>Ga0247611_10000520_pt1 | contig 78127 bp, 65 predicted proteins | sample 177DNAGHGhighgp2_FD_192422 | JGI IMG/M metagenome (GOLD analysis project Ga0247611, IMG submission 192422) | Sheep rumen microbial communities from Palmerston North, Manawatu-Wanganui, New Zealand - 1770 DNA GHGhigh gp2 | ecosystem: Host-associated > Mammals > Digestive system > Stomach > Rumen... | reverse complement strand
TTCTTAAGGGAACTTTGTCATATCCTTACCGAAATATGGCAGCTAATAATTAATATGGTCACAGAATGGGGCTATGTCTGCACCCCAGTCTTGGTGGCTCGGTATTAATTCAGCGGACACTAATTACCTTGTCTTCAAATGAATGTCTCGTAGTCCATATTCACGTCTTTAGTCACACATCTGCAAAAGTACGAAATAATTTGGAAACAAAGGAAGATTTTGAGGAAAAAGATGCAAAAACGCAGAAATAAGACAATAGAATGTTTTATGCGACAATTAGACAATTCAACAAATAGGTAGTACAACCATCCAACTTTTTCATAGGGTATGTCTTGATACGGCGTGCTGTTAGCGTTACACGTTACAGCGTTACAGTTCGGAATCAGGTGATTGATGGAGGTATTTCAATACTATATATTATATATATTATAATATATATAATATATAGAAATAATTTCGAGAATTGTAATTGGGAAATTCGAACTGTAACGCTGTAACGGTGTAACGGAACGGTGTCTTTCCTGATAGGGAAATCATCTTGCAGAAATAGGGATTTCCCTCATGGGATTATCAGATTTTTTTCTCACTTTTGCAGCGTCAAATGATTAAAACGGAAAAAGTATGAAAGAAAATCGTGTTATTGCATCGGCCCTCATAGCTGTGGGCATTGCTGTTTTGGGACTGTTTGTCAAGGCTGGCATCGACAACTTTGCCAACAAGGACCGTAAGGTGACCGTAAAGGGTCTGGCTGAGCGCGAAGTGCCTGCCGACAAGGTGACGTGGAGCATCGGTACGAAGGTGACGGGCAACGACCTGCCTTTGCTTTATGAGAACATCAACATGCAGACGGACAAGATCAAGAGGTTCTTGCGTCAGAACGGCCTGGACGAGAAGGAAATCACGGTGAATCCTCCTTCCATCAGCGACCTGGAGGCTCGCGAATGGGGTGACAACCAGAAGAGCTTCCGATATATCGTCACCACGACGATTACGGTGGCTACGAACAAGGTACAGGAGGTGAACAAGGCCATCTTCAAGCAGGCAGAGCTGCTGAAGCAGGGTGTTGCCATCGACAGCAGCAATCCGCAGTATGAGTATGCGTCGTTCCAGCAGATGAAGCCTGAGATGATGGCGGAAGCGATAAAGAATGCGCAGAAGACTGCAGAGCAGTTTGCCGAGGCCAGTGAGTGTGACTTAGGCCAGATTCAGACAGCCGGACAGGGTCAGTTTGAGATAGAGGATCGTGACCAGAACACGCCATATATCAAGAAGCTGCGCGTGGTGACAACCATCACGTACTCATTGAAAGAATAGGATCTAACGGGCTGAAAGAAGGCTGAAAGGAAACAAGGACTTTCATGGCAGGAAACCCTGACTTTCCTGCCATGAAAGTGGGAGTTTCCTGCCATGTTACTTGGAGCGTGCTTACTCGGGCTTAAAGTCGCCCTTGCCGACGCCGCAGATGGGGCATACCCAGTCGTCGGGGATGTTCTCAAACGCTGTTCCTGCGGGGATGCCGCCATCGGGATCGCCCACTGCGGGGTCATAGACGTAACCGCATACTTCGCAAATGTACTTCATAAGCTACATTAAGTTTTAGTTATTAATAAGGGTTGATATTCTGTCAACAATCCGCTTTGGCGGAATGGTGTTCAGACAAGCATAGTCGCCTCGACGGCAGCGTTTGTTGCCGTAGATGCTGCACGGACGGCAGCTGAGATCTGTCTGGATGACGTTCTCTTCGTTTTGGTTGAATCCGAGGAATCCAGCTAAGGGGTGGGTGGCTCCCCAGACACTGACAACGGGAGTGCCCGTGATGGATGCGAGATGCATATTGGCAGAGTCCATCGACAGCATCACGTCGAGGTGGCTCATAAGAATGAGTTCCTGGTACATCGTCTCACAATGTTCGGCGACAAACAGGCATTGGGGATATTGTTCTGTCCAGCGCTTGAAATAAAAATTCTCCTGTTCGCCCCGTCCAAAAAGGAAGATGCGGGCCTTGGGATATTTCTGCAGCAGAAGGGCGATGACTTCCTCCATGCGTTCCAGGGGATAGATCTTTCCCTGGTGGGCTGCAAAAGGCGCGATGCCGATCCATTGCTCGAAGCTCTTCTTGGGGCCGACGGCTGCTGGCAACAGGTTCAGGTTGCCACCCTCTTCAGGGAAGATACTGTGGAACTGGCTGACGTCGACAGGATAGCCCAGACGTTCGAAAACCTCGGCGTAGCTCTTAAAAGGCGAGGGTAGGGGACGTAGGAGCTGATGGCGCGGAGACACCAACTGACGGCGCTGCTTACGGTGCTTCTTGATATGCTCCACCCGATATCTGCCTACATTGAAGCGGGCGCGCAGATATTCGGAGCGTAACACGTCGTGGAGGTCAGCTATCTTCGTGAACTGTTTGGCCACCAGTCGGCGATAGAGGGCGTTGAGACCTCTGAAGCCGTGATACTCGCGTTTGAGGTCGGCCTCCATGAAATTGATATTGGGTGCCAGGTCGTCGAACAGAGTACGGGCAAAAGCCTTGCTTAGGACGGTGATGCGGATGTCGGGGTACTGGGTTGCCAGCGCCCAAACCACAGGAACGGCCATCGCCACATCGCCCAGGGCAGAAAACCGGATTACCAGTATATGCTCCTTCTTCATCAACTATTACCTTTATATAATATAGGATTGGTGGAGGGGTCGTTATACATCTTCATCTGACGATAGACCTTCATATACTTACGCCCAGCCTCGATGTCTTCGAGCAGTTGGTCGATGGCCAGCGAGAGGTCGCGCTGTTGTTCCAATAAAACATCGAGCTTCGCCTGGCAGCGGGCGATATGGTCGGCCTCGGCATCTGTGCGCTCCACCTGTTCCTTCATGTGCCAGATCTTCAGGGCGAGAATGCTCAGACGGTCTATGGCCCATGCAGGACTCTCGGTATTCAGTCGAGCCTCAGGCAACACTTTCACCTCGCTATAGTGCTGACGGAACCAGGAGTCGATAGCCTCCACGAGGTCTGTACGGTCCTGATTGCTCTTGTCGATACGGCGCTTCAGGGCGAGGGCCTCCACAGGATCGATGTGCGGATCGCGAATCAGGTCCTCATAATGCCACTGAACGGTATCGATCCAGCATTTCAGATAGAGGCTGTACTCGATACTGTCTTTCGGATATGGATTACGGATGGGTGTATCGACATCATCGGTGATGTGATAGTCGGCAATCACCCGATTGAAAATTTGGTTGGCTTGTTCCGTAAATGACATACTTTTTTGATTTTATTCGGCAAAGCTACGGAAAGTTTTTGAATTATCCAACGAAAAGTTAAAGTTTTCATCTATTTTTATCTTTTTATAGAGAAAAAGGGTAAAAATCGACCAAATTTTTGCACACTACCCCCCTATATGTGCAATCAGGAGTCAGTTTTTCTTAAAAAAATTTGCGTAAGTGAAAGAAAATGTGTTACTTTGCACCCGATTTCGGCAAAAGGCCGTAAAATTTTCAAGATAGCAAAATCATTATTAACATTTAAAGTATTACAATTATGTCAGAAATTGAAAACAAAGTAAAGGCAATTATCGTAGACAAACTGGGTGTTGACGAAGCAGAAGTGAAGGCTGAGGCCAGCTTCACCAATGATCTGGGTGCAGATTCACTGGACACCGTTGAGCTGATCATGGAGTTCGAGAAGGAGTTTGGTATTTCTATTCCCGACGATAAGGCTGAGAAGATCGGTACTGTTGGTGATGCCATCGCTTACATCGAGGAGAACGCAAAATAATGAAGTCATACAACATAAGGGTTGCTTCGGACTCGAAGCAACCCTTATGCTTTAATCAGAGTTTATGGAATTAAAAAGAGTAGTCGTAACAGGTCTTGGAGCGGTGACCCCAGTGGGTAATACCCCAGACGAGATGTGGAAGAATCTGATTAACGGTGTCAGCGGTGCTGCCCCCATCACACTCTTCGACACCTCCCTGTTTAAGACGAAGTTTGCATGCGAGGTTAAGAACCTCGATATCAATGACTATCTGGACCGTAAGGAGGCTCGTAAGATGGACCGCTACACGCAGTTCGCTTTGATTGCCGCCATCCAGGCCGTGAAAGATTGCGGCTGGGATCTCGAACAGATAGACAAGAACCGTATCGGTGTCGTCTATGGTGTTGGCATCGGCGGTATTAAGACCTTCGAGGATGAGGTGAAGTATTATGGTCAGCACGAGGCTGACGGTCCGAAGTTCAATCCCTTCTTCATTCCGAAGATGATTGCTGACATTGCTGCTGGTCAGATTTCGATTATGTACGGCTTCCACGGCCCCAACTATATTACGGCTTCAGCCTGTGCTTCTTCAAGCAATGCACTGGCCGATGCTTTCAACCTGATTCGTCTGGGCAAGGCTAATGCCATCGTTGCCGGAGGTGCTGAGGCAGCCGTCTGTGCTGTTGGCGTGGGTGGTTTCAATGCCATGAAGGCCCTCTCTACCCGCAACGACGAGCCTGAGAAGGCTTCTCGTCCTTTCAGCGCCAGCCGCGACGGATTCATCATGGCCGAAGGTGCCGGCTGTCTCATCCTTGAGGAGCTGGAGCACGCCAAGGCCCGTGGTGCAAAGATTTATGCAGAGATGGTTGGTGCCGGCATGAGTGCCGATGCCCATCACATCACAGCCTCTCATCCTGAGGGACTCGGAGCCAAGCTCGTGATGGAGAACGCTTTGGAGGATGCAGGCATGAAGCCTGAGGATATTGACTATATCAATGTTCATGGCACATCCACCCATGTGGGTGACATCTCCGAGGCAAAGGCCATCAAGGAGGTCTTTGGCGACGCAGCGTATAAGCTGAACATCTCGTCCACGAAGTCTATGACTGGTCACATGCTGGGTGCTGCTGGTGCCGTTGAGGCTATGGCCACCGTGCTGGCCGTGAAGAACGATATCGTTCCTCCGACCATCAACCACGAGGATGACGACCGTGATCCCGAGATCGACTACGACTTGAATTTCACCTTCAATAAAGCGCAGAAGCGCGTGGTGCGTGCCGGACTGAGCAACACTTTCGGATTCGGAGGCCATAACGCCTGCGTTGTCTTCAAGAAGTATGAGGCTTAAGGATATTATCGACCATATCAGGCTCCCTTTCCGCAAGGAGAAGGAGCTTTTTTCTTCTCTTTATGACATCATGGGGTTCTACCCCCGTCAGATCGACTACTATAAGCAGGCTCTGTTGCATAAGAGTGTGCGCCGTCGCAATGACAAGGGAAAGCCGCTGAACAATGAGCGGCTGGAGTTCTTGGGCGACGCGATTCTCGATGCAGCAGTCGGCGATATCGTCTACCGCCATTTTCAGGGCAAGCGTGAGGGATTCCTGACCACAACCCGCTCGAAGCTGGTCAGTCGTGAGACCCTCGGCAAGGTGGCCAACGAGATGGGTTTGGGTAATCTCCTGCTATCTGCCAGCCACAGCACCTCGCACAACAGCTATGTCGAGGGCAACGCCTTAGAGGCCCTTGTTGGTGCCATCTATCTCGACCGTGGCTATGATGCCTGTCTGGAATTCTTCGAACGACGGATACTCGGACGTTATATCGATATGGACAAGGTGGCCTTCAAGGAAGTGAATTTCAAGTCGAAACTTTTGGAGTGGTCACAGAAGAACCGCGTGCGTCTGGAGTTCCGGATGCTCAAGCAGAAGACTGACGAGAACGGCAGTCCTATTTTCAGTTTCATGGTGCTGCTCGAAGGTCAGGAAGGTGAGAAAGGCTCTGGCTACTCCAAGAAGGAAGCCCAGCAGAATGCCTCGAAAGATACCCTGCAGCGTCTGAAGCGTGAGCCCCAGTTTGTCGACAAGATCTTTGCCGCTAAGACAGAGCGCACAAAGATGGAAGAGGAACCCGCTATGGCCGTTCCTGACACAGAACAAGAACAGGAGTTTATCATTTCAGAAGTGAGAAGTCAGAAGTCAGAAGTGAGAGAAATGACAGAGAGCCAGAGCAAATCTCTCACCTCTCACCCCTCACCCCTCACCTCTGAAGAAGAATTCGACCTCTCCGACCTCTCCATCAAGCCAAAGGAGAAAACCCGCGAGGATATCATCGCTGAGGCCGAAGCAGCTGCCTTCGCTGAAAGTTGAAGAAGAGGACTAACTGACAGCGACCTCGGAGTAAAGCGTTGTTTTAGACCGTCTATACTGTTTGCCGACTTAAGTCAACCGATCAGCTGACTTAAGTCGGTGAATCAGTTGACTTAAGTCAGTCAATCAGTTGACGCTGTGTCAGTAGCCAAGAAAATAGTGGTGAACTGAGAAAAAACCTTAAAGTTTTGGTATTTCGCTCGAATTACACTACCTTTGCAGCCAATAATGACATTATTGCGCAGAAAAAGATGAGTCTGACTCAAATCATAGGAAAGGTGTTCGTATCTCGTCAGCGGGAACTGGAGAAGCACCAAAACGGGGGTGAGGCGCTGCAGCGAGCAGTGCTGAAACATCTGTTGGAGAAAGCTAAAGACACGGAGTATGGGCGAAACCACGCCTTCAGTGCCATGAAGGACTATGATGACTTTGTCCGTCACGTACCAGTGAATACGTACGAAGAGCTGAAGGGCGACATCGACCGTATGCGTCAGGGTGAGAGCGATGTGCTCTGGCCAGGACGCGTGAAGTGGTATGCCAAATCTTCTGGCACGACCAATGACAAGTCAAAGTTCATCCCCGTCAGTCAGGAGGGACTTCATAAGATCCACTATGCAGGCGGTCGCGACTCTGTAGCCATCTATCTGAGGAACAACCCGAAGTCGAGGATGTTCGATGGTAAGGGGCTCATCCTTGGTGGCAGCCATGCACCCAACTACAATCTGAAAGACTCCTTGGTGGGCGACCTGAGTGCCATTCTCATTGAGAACATCAATCCGCTGGTGAATCTGGTACGTGTGCCGAAGAAGCAGACGGCTCTGCTCTCTGACTTCGAAGTGAAGCGTGAGCGCATAGCCCAGGAGGCGATGACGAAGAACGTGACCAACCTGTCTGGTGTGCCCTCATGGATGCTCTCCGTGCTGACCTGTATGATGGAAATGACGGGTAAGACGCATCTGGAGGAGGTATGGCCCAACATCGAAGTGTTCTTCCATGGTGGTGTGGCCTTCACGCCTTACCGTGAACAGTACAAGCGGCTCATCACCTCGCCCAACATGCACTACATGGAGACCTATAACGCCAGCGAGGGTTTCTTTGGTATTCAGGACGATCCTAACGATAAGTCGATGCTCTTGATGCTCGACTATGGTGTATTCTATGAGTTTATCCCTATGGACGGAGGCGATCCTGTTCCCCTTTGGGAAGTGGAGACGGGCAAGAACTACGCGATGGTGATCTCTACTTCGTGTGGTCTCTGGCGCTATGAGATAGGCGACACCATCCAGTTCACCTCGACGAACCCCTATAAGTTCATCATCTCTGGTCGCACGAAGCACTTCATCAATGCCTTTGGTGAGGAGTTGATCGTCGATAACGCAGAGCAGGGTCTGGCTTATGCCTGTGAGCAGACGGGTGCAGAGGTCTCTGAATATACTGCAGCACCTGTGTTTATGGATGCGAATGCCAAGTGCCGTCACCAGTGGCTCATCGAATTCTCGAAACGTCCTGATGACCTGCAGCAGTTCGCTACGCTTCTTGACCGTCGCCTGCAGGAGATCAACAGCGACTACGAAGCCAAGCGCTATAAGGATATCACGCTGCAGCCTCTGGAGATTATCGAGGCTCGCCCCAACCTCTTTAACGACTGGCTGAAGATGCGCGGTAAGTTAGGTGGTCAGCATAAAGTGCCCCGTCTGAGTAACTCGCGTGACACCATCGAACAATTGCTGACTCTAAACGGCCAAAAGGCCCAATGGAAAATGGATAATGGATAAATACGGGTTGATAAATGAAGAGAAATAGTACACTATGGAGCTTTAAGATGGTGTTGGCTTTATCCATTATCCAATATCTGTTTTCCATTAGCTCCTGCGCCAAGATGGGCAGTCCTGACGGTGGGTGGTTCGACGATGATCCGCCAAAGGTCGTCAGGTGTGAGCCTGCAGACCAGAGCGTGAACGTCACACAGAAAAAGATCACCATCTATTTCGACGAGTTCATCAAGCTGGAGGATGCCACGAACAAAGTGATTATCTCCCCTCCCCAATTGGAGATGGCAGAGATCAAGGACGCAGGCAAGAAGGTGGTGGTTGAATTACAGGACTCCCTGAAACCTAACACCACCTACACCATCGACTTCAGCGATGCCATCAGCGACAACAACGAGGGCAATCCCCTCGGATCGTATGCCTATACCTTTTCCACTGGCGAGAAGATCGACACCTTCGAAGTGGCGGGTTATGTGCTCGATGCCTCGAACCTCGAGCCCATCAAGGGCATCATGGTGGGTCTCTACGACGACCTCGCAGACTCTGCTTTCAAGACCAAACCCATGCTGCGTGTGGCCCGTACAGACAGTCGCGGACACTTCGTGGTGAAGGGTGTCGCCCCAGGCACCTATCGTGCCTATGCCCTGCAGGATATGGACAACGACTTCAAGTTCGGACAGCGTGCCGAGATGCTCGCTTTCTCTCATGATACCTTCGAACCCTCGTCGAAACCAGATACACGTATCGACACCATCTGGCGCGACTCTCTCCATATCGATGCCATGCGCCCTGTACCCTATACGCACTTCCTGCCAGACGATATCGTGCTCAAGGCCTTTACCCATCAGCAGACGGACCGTTACCTGGTTAAGACAGAGCGTGTAGACGCGGAGAAGATGACCATGTGCTTCACTTACGGACATCCGGAATTGCCCATCATCAAAGGTCTGAATTTCGAGGCCGACAGCGCCTTCGTCATCGAGACGGGTGAGAAGCAGGACACCATCCACTACTGGTTGCGCGATACGGCCCTCGTGAATCAGGACACCCTCCGCATGGAAGTAACCTATATGATGACTGACACCTTGGGGAATCTCGTCAGCCAGACGGATACGCTCGAAGTCCTGGCTAAGACGCCCTACGAGAAACGGATGAAGGAGAAGGCCAAGGAGATCGAGAAGTGGGAGAAGGAACAGGAGAAGAAGCGGAAGCGTGACCAACCCTACGACTCCATCTACCCCGTCAAACCGTTGATGCCCAAGATCACCATTCCCTCGGCGATGACTCCCGATGAGAAGGTGACCGTCGAGATGCCGACACCCTTGGTGCGCTGCGACACATCGGCCGTACACCTCTATTCACAGATCGACAGTCTGTGGTATGAGGCAGCCTGCGAGATGAAACCAGTCCCTGGCACAATCCGACAGTTTGAGATCACAGCCGACTGGCGGGTGGATACGGAGTATAGTCTGGAAATCGATTCCGCCGCCTTTGAGGACATCTATGGCTTGGTGTCGGATGTATATAAACAAGGCATCAAGACGAAGAGCCTTGACGATCTGGGTACGCTGATGATGAAGGTCAGCGGCGTGAGCGACACCTTGCCGCTACGTGTACAGTTACTCAACAAATCAGGTGCTTTCGTGAAGGACGTTGTGGCATCGAAAGGTGTGGCCAAGTTCAACTACGTGATGCCAGGCCAGTATTATATCTGTGCGTTTATCGACAGGAACGGCAATGGTGTATGGGACACGGGCAACTACGATCAAGACCTGCAGCCCGAGGAGGTGTATTACTATTCCAAGGAGGTGGAGTGTAAGGAGAAATGGGACATCACCCAGTCGTGGAACCTCACAGCTACCCCTCTCTATCAGCAAAAGCCTCAGGCCATCACGAAGCAGAAGCCCGATGCCCAGAAGAAGTTGAAGAACCGCAATGCCGAACGTGCCAAGAAACTCGGTATCGTATATAATAGGGATAAGAATATGAAACTCGAAAAGAAATAAGGACATGAAAAAGATTCTTTTGTTGTTGCTTTTAGCTCTCGGCAGCCAACTCTCCTGCTTTGCACAGTGTGGCATCGACAACACGGCATTCAAGAGTGGTGAGGAGCTCGACTATGACCTTTACTTCAACTGGAAGTTCATCTGGATGAAAGTTGGCTCGGCCTCGATGGATACAAAGATGGAGAAGTTTGAAGGCAAGGATGCCTGGAAGTCATACCTCATCACACGCGGCAACTCGAAGCTCGACAAGTTCTTCGTCATGCGTGACACCCTGCTCTCCTACTGCAACCCCGATCTCTCGCCACTCTACTTCCGCAAGGGGGCACTCGAGGGGGATCGCTACTATGTGGACGAGATATGGTACAGTTATCCCAACGGCAACTGTCAGCTGAAGAAGCATCGTATAGACTCTGACGGCGAACAACACTGGAAGACCTCCACCTATAAGGCCTGTATCTACGACATGATGTCCATCTTCCTTCGGGCCCGTAACTTCGATGCCGCGAAGATCAAGAAGGGCGAGGTCATCCCCATGCCCATCAGCGATGCGCGACGCCTGAACAACTCCTGGCTCGAGTTCCGTGGCAAGGAGAATTTCAAGATGAACGACACGAAAGAGAAGTTCCGCTGCCTGGTGTTTTCGTTCTATGAGCGCGAAGACGGCAAGAGTAAGGAGTTGGTACGTTTCTATATCACAGACGACCAAAACCATATACCAGTACGCCTCGACATGTTCCTTTCATTCGGAAGTGCCAAGGCGTACCTGAAGTCGTATAAGGGTGTCCGCAGTCCGATGACTGCAAAGATTAAATAAGACCCCCTCCAACCTCCCCAAAAGGGGAGGAGGGCCTGCGGGCTTTAATCTTTATTTTTTTCGAAAGCCTCGATTTTGTTGAGATAGTACTGACGGAGGTCCTGCCACTTGTAGTAGGGCCAGTTGTCTGTCTCTGTGGGCAGATAGGTCTCACGTTCGTTCAGCAGGGCCTTCACGAGGATGTCGCCATCCTTGCCCTTCTTCGGACGGTAGAACACCAGCTGGATGTTGCAGCCCATGGGGAAGATGCGATAGTTGCGCCAGTAGGTATCCAGTTCGTCGAGGTTCTCCACAGCCATACCACAGTTGTCGAGCTCCAGCAGACAGGCCAGAGGCATCACGCACACTTCGTGGCCGAAACGCAGGGTGGCCTGTGTCTGGGTCACGGTATCGGCAGTCTCGATGATATTCTTCAGGAGGTTCAGCTGGCTGAACGGCATCTTCGTGCCAGAGACGGGAGAAGCACCATAATCAAGGTACCAGCCCACATTGCGGATGCGCCATTGGTCGTAGACTTCATCGTCAGTAAAGAGTGACAGCAGTTCGATGTCCGTATCATGGCTCTGCATGTTCGCAGCCACGTCAAAGAGTCGGCGCATAAAGTCACCAGCCGCCACATTGTCATATACCCATTGCTGGTCGTTGAAGAGCTGTTTCATCAGACGCTCCGGATGGGTGTATTTCTGTGAGTACTCTGCCACCTCTCTGTCGCCAGTCTTTCCCTGTTCCTTCACAACCCCCTCCCAGGGCTGGTTCAGGTAGTACTGTAGGCTCTCACTCACGTCGTTGTGTATCTGGGCAGTGGGGTTGGCGGCGGCCAGCTCCTCACACTCGGCAATCATCGAGAGGATACAACGGATGACGACGGTACTACGGGCGTCGATCTTCACATTGGGGGTCTTGAAGATCTCGGGGAAGTGCTGCGCCATACGCTTACCGATACCATGGTGCTGACGCTCGCCGACGGTCGTCAGGTCGCCCAGACGCTTCACCGTCGTGGGATGGAAGGCCTCCAACGCCTTCAGCGTCTCCTCGCCCAACGCTGTCAGTTTTCCTGCCTCACGGGCGTTCTTAAGCGTGTTCATGGGCATGGTGTAGTCTCTATCCACAATCAGCCAACGCGAGCCGTGACGGCCATAATGTGTCATGTAGTAGGGTTCGTAGCCCTTAGGGGCAGGTGTCAGCGCCTTGTCCGTCAGCTGACGGTCGTAGTCCAGATAGTTACTACCCGCTAGGTAACGGTTGGCGGCAATCTCGTCTTTGGCAGAAGTCTCAAACACGGGAGCCTTCTGTGCCTGTGCGGCCATCGAGCAGGCAATGGCCATCATCAATAATTGTCTTTTCATTTTGTATATTTGTAGCAAACATCAGATATTCGGAGTATCCCAGATCTTGGTCTTAGAGCAGGCGGTACCTACTTGCTGGTTGCCAATCTTCAGGAGGAAGTCGCCCTCTTCGAGCGTCCATTTACCATCGGCACCCACGAAAGCGAGGCTCTTGGCTGGCAGCTGGAAGGTGACGGTCTTGGTCTCGCCTGCTTCAAGGGAGATCTTTGTGAAGTCGCGCAGGCGCTTGTTGTCTGGCACGATGCTGGCGATGAGGTCTGAGGAGTAAAGGAGCACGGCTTCCTTACCAGCACGCGAACCTGTATTCTTCACATCGACAGTGACGGTGAGGATGTCATCGGCGGTGAATGTCTGCTTGTCTACCTTCAGGTTCGAATATTCGTAGGTGGTATAGCTCAGGCCATAGCCGAAGGGCCATTGGAGCGAGACTTTGGCATCGTAATTATAGGCGCCTGCCATCGTTCCCACTTCCTCAGAGACTTTATAGTCGTAGGTGTTGAGTGAGTTGATCTCACGCGGATAGGTGTATGGCATTTTGCCAGAGAAGTTCACGTCGCCAGCGAGGAGGTTGACGAGGGCATCAGCTCCGTAGTTGCCTGGGATGAGGATATCGACCACAGCCTTGGCGAGTGGTTCGATGTCGGCAATAAGGCGCGGACGGCCTTCATTCAGCACGAGAATGATGGGCTTGCCCGTCTTGGCAAGGGCCTTCACGAGGCTGCGCTGGTTCTCAGAGAGCCAGAGGTCCGTGAGGTTGCCTGGGGTCTCGGTATAGGAATTCTCGCCGATGGCGGCGATGATGATGTCTGCCTGAGCAGCAGCAACCACAGCCTTGTCGATCTGGGGCTCGTTCTCATCGTAGTAGGCACCGTTTTCGTTGTAGGTCACGCCTTGTTCAAGGATAATGTTGTCCTTGCCGTATTTGTTGCAGAGGGCCTCGTAGATGGTGTTGTATTTATCTGAGAGGTCTTCAGCCTTCGAACCCTGCCAGGTGTAGCTCCAGCCGCCATGCAGACAGCGCATCTGGTTGGCATTGGGGCCAGTCAGGAGGATCTTCTTACCCTTAGCCAAAGGCAGGATACCATCGTTCTTCAACAGCACCTCACTCTCCTCGGCAGCTTTCAAAGAAGCAGTGGCGAACTCGTCAGAACCGAACTTCTCAAAGCCCTTGCCGCCTGTGTTTGGCTCGTCGAAGAGCCCCAGACGGTATTTTGCGCGAAGGATGCGACGGACGGCATCGTCGATACGGGCCATAGAGACCTTGCCCTCGTTGACCAGCTCCTTCAGCAGGATGCAGAACTCGACGCTGTAGGGGTCCATCGACATGTCGATACCGGCATTGATGGCGATGCGGATGGCATCCTTCTTGTCCTTGGCCACGTGCTCACGGGAGAAGAGGTTGTTGATGTCAGCCCAGTCGGTCACAAGGAATCCGTCCCACTGCAGGTCTTCCTTCAGCCACTTCGTCAGATACTCATAACTGGCATGCAAGGGTACTCCGTTGACGGAGGCAGAGTTGACCATCATCGTCAGGGTACCGGCGAGGGCTGCGGCCTTGAAGGGCTCGAAATATTTCTCACGGATCATCTGCGGCGAGAGGTAGGCGGGTGTACGATCCTTACCTGACCAGGGGGCTCCGTAGGCGAAGTAGTGCTTCGTGCTGGTACCTACGTGGAAGCGGTCGATGTGGTTGTTGTCGTCGCCCTGATAGCCTCTGATCTCTGCAGCCACCATCTTCGCGTTCACGATGGCATCTTCGCCGAAGCTCTCATAGACGCGAGGCCAACGGGGGTCGCGACTCAAGTCTACGACGGGGTTATACACCCACGGACAGTTGGCGGCACGGCTTTCATAGGCGGTAATCTCTGCACCCTTAAACACCAGTTCGGTATTGAACGTAGCACCCATGTTGATGGGCTGTGGGAAGAGGGTGCCGCCAGCGGTGTAGGTGACACCGTGGTTATGGTCGAGGCCGTAGATGTCAGGGATGCCGAGGTATTTCATCGACTTCTCCTGAATCAGCCGGATCCACTTCTGCCACTGCTCCACGCTTGGGGCACGGGTGCCAGGGGCATTGAGGATGGAGCCCACCTTCCATTTGGAGATGAGCGTGTCGAGCATCGTCTCGTTGAGTTGCCATTCGCGTTGGGTCTCGCCCTGATAGATGTCGATGGGGAAGCTGCCGAGCTTGTCGATGATCTCCTGATCGGTCATCTTCGTCATGGCCTCGACTTCTTCGGCAGAGCGGCCATACTGCTGCAGTACGGAGCGCACCTTCTCACGGTCTACCTTCGCGTTCTTTACTTTCATGTTTCCCATCACGTCGAGGTTCAGCTCGAGCATCTGTCCGATCTTCTCGTCAAGCGTCATCTTCGCGAGCGTCTTCTCAACCTTCGCCTCCAGGGCATTGTCACGGGGGATTGCCGGCTGTGCCTGTGCTGTCAAGGCTGTCAGTGTCAGCCCACATGCGATCATCAGTTTTCTCATAAGTCTGTTGGTTTGTTTTAATAATAAGTAATTTCGTGGTGGCAAAGATACAACTTATTTCTGAAACGGCCAAATTTCGCCGCTAAAATCTACTTGCAGTTGAATGCGAGCACCTGTCTTTGCTCCAGCCAGCCCTCCAGGCGGTCGCCGATATGGACGGGACCCACACCTGCCGGCGTGCCTGTATAGAGCAGGTCGCCTGTCTTCAGGGTGAAGAACCGTGAAATATAGGCGATGATCTCGTCCACGTTGTAGAGCATGTCTGATGTACAGCCTTCCTGTACGGTCTTGCCCTCGCGACCCTGCTGACGGTCTTCTTCCGTCTGGATGTCCAAATGGAAGTGCAGGGACTGGAGGCCAGACTGCGAACATGGAGCATCTGGATCAATAAGCAGCTTTTCCTTCGGTATCCACTCGCCGATGGCTGCGGAGCCGTCGAAGCCTTTGCAGATGGTCCAGGGCTGTCCTGCTTCAGAGGCTTTCTTTTGCAGGTCGCGGGCTGTGAAGTCGATACCGATGGTGAGGGCATCGTAATAGCGGTGGGCAAAGCGCTCTGGGATGTTCTTCCCCAAGCGGCAGATGCGTACAACCAGCTCTGTCTCGTAGTCGATGCGCCCAAGGTGATCTGGCACGAAGAAGGGCTTCCCCTGATTCAATATTGCGGAGTCGGCCTTGGTGAATATCACAGGCTCGTCAGGTCGTTTCAGCGTTCCGTGCAATTCTTGATTATGTGCGGCATAATTCATGCCAATAGCAAAAATCTTCATGTTATTCGAATATTTTCGGCAAAGATACGAAAAAAATCGGCACTGCACAAGCAATGCCGATTCTTTTTTGTATATGGACTGATGATTAGTCAGCAACAAGCGTAAAGCGCTTGAAGGCAACGATCTTCAGATCCTTGTCCTGCTTGGCAAGCCACTGGGCTACAGTAGCCTTGTCGCCGTCGCCGAACTGGAACTCCTGATCAACCAGGCAGCTCTCCTTCAGGAACTTCTGAACACGTCCCTTGGCGATGTTCTCGATCATAGGCATCTTGAGCTGAGCCTCACCCTCGACCTTTGCCTCGGCAATGATCTTGCGGGCCTCGTCAGCCTGAGCCTGTGTGAGCCAACCCTTAGCCATGTTGCTCTCGATGTGATCCTCAGAGTCAACGAGGTTGGGGTTGATGCCAGCCTTCTTAATCTTCATCTCCACGAACTTCTCAACCTGCTCCAGCTTGGTCTTCTCGAAAGAGGTCTTGTACTCCTCGTCGAGAATCTTCTGGTCAACGCTCTGGGCGTCGAGAGCCACGGGCTTCATGGCAGCCACCTGCATGGCCACGAGGTGACCCTGCTCAGCAGCAGGCTTGTTGGTCTGGACCATGGTGCACAGGGTGTGCTTGCCCATGTGGTCGTAAACCTCTACGTTGTCACCCTCGAGAGTCAGGTAGCCGTCGAGCTCCATCTTCTCACCAGTGATACCTGAACGCTGTGTGACAGCCTCCTGAGCGGTCTGACCGTTGATGTCGAGAGCCTTAACAGCCTCGAGGTCAGCAGCCTTGGCGGCGATGGCAGCGTCGAGGATGCTCTGGGTCAGAGCGATGAAGTCGGCACCGTTGGCCACGAAGTCGGTCTCGCACTTCAGGGCGAGCATGGCAGCGAAACCATCCACCTTCTTTACGAGTACACAACCATTGGATGTCTCACGGTCGCTACGCTTGGCAGCGATAGCCAGGCCACGCTCACGGAGCAGTTCCTTAGCCTTGTCGAAGTCACCCTCAGCCTCGGTCAGAGCCTTCTTCACGTCAGCCAGACCAGCGCCAGTCATAGCGCGAAGCTTCTTGATATCGTCAATTGAAATTGCCATATTTTTACTTTTTTACCTTTTTACTTTTTTACCTTTATGAATTACTCTGCTGCGGGAGCCTCTTCCTCTGCGGGAGCAGCAGCCTCCTCAGCAACAGGAGCCTCAGCGGCGGGAGCAGCCTCCTTGCGAGACTTACGGGCAGCGCGCTTGGGCTTCACTTCCTCAGCGTCAACCTCAGCCTGAGCGTCAGCAGCCTTCTCGTCGGCCTTCTCAGCCTTGCGCTCCTCGATACCTTCAGCGATAGCGCTGCAGCAAGCGTTGAGAATGATCTCCACGCTGTCCTTGGCGTCGTCATTGGCGGGAATCACGAAATCGATGTTGTTGGGATCAGAGTTGGTATCAACGATACCGAACACGGGGATACCCAGACGGTTAGCCTCACGGACGGCAATCTGCTCCTTCAGCACGTCGACCACGAAGAGTGCGCTCGGCAGACGGGTCAGGTCGGCGATAGAACCGAGGTTCTTCTCCAGCTTGGCACGCTGACGGGTAACCTGCAGCAACTCACGTTTGGAGAGGTTGGAGTATGTTCCGTCGGCCATCAGACGGTCGATGTTAGCCATCTTCTTAACGGCCTTGCGGATGGTGGGGAAGTTGGTGAGCATGCCACCGGGCCAGCGCTCGATGACGTAAGGCATGCCAATGCTGGCGGCCTTCTCGGCAATCACTTCCTTTGTCTGTTTTTTAGTAGCGACAAACAGAATCTTCTTGCCACTCTTGGCAATCTGCTTCAGGGCTTCGGCAGCCTCGTCGATCTTGACGGCTGTCTTGTGCAGGTCGATGATGTGGATACCGTTACGCTCGGTATAGATGTAGGGAGCCATGGCGGGGTTCCACTTACGCTTCAGGTGGCCGAAGTGACAGCCAGCCTGCAGCAACTGATCAAAATTTGTTCTTGACATTTTTACTTTCTTTTAATTGTTTACTTTCTTTTTAAATTCTTTGTCCAGAATCAATCGAAGGGTAATTGACTTTTCAAGTCCCAGCGATTTAGATACTAAACTGTTCAGTTTCCAATCTCAATTGACCAATGGTAAATTGTCCAATTGTAAATAAGATTAACGCTTACTGAACTGGAAGCGACGGCGTGCCTTCGGCTGGCCCGGCTTCTTACGCTCTACCTCACGGCTGTCACGTGTCAGGAAACCAGCGTCCTTCAGCTTCTTCTTGTCTTCTTCGTTGATCTTCACCAAAGCGCGTGCGATAGCGAGACGGAGTGCCTGGCTCTGGCCAGTGAAACCACCACCATCGAGGTTCACCTTGATGTCATACTTCTCAGCTACTTCGAGCAGGTTCAGCGGCTGCTTAACCACATACTGCAGGATAGCTGAAGGGAAATATACCTCTAAATCCTTCTTGTTGATCGTAATCTTACCAGTACCCTCAGAAACATATACGCGGGCTACTGAGCTCTTGCGACGACCTATTGCGTTAATTACTTCCATCTTTCCTTATTATTTATACTGGTTAATATCAATAGTCTTTGGCTGCTGAGCGGCATGGGGATGCTCGGTACCTTCGTAGATGTAGAGGTTGTTCAGCAGGCTGCGTCCGAGGGGACCCTTCGGCAGCATACCCTTCACGGCGTGGCGGAGGAACTTCTCAACACCACCGTTGCGCTTGCGAAGCTCGGCAGGAGTCTGGAAGCGCTGGCCACCAGGATAGCCTGTGTAGCGGGTATAGACCTTGTCAGTCTCTTTCTTACCAGTGAATACCACCTTATCGGCGTTGATAAGGATAACGTTGTCACCGCAGTCAACGTGCGGCGTGAAAGTTGGCTTGTACTTTCCGCGGATCAGCTTGGCTACCTTCGAAGCGAGACGACCCACCACCTGATCGGTGGCGTCGATCACAACCCACTCCTTCTTTGCTGTTTCCTTGTTTACGGAAAGCGTCTTGTAACTTAAAGTGTTCATTTCGTTTAATTTTACTACTAAAAAACAGTTTTACTTATTTATTAATGTACGCACATAAACCCACATCCGAGAGTCTAAACCCGGCTGCAAGTCTAACGAACGTCCCCTTCGGGATAATTCCCTCTGGGCTTTCTGGACTGACGATTCACGAACCACTGCGCCCGGCCAAAGACGCCGCTATTCACACTTCAATCCCGGGGATTCTAAGTCTCTCCCCAATAATCGGACTGCAAAGGTACACCTTTTTATTAATTTAGGCATGCCTTTGCAGTCTGGCAACTGTAAGTTTTATGATTATTTAACGATTAAAGCAACAACTGATGGCCTAAGTCCTTCTCTTGGCAGATGGCGACGATCTGATGGATGATGCTGTCCATGATGGGCTCGGGCTCAAAGTCGATGTGAGCGTCCTGCTCGTAAAGGCCAGCATCGGTAAATGCGGCCATCTTTGCTTCTATATTTCTCATTTCGATTGCAAAGGTACATATTTTTTTGTTCTTTTGTTCTTTTGTCCAAAAAAAAGATTATCTTTGCACCGTCAAGATGAATAACGAGACCATACAACTCAGGAATCTGAGCATCGGCTACCAGACGCGTCATGGCGTGAAGACGGTGGCCGAAGGTATCAGCGGCAGCATCCTCAGCGGACAGCTTACCTGTCTGTTGGGTCCCAACGGTGTGGGCAAGTCTACACTGCTGCGTACCCTCTCTGCCTTCCAGCCAAAAACGGGAGGAGAGGTGCTGTTCCGAGGAGTGAGGAGCGAGGAGAGTGGTGTGAGAAATGATGACCAGGAAGTGAGGGAAATCTCTACGCTGAGCGACAAGGAACTGAGTCGGATGATTGGCGTGGTGCTGACGGAGAAACCTAACGTGAGGAATATGACGGTGCGCGAACTCGTCAGCCTCGGACGATCTCCCTATACTGGCTTCTGGGGGCGTTATTCGAAAGGCGACCTGTGTGTGGTGGACGAGTCCATCGCCCTGGTGGGCATCGAAGCACTGAGTCTGCGGATGGTCCATACGCTGAGCGACGGTGAGCAACAGAAGGTGATGATTGCCAAGGCGCTGGCCCAGCAGACACCTGTCATCTTCCTCGACGAGCCCACAGCCTTCCTCGACTACCCCAGCAAGGTGGAGATGTTGCAATTGCTGCGTCGCATCAGCCGTGAGGCGGAGAAGACCATCTTCCTCTCTACCCACGATGTGGAATTGGCGCTGCAGTTGGCTGACACCATTTGGCTGATGACGAAATCTCGAGGAGTGAGAAATGAGGAGGGTGGAGTGAAGATCGGATCGCCCAAGGATTTGGCCGAAAGCGGAGAGTTGAGCCGCTTCATTGAGCGAAAGGACATTGTCTTCGACAAGGAGACATTATCGATAAAGGTGAAAAGGTTATGATTTTCGGACACGGAGATGACGCCTGGCAATATGGCGAAAAGATTAAGATGGATTTCAGTTCCAATGTTTACTTTGGGGCTGACCTGACGGCATTGAAAGACCACCTGATGGGGCGTTTCGATGTCGTGGCCCATTATCCTGAGCCAGAGGCCACCAGTCTGGAAGCCATGATAGCGGAAAGTCTGGGCGTGCCGACAGACACCATCATGGTGACCAGCGGTGCCACTGAAGCCATCTATCTGATTGCCCAGCTCTATCGCGGGTGGGGATCCATTATTCCGCAACCCACCTTCACTGAATATGAGGATGCCTGTCGCACCTATGGACATCTGTTGTCTTATAATGCCGACGACGAGTTGGAGGTAATGCCAGAAGACAGGCTCTACTGGCTCTGTAACCCCAACAACCCCACTGGCAACGTGGTGAACAAACTGCTCATCACCCACATCATCCGCCAGAACCCACGATTCCTCTATGTCGTAGACCAGTCGTATGCCGATTATACCCTTGCGCCGATGATCCAGCCCAAGGACCTGACGGACTGCTATAACGTCATGCTTCTCCACTCGCTGTCGAAGAAATATTGTGTGCCTGGCCTGAGGTTAGGCTATGTTTTCGCCTCGCCCATCATCATAGACCGTCTACGGCAGATACGACAGCCCTGGACAGTGAATGCCCTGGCCATAGAAGCCGGCAAATATCTGGTTGAGAACAATCCCCAGATGATTCCTGACCTTGAGAACTATCTGCAGGAAGCCAAACGGCTGCACCAACAGTTATCAGCCGTCAGAGGACTGATGGTAATGGACACCAGTACACACTTCATGCTGGTGAATCTCGATCATGGGAACACACCAGAACTGAAACGATGGCTGATAGAGCACCACGGCATACTCATCCGCGACGCTTCGAACTTCCGAGGACTCGACAATCATTGTTTCCGCGTCACTGCCCGTACACCAGAGGAAGACGACCAGTTGGTGGAGGCCATCAAGGGGTATCTGAAGTCTCTTGACCACTAACTTCCGCCTTCTGTCTCTTGATGACATATCGTTGATAATATGTCAGCAGCAGCGTGGTCATCGGCAGCGCGATAATCATGCCCAGCACCCCTAACAGCGATCCCCATATCGACAGCGACAAGAGGATGATGGCCGAGTTGAGGCCCGTCACCTTACCCATGATCTTGGGGGTGAGGAATGTGTCCTGAATCAGCTGTACGACGGCAAACACAACAAGCGCCATGAACAACACGATCCAGAAGTTCTCACCCGTATCAGCAGCCTTGACGATGGCCAGCAGGATGGTGGGTATGAAGCCGACCAGCTGCAGGTATGGCACCATGTTCAGCAGGCCGATAAACAGGCCTAGGCCAATGGCCATGGGGAAGTCGATGATGATAAAGCCGATACAGAACAGAATGCCGACACAAAAAGCGACTAAAGCCTGACCACGGAAATACTTGTTCATACCATCCTCCACATCACTCATCAGCTGCACGGCGAACTGCCTATACTGGGTAGGCAGCAGATTGGGCCAGCCGCTGCAGATCTTCTCATAGTCGAGCAGGATGAAAAGGGTATATAGTATCATCATCGTCATCGAGAGGATACCAGTAACCACATTTAACGACTGCACGATGATTTCCCACACCTTGGGTACTGCCGCCTTGACGCCTTCGAGGAAGCCCTGGTGGGTGACGATACCCTTAATATCGTCGATAGTGAGGTGTTCACGCAGGAACCGTTGGATGGTATCAGGGATGTTGCTGAACGTGGACGATTGTGAGAGATAGTCGACCAAGAGGTCCTTGACATGGATGCCCTCTTCAATCATCGGGGGCACAACCAGGAAGAAGAGACCTGTGAGCAGACCGCCTACGACGATGAAAGCACTCAGGATGCCAAAGATGCGATACTTCATGCGACAGCGGTACTGGAAGAACTTGACCATCGGGAACAAGATGTAGGCGATGAGCCAGGCCAGGAAGAACGGCGTGAGCACGCTGCTCAGACGATTGAGCAGCATGATGATGCCCACCACGATGATGACCCCTATCAGGCCACGCACAAAGGTATCGAAGGTGATCTTTTGACGTTCCATAGATTAGTCCTCCAGTCCGCTAAGACTCCGTGCAAGCCACACATCCATCTTACCTGCACCACGGTGGTTCCAGGCGTAATAGGGAATGAGTTTCACAGAGACATCCTTCGTGGCGATACGGCCTTCACGGTCTACGTGAACATCCTGTGCCTGGGCGGTGATGGCCGTCACGTCGAAATACTTGTTATTACCCTCCGTATTCAGGATGGAATAGGCAGGCATGACTTCAAATTTCGGTTGGCGGGGCAGAAGCAGATGATGGGGGTTGACACCCTGGTTATCGGCCCACTCGGTACAATACACCAACGGTCCGCGCTCTACGGCCACACGGCCACGATCGTCGCTGACACGGGGATTGGCCACAACCGTACGGACAGGCATGTCGAAATGGATGCTGACGACATCACCCTTCTTCCAGTTACGGTTGATGACTAGGTAGCCGTTCTCCAGCGCACCATCCACTCGCTGGCCATTGACGGTCACCTCGTAAGTGCTGAAGATATCGTCGCTGAAAGTATAAAGATCACTGGGCACCACCTGGTTCAGCACCCAACCAGGGATACGGATCAGCATATTGAATGCCTTGGCCTTGTTCTTCAGCACTTTGATGCTGATGTCGCCATCCCAAGGATAGTTGGTGGCCTCTTCCAGCGTCACGTCCTTGCCGTTGACCTGAATGGTAGCGGTGTTGGCGGCAAAGAGATTCACATAGAGGTTACTGCCCTTGATGCCATACATATATCCAGGCATCGAGGGAATGAAGCGGGAGAGGTTCGAAGGACAACAGGCACAGCCGAACCACGGCTGGCGCGTCATCGTGTTGTCAGCATTGAAACGGTAGTGACCGTCGCTCGACAGAGGATTTGGATAGAAGAATTTGCCGCCGTCGACACTCATGCCACTGATGACTCCGTTATATAAAGTACGCTCGAGGCAGTCGATATATTTGGCATCGCCGTGGAGCAGGAACATACGCTCGAAGAGATACACCATCGAGATGGCGGCACAGGTCTCGTTGTAGGCTGTCAGGTTAGGCAGTTCATAGTCTGCTCCGAAGGCCTCACCCTGGTGGCGTGCTCCGACGCCGCCTGTCAGGTAATACTTACGGCCAACGATGTTCTCATAGATCGTGTCGATGGCCTTGATATATGAGGAATCACCCAGCAGGGCAGCCACGTCGGCCATGCCGGCATACATATAGCCGGCACGAACAGCATGTCCCCAGGCCTCCTTCTGTTTTACCACAGGGATGTCACTCTGAGAGTAAATGTCCTTGCGACCTGTCTTTCCACGATAGTCGAGTAGGAACTTAGCTTCATCTAAATATTGCTTCTCGCCTGTGATGACATACAATCTGGCGAGAGCCATCTCTGCAATTTGATGACCAGGCACTATGCAGGCCTGACCAGCATTGGGGCCCACCTCCTTAATCACGCAGTCGGCATAACGCTTGGCGATGTTGAGGAACTTTGTGGAACCTGTGGCTTGATAATGTGCACAGGCGGCATCCACCATGTGGCCGAGGTTATACAGTTCGTGGCTCAGGAAGTCTTCCGTCTCCCAGCGCTTCTTGCCTGCCCACTGATGGGGGTGTGCGGGATTGATGGTACGGGCCGTGTAGAGATAGCCGTCAGGCTCCTGGGCAGCTGCTACGACATCGAGCACAGAGTCGATATAAGCCTTCAGCTTCTCGTCTGGGAAGGTCTGGAGCACATACGAGGCACCCTCAATGGTCTTATAGACATCCGTATCATCGAAGGAGAATCCCATGAACTTTGACACGTCCCACTCTGGGGTCTGCAGTCCGGCATGACCTGGATGCTGGAGGGTATAGGCCGCCATCTCGAAATTCTTATAACGATGTTCGCTCTCACATTTCGAGAAAGCCAGGGGAATAGTCACCTCACGGGCCGCCTGGATGCGGTCGCCCCAGAAGGTGTTTGGTGTTATTTTCACCGAGGTGAATGGTACTTGGGTATAAGGATACCCGCTTTGGGCCAGGCCAGTAAGAGTGCCTGCCATCAGGAATAAGGTAGCAATAAATATCCGTTTCATATGGGTCGATGAAAAATTAAACTTCAATATCAAAGTCTGCCGCACTGACACAGCGCAGGTTCTTCTCCAGCTGTGCTGTACTGCTGGCTCCCACAAGGACGGAGGTGACTCCACGCTGGTGGAGGATCCACGCTAGGGCCATCTCTGCGAGCGTCTCACCACGGCTCTCTGCCACCTCGTTATAGTGACGCAGCTTCTCAAGCAGCTCAGGTGTCAGCATGTCTTCCTTGAGGAACTTGCCCTTCGACATGCGGGAGTCCTGGGGGATGCCGTTAAGATAACGGTCTGTCAGCAGTCCCTGTGCCAATGGAGAGAAGGAGATGAAGCCGATGCCTTCCTCGGCACAGAAGTCGAGGATACCCTCTTCCTGTGGCTCACGGTCGAGCATGTTCAGACGACCCTGATAGATCAGCAGGGGCACATCGCGCTCCTTCAGGTACTTTGCCGCGAACTTCGTGGCCTCCAACGGCCAGCGGGAGATGCCTACATAAAGGGCCTTCCCCTGTCGCACAATGTCCACCAGCGCCTGAAGGGTTTCCTCCAAAGGGGTCACTGGGTCGTAGCGATGACTGTAGAACAGATCCACATAATCAATCTTCATGCGCTTCAGACTCTGGTCGAGCGAAGCCATCAGATACTTGCGGCTGCCCCAGTTACCGTAAGGCCCAGGCCACATGTCGTAGCCAGCTTTCGACGAGATAAACAGTTCGTCACGATAAGGACGGAAATCCTCGTCCATCAGTCGACCCATCGTCTCTTCGGCAGAGCCGTAGACGGGACCGTAGTTGTTCGCCAAGTCGAAATGCGTGATACCGTGATCAAAGGCATAGTGAGTAATCTCACGGCTTCGTTCGTAGGGATCCACACTGCCGAAGTTATGCCAGAAGCCGAGGCTCACCTTGGGCAGTAAAACACCCGAGCGCCCACAACGCTCATACTCCATCCCATTGTCGTAGCGGCCCTTGTCCGCAAAATACTGCTCTCTCATATATTAATACTTTAAACTTTCAATCAAACAAGTGTTCCAACAAAATCCTGACACCAATGAAAATCAGAATCAAGCCACCTATCAACTCCGGCTTGAACCTGCTGACAACACCTCCACCAAAGCGACTGCCCACTCGATAACCCAGCAGACTGAACAAGAACGACACCATGCCGATGACCGTCAGGGGCAAGGTGAGCTGCGTAAGGGCTGTGTAGCCCGTACAGGCAAAAGAGATACCTACAGCCAGCGCATCGATGCTCGTGGCGACGGCCAGCAGCAACTGCGTCCGCAGACGGCTGGGATCAAAATGCTGTCCCTCCTCTGGATGGAAACTCTCCCACACCATCCTGCCTCCAATGAAAGCTAACAGCGAGAAGGCGATCCAATGATCGTAAGCCTCCATATACGACTGGAAATGGCTGATGCCCAACCAACCAATCAGTGGCATCAATGCCTGGAAGAAGCCAAAGAGGAACGCCATGCGGACGATACAGCCAGCAGGAAGTGACCGTTTCAAGACTCCACTGACGACTGATACCGTCAGGCAGTCCATGGCCAGTGCCACCGCCAGGAGAATGATATCCAACAGACTCATATAGTACTTATTTACCTGTTTCTTACATTTTGTCTGCAAAGATACAAATAATTATGCATTTTGCATGATTAATTTTGAATAATTTAGTAACTTTGCACACAGATTGATGATTATAATAACTAAAATTGAAGATATGAAGAAGTTCTTTTTCCTGGTTTTTCTCGCTGCTGTCGCCCTGACGTCGATGGCAGAGCAGGTGACCGTCCAGACGAAAAATGTCACGATGGTCCTCAACGTAGAGAATGGCAAACAGCCACAGTATGTCTATTTCGGCACCAAGCTGGGCGATTACGATCTGACGAGTCTGCAGGCACCCCGCAACGGACGGATGGACGCCTATCCCGCCTATGGCATGAACTGCCCTGCTGAGGCTGCTTTGGCGATGACGCATGCCGATGGTAACATGTCGACGGAACTGATAGTAACAGGGATGGAGAAACAGGATGGCATCGTCCGGATTTTTATGAAAGATCCTGTTTATCCGACTTCCGTCACGCTCTGCTACAAGGCCTATGAGGATGAAGACATGATCGAGACCTGGACAGAGATCACCAACGGCGAGGCCAAGCCTGTCACACTGACGCAGTTTGCCTCCTGCTCACTGCCCATCCGTCGTGGCAACGTGTGGCTCTCTCACTTCTATGGCTCATGGGCCAACGAGGCCCGTCTGGTGGAAGAGCCGATACTGCCAGGCGAAAAGGTCATCAAAAATAAAGATGGTACGCGCAACTCACACACAGACCACGCCGAGGTGATGTTCTCGCTCGACGGCAAGGGCCGTGAGAACGCTGGCGATGTGATTGGAGCTGCCCTCTGCTACTCGGGTAACTTCCAGCTGAAGATCGACACCGACGATACAGAGTACCACTATTTCTTCGCAGGCATCAATCCCGATAATTCAGAGTATCACCTGAAGAAAGGCGAGACCTTCACCACTCCGAAGGTGGCGCTGAGTTTCTCTACCAAGGGGCTCTCCGGTATATCGAGGAACTTCCACAAATGGGGTCGCAAGTATATGCTCGCCCACGGCAATAAGGAGCGTAAGATCCTGCTGAACTCTTGGGAGGGCGTCTATTTTGACATCAACCAGCAGGGCATGGATCAGATGATGGGCGACATAGCCTCGATGGGTGGTGAACTCTTCGTGATGGACGACGGCTGGTTTGGCGACAAATATCCCCGCAAGGTGGATAACTCCTCGCTGGGCGACTGGGTGGTCGATAAGAACAAGCTGCCTGAAGGCATCGAGGGCCTTTTGAGAGATGCCAGGAAACACGGCATCAAGTTTGGCATCTGGATCGAACCTGAGATGGCTAACACTGTCTCGGAACTCTACGAGGCTCATCCCGACTGGATCGTCAAGGCTCCGAAGCGTGAGCCCGTACTGGGTCGTGGTGGTACGCAGGTTGTGCTCGACATGAGCAATCCCAAGGTGCAGGACTTCGTTTTCTCCATCGTCGACAACCTCATGACCAAATATCCTGAGATCGACTATATCAAGTGGGACGCCAATATGCCTATCCTGAATCACGGCTCACAATACCTGACGATGAACGACCAGAGCCATCTCAATATCGAATACCATCGCGGTCTGCAGGCAACCTGTGAACGTATTCGGGCCAAATATCCCGACCTCACCATTCAGGCCTGTGCCTCTGGTGGTGGACGTGCCAACTGGGGTGTACTACCCTACTTCGACGAGTTCTGGGTTTCCGACAATACCGACGCCCTCCAGCGCATCTATATGCAGTGGGGCACCAGCTATTTCTTCCCTGCCATCGCTATGGCCTCACACATCTCCGCTACGCCTAACCACACCGTCTTCCGTACCACCGCCATGAAGTATCGCATCGACGTGGCCATGAGTGGACGCCTCGGCATGGAGATTCAGCCTAAGAACATGACCGACGACGAGAAGGCACTCTGCCGCAAGGCCATCGCCGAGTACAAAGGCATCCGTCCCATTGTGCAATTTGGCGACCTCTATCGCCTCGTCTCGCCCTACGACAAGCTGGGTCTCGCCTCGCTGATGTACGTCAACGAGCAGAAGACGAAGAGTGTCTTCTTCTGGTGGAAGACCGAGTCGTTCCAGAACGAGCATTTGCCACGAGTGAAGATGGCCGGCCTGGATGCCTCGAAGAAATATAAGGTGCACGAGCTGAATCGCATCGACTTGAAGCCCATGGATATTGAAGGCAAGACCTTTAGTGGTGCCTACCTCATGAACCACGGCCTCGAAATGCCCTATCGCAACGAGCCCGAGTGGTCGAAGAAGAACGACTGGTCGAGTCGTGTGCTGCTCTTAGAGGCAGAATAACAAGCATGTGATAACAACTTCCCGATGGAAAGAAACAAGGAAATCTATAAGGTAACACTTGTAGGTGGGGCAGTCAATGTGGTGCTGCTCATCTTTAAGTTTGTGGCTGGCATCTTAGGCCACAGTGCTGCGATGGTGGCCGATGCCGTCCACTCACTCAGCGACTTCGTCACCGATGTCATTGTGCTCGTCTTCGTACGCATCAGCAGCAAACCAAAAGACAAGTCCCATGACTATGGTCACGGCAAGTATGAAACCCTGGCCATGACCATCATCGGCGTGGCGCTGCTGGCTGCTGCAATCGGCATCATCTACGGAGGTGCTGTGAAGATTGCCGATTGGCTGGGTGGCCAGCAACTCGAGGCCCCTGGCATGCTGGCCTTATGGGCAGCCTTGCTCTCGATCGTGCTGAAGGAGGCCGTCTACCGCTATTCGATGGTGAAGGCCCGCCAACTGAATTCACAGGCGGTAGAGGCCAATGCCTGGCATCATCGCAGCGACGCCCTCTCTTCTGTCGGCACGGCCATCGGCATTGGCGGGGCCATCTTCTTGGGCCAGCGTTGGACAGTGCTCGATCCCGTGGCGTCTGTCATAGTAGGCGCATTCATTGTCAAGGTGGCTGTCGAGTTATTGCGTCGTGGTATTGGCGACTTGCTGGAGCAGTCGCTGCCTGATGAGATAGAGTCAGAGATTTTGCAGTTGGCCACCACCGTCGAAGGCATTGCAGAGCCCCATGATCTTCGCACCCGTCGCATCGGCAATCACTATGCCATTGAATTACATATCCTCGTAGATGGCGACATCCCCTTGCGTGTAGCTCATGACAGGGCTTCTGAGGTGGAAGAACTGCTAAAGAGTCATTACGGAGAAGATACTCACGTCGTTGTCCACGTCGAGCCGACTGGATGAACGTATGCCAAGACCTCCCGTCGCCTTTGAAAATGCCTGTGTTTATTGAAGTTTCAGCACGGGAGGTCTTGTCTAGAGACCTCCCATAGACCTCCTATAGACTTCCCGTCACCCCTCCCTTGACCATACCTTATTATAAATAATGTGGAATCGCATAAAAGTTTATGTTAAAACGTAAAATAATTGGGAAAACATTTGCAAATCAGCAAAAAATGTTGTACCTTCGTAGGCTGAAATAGTGAAGCCGCAAAAGACGGCTCGCATACTGAAAAACTCGCTGTGAAAAGCGCGTCATTACTACTGCAGATGACTGCCCAAAGGAGTAGAGATTGATTTATTGACCAGATATAGCTATGGAGAAAAGTGTGTTAAAGGCTGTCGAGACTCCAGGAGCCTCGCAGCAAGGGACGCTCGCCATCGAGCTGTTCCTCATGGAGAACTACCGATTCCGCAGAAACATCCTCAACGGAAAGGTAGAGTTTGCGATCTTGCCGAAGGCTGTCCAGACAGCCGGAGGCAATACTGTCGGACTGTCCGACAGTCTCTCGTGCGCCTCATCTGAGACGGATTTGGAATTCAGGACGCTGACGCCTGCGGCCCTGAACAGCATCATCATTCGTGCCAAGCGCGAGGAGGTGCTGGAGAAAGGCAGTCCGAAGTCGGAGATCAAGGACTATGTGGAATCGGAGGAGGTGCCTGAGTTCAATCCGATCCAGGTGTTCCTCGATGGCCTGCCTGTCTGGGACGGACAGAACCACATCGCCCGTGTCTTCAGCCGCATTCCAGGCCTCAGCTCCGAACAACTGAACTATCTCACCATCTGGCTTCGCTCAGCCGTAGCCCATTGGATGCTGATGGACATGCTGCACGGCAACGAGTGTGTGCCTACGCTCATCGGACAGCAGGGCTGTGGAAAGACCGTCTTCGTCCGTCGTCTGCTGCCTCCGCATCTGCGTGAGTATTTCCTCGGCCACCTGAATCTGTCGAACAAGTTCGACAAGGAGATGGCGCTGACGAACAATCTCCTCGTCAACCTCGACGAACTGGATGCCATCAGTCACGGACAGCAGGCATCGCTGAAGCAGACCTTGTCTGTCAATAAGGTGAACAGTCGTCCTATTTTCGGACGTGCCCAGGAGGACCGTCCTCGTTTTGCCTCGTTCGTGGCGACTACCAACAACCGTCATCCTTTGCAGGATTCAACAGGTAGCCGCCGTTACATTTGCATCCAGATTCCTGACGGTCAGATGATCGACAATACGGGCGAGATTGACTATGGTCAGCTGTATGCCCAGGTGGTCTATGAGTTGCAGGAGCTGAAGGCACCTTATTGGTTCAACAACGAAGAGGTAGCCCGCATCCAGCAACTGAACCAGGAGTTTATGGAGCAGAAGGACATTGCGGAGATTATCACGGCCTGTTTTCGCAAGCCCAAGGAGGGCGAGGTGGTGAAGACGATGAACAGCACGGAGATGCTGAAGATCATCCAGAGGGAATATCCTTCCGTGAAGAACACGCATGGTACGAAAGTCAGCATTGGCACAGCGATGAAGGAACTCGGCTTTGAGCACAAGGAACACTCGCATGTGGCCTACTACAAGGCTGTTCCGCTTCATACAGCCTGACGGCAGGAGAGGTCAGACGGGAGGTCTATGGGAGGTCTAAGGGAGGTCTCCCGATAAGACCTCCCGTGCTGAAACCTCAATAAACACAGTCATTTCCAAAGATGACGGGAAGTCTGATGGCTTTTTTGGCTTGCACCTCATTTTTCAGGACCCTGCAGGTCCTGATTTTTTTGTTTTTATGCGCCAGGAGTTTCCTTAGACTAAACCCGGACTTTACAGGCAGGAAACTCCGAGTTTCCTTAGGGTAAACTCCCACTTTCCTTAGGGTAAACTCCCGAATTCTCCAGAGAATTTAAGAGTTTACTACCACCTTTCTCATAGTCACAAGGCACCTTCGTTGGACTTTGGACTAACCTTTCTCCTACTTTGGGCTAACCTTTCTTGGCAGAACCACGCTTGTTGTTCGGAGTACAAAGCCTTGATAATCGCAACACTATGCTTTCATAACGCCATCACGAAGCGTAGATAACCACAGCAACAAGCGTTTATAATCAGTGGAATGCATAAAATGAAATCTGTAAGAAATGGCTGATCAAATCATTGAGGGCACAAAGGGGAAAGAGATACCTTTGTGCCCCTGAACTTTGGACTAACCTTTTTTGAAGTTTGAAGGCAATAACAAATGGAATAATGACAAATGATAGAAACTTTAGCTTCTCAATCCTCGTTCAAAACATGAGATATATTGCGAAGGAATCGTTCTGCGAATAGATTCTATATTCTGGTATTTACCCTGCACAAAGCCATGATATCTCGAAAGATGTTCAACGAAATCATTGCAGTTGACTCTCTTGTAAATAGAACCGTTCCCCGCTGTAAATCTCAAACTTCCCACAGACGGAAGTCTTCTCGTGTGGAAACAGATCCTACCTTCACTGCCCCAGGCTCCTTGATCTTCATTATTTTCCCATGTGATACTGGTTGAACCATCTGACTTTGCCAAATAACCAAGCAATTCGTAGTATTCCTCAGGGCACGAGAAACCTACTTGTCCGTTCCTTCCAAAATGTGATTTGTACATAAGCTTTGATTAGTTTTTATCCAACTTGATTGTAATAGTCATGAATATACCTTCGTATGGTATTGAAAGAGTCACTTTCGTGAAGAGCATTGCTCGAAGTCCCTGTATTCACAACAAGCAAGAACGATTTCTTTGAGTAGAAAGTTTCACCGTGTGTATTAATGTAATCTTCAACCGTACGCGATTTTGCCATAAGACATATCAATTGATATTCTTTATCAACTAGGTGGAAGTTACTTTGGGGATGAGCCTTTTGCCTGTGTTGGCTACTGGTAAGTAAAATTAAATTTTCAAAATATGAGGCCAATTCTGGGAATTCAGACTTTGGGAAAATATGATGCACTTCTGTAGCAACGCCATTTGCCAAATCATCATGAACCTCACTAATAGTCCCTTGTTTATCTCGTACTTTTCTAATTGCTTTGTTGACCTGGTATTCGATGTAAAAATCTTGGTTCATTTGCTCTATTTCAGCCGCAACAGCTTGTTGTCTCGTTAGAGCTTTTTGCTTGTTTTTCTTATCTCTCCAGTTCACTCTATTGTACATAAGGTCATACCAGTCAAGTATTTTTCCATTACTGCCAGGCAACATGTTGTTGTAAGCAAACAGATTAAACACTTTGTGAAATATCCTATCAACATCCGTTTTTGAATGAGACGGGGTGTTAGCAGAAATGAATCTATGGTATTTAGCATAGATTTCTGCTTTAGCAGATTTGGGGTCAGATTTGCAACTCTCTTTATACTCATCAAAGATCCTCATCAGACCGCTATCAGATATAACTTTCCCAAAGAACTTGAGCATAAAGTTATATGCGTTTCGCTCTTTAACAGAAATGTATTCAAGCATTTCCTTGTCTGCAACAGAAAAGTATAATGTCCTATCATCCTTTTTAACCGTCAATACATGGGCATAAGCCAGTAGTTTTAAAGGTTGGCATAGGACTTTGTTATATTCATTTCTTGCGCTTGGGTCTGCTGGAGATGGCTTACCAAAAATGACGCGACAGTTATCGATGAAGAATCGCTCATCCCAAAGGTCGTTTATCGTGAACGTCTTTGTTGCACAGGAAGTATTGAGGATACAGTCCGCAATAAAACAGACAATGTCTGGAGTACATTTCTGGTCAACATACCTCGCATCATGAGTCTCTCGAATATCGAAGTCGTTGAATTGATTGAGATAGTTTTCAATATTAGTCATAGCTGTTAAGTTTTTAGTTTGCCAAAGAAAAACACAGAGTTATTATCTATATTGAGAGAACGAGTTCCACGATTGCGGGCAATGCTGTAGAACTTGCTAAATTCTTCTGTAGCGTAGTAAGCCAAATCTTCTTTGGTTACTTGCTCACCATTGATTGTGGTGAGTATGGCCACAGAACCATCTGCTATACATCCTTGTGGCATAAAGCAGGCACGAGGATAGTATGAAAGATTTGGGACTAAGACACACTCGGTATGGTTGAGATATTTGCCAACTTCTAAGTCACTGACATCATCAATATAAGTATCATAGCCCTCAATGTCTATAATCGCATTGTCTCCAATGTTGCGAGACTTCAGTACTCGAATCTTACCCTTTTGTGCAGTATTCGATTTTGTTAGAGTTCTGTCGCGGAATGCCTTGAATATACCAAAGGTCATCTTGTTTGCAGCCTCATCGAAATCATTATTGCGATAGATAAGCCAGTATGGGAAAGAGGAGTCTGCTATATAGTTCTGAGGCTTTATCTCTACAGAATTTGTTATGTAGGATTCAACCTTTGTCAGATTACGTTTTACACGTTGATTTATTGTGAAAGCGATTGTTTCTATCTTGACGCCCTTAAACCCCTTTTCGCCAAAATCCACAATGTGAGTAATGGCTTTCTCGTTCATCAGTTGGCGAGTCTTACCAAACTCAGGTGCATTGATAAGGCTTTTGGGGACAATCAGCGAAACGACATCACCAAGTTGCATTGCCTTCTCGATGAAAAAAGAGAATATGTTGTTTGTGTCTGTATTGGCAACAGACTTTTTGTAAGCTGACAACAATCCCCTGTCTTTTACTTTCATATAAGGTGGATTACCTACCACAATGTCGTATCTCTTTGTGAAAGGTTCTAAGAGTGTATCTTTGTTGATAAAGTTCAGGCGGACATTCTCAGGAAGAGGAATCGACTGCAAAATCTGCTGGAGTAATGCGATACTGTCTGGGTTGATGTCAATAACATCAATATGCAGCTCTGCAACATTAGCATATTTCAGGAACAGGGATGGCAGGAAGTTACCAACGCCCGTTGCAGGCTCAAGAACATGAAGAATCTTTGAATCAGGATAGTCGGGCAAGTTCTTCACAACAGAATAGCAAATGTCCTGTCGTGTATAATATGCCGCTGTCTCGGTTCTTACTCCGTTAGCATATTCTGCTATTTTTGCCAGACGCACGAAGCCCATCTTCTTGTTCTTCTTGACATATTTCAGAAGATTTTCAACGTCAGTAAGATTGTTCTTCTCAATGATTTCGTTAGCCTCCTGCTCAGTCAGTTCTTTCTCAGCAGCTTTCTCTTTTATCTTGTGAGCAATCTGCTGGAATATGATAGTAGGAACGGCTTCGCCCAAACTCTGACGGATATTTACATCCTCTTTCTTTAGATACCTCTGCTTCTCTTCCAAAGGTAGCGCATTCAGTTGCTGATATGGGATAGCACTCCATTCAAACTCGTTGGGTACAGACATCATCAACATAACCTCACGAATTGAGAATACACGGTTGTCTGTTGGGTGAACGGTATTTTGACTTGCGAGAATGTCATTACGAGTGTGTACACATGGTGGCACTTTGTCCCAATACTGGCGAGTATATTTGTCCCCATTCTTATTCTGGTTATAGATTATCTCCCCATCCTTTTCTCTATGAGGAATGCGATTGGGATCTTCATTATCAAAAGCAGATTGCCCCTCTGTTATATTCTCAATCCACTCTTGCATATGAGGAGCATAAGGACGGAACGTGTGATAAATATCCTGGTCCCAAATTTCACCCATATATGTCAGATGAGGAAGATGTCCTATCGTCTGACGAAGTGTCTGCTCTTCCTGTCTATCTGGAAATAACTCAAGTGGCGTAATCTCTTTTTGGTCTTTGCGGACACCAATAACAAGGGTTCTCGTTCTGCTACTGGGGTTGCCGTAATCCTTGAAATTGATGACCTTTGCTGCAATATTATAATGTCCTGCAAGATCCAATTCAATAGCTTCACGAATGGGTTTGTCCTGTCCGTCGATATCAGTACAGATAGACTTCATAAATGCAGGAACATTCTCAAAGACAAAGAAGCGGGGCTTAATCTGCTGGATTAACTTAATGGATTCTACCACCAGAGAATTACGCTTTAGTTCATCGCCTTTTTTGTGATTGGCAACAGACATTCCCTGACAAGGTGGTGTTGCAATTACTACATCCAGTTCCCCCATGTTTCGTTGGTTGTGCCAAGTCTGGATTTCATCGAATACCTTATCCTGTGTTTCCTGTAGGGTGATGTCACCACATATATAACCACTTTCATAACGACACTTGTGATTGTATTTCTGCACATTTAAACGGCGTTCTATCAACTCTACCGTTGCAACACAATCATAGTTCTCTTGTTTGAATCCGTAGCATCCAATACCAGCACAACTAAACAGACTTACATAAGTCATTCGTCTATGGAGTGGCATAGTTACTGCATTGGGTTGATGAACGATTTTCTCCAATGTGGTATCTGTGTATGTCTGCCAGATGTCGAGTCGTTGTTTCTTGTATTCAGGGAATAGATGTTTTACAAACTGCAATTCAAAAACGATACGCAGGTCGTTGGGGTCATTATCCAGTTCACCTTCACGACGAGAGCCTACACGAGCTATCTTAATCAGGTACAAATCCCTAATGCCAAAGAAGTCTTGGTCACATTGCTTGCCAATGTAGGGTATGAAGTAGTAGAGTTGATTGAGTGCAACTGTGGATGGGAATCGTTTCCCTGAATAATATATTTTAGCTGTTCCATCCAAGAAATGTTCCATGTTGTCTTTCTTGACATTGCAGACCAGAACGTTCTGGGTCAAATCCAAATCATTCAAATCTATACTCTGACTTGAATTGTCGATAATTTGTTTTGGATATTCTGCCTGCAATTGGAACAAATCCAATTGCTGAGGTAGTAAGTTGGTCTTCGCCATATTCTATCTCTTGACACGAAAAACCCCATGCACCTTTGAAAGAAAAGCGTAAGGGGCTGTCGTGCCCAAAAGAAGCGACTGGAAACGCTGCAAGAAAAGCATAACAAGTCCCTCACGCAGTTCCGTGCGAGTCCATTACGTCTTTTCTGCTTCCTGCGTCAGTTAGATTTCCAGTTCTCTTTTGTCAGAAGCGAAATGATGCTCGTCTGTATGGTTTAGTCAGTTTCTCTTTGTTGTCTTCCTATTCTTTTGTTCTGACAAGCACCCAAAGTCAGATAGTTTTTACTCTATTGGTACCTACATAAAAAAAACGTGGATGCTTGCATCTGCCTGTTCGTCATCTGAGGCCTACCACAGCCCATCACAGTAAACAGACAGAGAAACACCCACACAGAGGTATATAGATACACCGTAAAGTGTGCTAGTGAGGACATGGTTAGCCCTCGCAGCACACTACGGAGTCTGATATACACACCCCGTGGAGTTACCCCTGCAATGTTCTCGACCGTGATTCGGAAAGTGGTAGTTTCAGAATGACCAAAAACAAAGCGTCAGTAACGCCTTTTAATATGTAGTGCCCCACCCAGCGGCTCCTCCCTACGATAAGGGGTTCACAGCCGTAATGGGCAGATAGCGTTGCAAAAGTACGAAAAAGTTTGGAAAGTAACGCTCTTTATGAAGAAAATCTTTAAAAACTTCTCAATAAAGGCGGATAATACACAATGGGGATGGGAACGTTGTGTAAAAAAAGCCGTCGACATACGCTTATGCCAACGGCTTCAGATAATGGTTCATGTCGAGCCCAAGTAAACTCCTATGCAAATTTTAGAATGAGATCGTGAACGAGCCGCCCAGGATAAAGGTGTGGCGGTTCTTCTTGACGCTCTTCGAATTCTCCAGCACATCTAGGGGTAGATCTTTCGAAATCTCTGGGAATGCATAGTGATAATAGCCCAAAGGACTGTAATTCAAGGTGTAGGTCTTGCGCGAGAAATCGTAGTCGAAGAACAGTTTCCAGGCAAAGTTCTCCTTGTAGGCATAGGTCAGCGATATGCCTGTGCCATACTTCATGGTGTTGTTGGCGCTGACGGTGAAATAATCCCATTCCGTCTCGTAGTCGCCCATATACCGGATGTTAATGGCATTGTAATCATCGTCGAGGTCATAGTCCCAACTGCCACCCTTAGCTGTGGCATTCAGGTCGATCTCCTGCATGATGCTTCGACCTATCAGCAGCTTGCTGCCCAAGGCAAACCTGCGTGACAGGGGCAGATTGAAGTAAAGACCGATGTCACCAGCGAACTCTGTCAGGTGATCGCTCTTAATGGTCATCTCCACCTCATCCAAGAAAGGCTTGCGAGTGCCATCGCCGTTGGCAATCAATTCCATATCCTCATAGCTGCTCATATTTAAATAGGTGTCAATCAGATCACTCCAGGCATAGTTTTCGATACCGTCCCAACCCTTGATAGGAGCCGCATTGACACGCAGGCGTCCGCCAATACCTATATATTTATTAAAGAAGTAGGCACCCTCGGCTGCTACGGCAGTAGAGGCCTGGAATTTCAGGTTGAAAGCCTTGTCTTCATCATCCAGATCGGTAAATGACATATCTTCCATATCAAAGTCGATGTTCTTAGAGCCGAAGCCGATACCCATCGAAATGCTGAAGAACGAAGGATGGTCGATGATGCTCTTCTCGCCGCTGATGTCGCCACGCAGCAGACCCTTGCCCTTGAACAATACGTCGCTCAGGGCGTATGCCAGCTCGGTAGACATGATACCGATGCCCGCACCAGAGAGAACGTCGCTCACCCAGTGGCGGTTGTTCAGCACACGCATCACACCCGTCGCCGTTGCCACACCAAAGCCTGCCACAGAGTACCAAGGCGAACGCGTCATACCGTATTCCTTGTGCAAGATAGTGGCACCCACGAAGGCCGTTGCCGTGTGACCAGAGGGCCAGGAGTTGGCAGTACTTCCGTCTGGGCGCATCTCCTTGGCCGTGTATTTGATACCATTGACGAAGCCCGCCATGATACCATACGACATGAGGGCCGATGCAAGGTAACGGCCCCAGTCGCTACGGCTCTCCACGCCAGCTATCTTCAGGCCCGTGGTCATCACAGGACCAAAGAACTGCGAGTAGTCATCGATACCCGTCTTGAAGTCCGTCAGTAGCACATGCTTGTTGTCGCCCGTATTCTGTCGGAAAGCGGCTTTTTCGCTCTTGGCAATGATTCCTGCCAGGAAGACGGGTACGCCAACAAACGTCAGATCGTCCATCACCTTATAGGGCTTCACACCTGGGTTGGTACGCATCCACGTCCAGTTTTCCTTGGCCCAAGGGGCGTGGTCATCCAATTCCAATTCTGGTCGGTAGCTGTTGTTTGTGACGGTTACCAACGTTGGCGTCATCTCGGGTACAGTCAACTTCAACGGCTCCATGTTGCGATAGTCGTTGGCCGACGCACTTGTAATGCCACAGAAACTCAGAATGGCGGCAAACATCAAAAAGCGCTTCTTCATATTCATCTTTTTTTTAGTTTTATTATTCGAACGGAGTATTGTTATCTTTTGTTCGTAGTTTTTGCTACTTTTGACCGCAAAGATACGACTATAATCGCATAATTAAGAGGGAGCAACACATTTTAACATATTTTCTGCCGCCTTCCTATTGGCCTTTGAATGGGAGCTAATGGATGATGTGCGCTTCGTCGGCGAAGGCGAGCATCTCGCGATCGCCACGACTGTCACCATAGGCAATGAGGTGATAGTCAGAACGATCTGGGTGAAGGGCAAGGATACGGCGCACCTTCTCCTGACCATAGCAATTGGGCGTAAGAAAGCGACCTGTTAGGAGGCCGTCGATTACCTCTATCTGAGTGCCGACAATGGTAAAGGAAGGGAAAAACGGCTGCACCCAGTTGTCGATGCTGGCACTGACGATGAGCACCTTGGAACCTTCTGCCTGTGCTTGTTCCAACAAACGAACCATCTCTGGTCTCAGCAGATGGCGAGAACAATCAGCGAAGTCCTTGCAAAGGCGATTGAAATCTTCGATGGCCATCCCCTTGAAGAACCAAGAGAACACGCGCTGTTTCGTCTTTCCATTATCATAGAGTCCCAGCTTCATCAGCACCAACAGAGGGGCATGGAGCAGGAAGCCCAGTATGAAACGGGGTGTGCCACAGGCAAAGCGGATAAACTCAATCAGAGTGTCGCGGGTGGTGAGGGTGCCGTCGAAGTCGCAAGCGTATAGTTTCATTGTTTACAGTTTACGGTTTACAGTTTACAGCTTTGGTGAAGGGATGCGGTCGATGATCTGCTTGACTGCCCAGGAGAGGCCGATGGCGGCCACGAAATAGAGCATCAGGCCGTCGTAGGCATCACGCTGCCAGGCAACGGTGATGAAGAGTTTGCGGGCGATGGGATGGGCCACGAACATGGCGGCGGAATAGGTGCCGAACCACACGAGGACCTTCATCACAGCCTCCGGCAACACCTTTACAAACGCTATTGTTCCGATGATGATGACAACGGGAATCCACAGCCAAGAGTGGAAGGAGAAGGACATGGTGATCGTAAGGACAATGGCTAAGAGTGAAAAGGCGAAAAAGTGAAAAGGTGAAAAAGTGAAAAGCTGGGGGGAGAAATGCCTTCCACAAAGAACACCTAGTCCAAAAGGCAGCATGCCGCCGATGAAGTTGTAGCGCAGACGGTTGAGCGTGTCGCCACCAGGGTCGCAGAAGACCTGCAGTAGCCAACAAGCGGCAATCAGCACGACCACCCACCACGAGCTCCTGCGATAAAGCAACAGCCGATAGACGATGTAGAGCTCCATCATCAGTCCGAAGAACCAGTAGATGCCAGGCCAGATGATCTTATCTGGCTCAGGAAGCACGTTGATATACATGAGCAGTTGGGCGATGACGTTGTCCCAATGATAGGGGAATCGCCCTGGCGTGACGGCATCGACCATGATGAACAGCACAAAGCCCACGATGAGCATGCGCAATAGTTTCAGATAGTGGTAGCGGAGGAAATTGGAGGGGTTGGGGGAGGTCTCGTATTTCTTGATCAGGCCATAGCCGCTGAGGAAGAGGAACACAGGCACGCCATAGTGTCCGAAGAAGGAGAGCAGATGCATGGGAAGGAACTCATCTGGGTTGGTCAGCACCTCCCACAGACGGTCACAGCGCCCATCCACGAACTGATATTCGTTCTCTTTCACGATACCCTTCACATAGTGGCAATAGTTATGCAGCATGATGCCGAGGATGGCGATGCCACGCATCGCCGTACACTCCGTCCGTGTCAGTAGCTCTTTCATTTCTTCAGTTGGTTATAATCGGTAGTGCCCTTGAGAATCCGAGGACGTTTCAAGTCATAGTCTGGACTGATGACATTCAGTTCAGAACGATAGAGAGGTGTGGAGATGCCTCCCAGATAGAGCAAAAAATGTGGCAGCACGTCGATCATCATCGGACGGTCCTTGGCCTCTTGTATCGCCTTCCACCCGTATGGATGGTGCTCGATATACTGGAGTGAGCCCCAAACCCAGAAGGGGATCTCCATCTCGTTACGGGCCAAGGGATAGTCGATGTCGGCATTATGGCGACGACCATTCGTATAAGGCGGGTTGTCGAACACCTCCTCGCCGTGGTCTGGCACATAGATGACGACTGCATCCTTATCAGCAAAGTGGTTGATGATGGCGGCAAGGATGGAGTCGTTGTAGAGCAGCGAATTGTCGTAGTGGGCCAGTGTCTGACGTTGTTTGGCGGTCAGTTCTGGACGGTTGTACTGTTGTGGCGTGAACTGTCGGAAGGTCTTCTGCGGATAGCGGGCCTGATAGTCGACATGCGATCCCATCAGGTGGAGGATCGTCAGGCGGCCCTTGCAACCGTCCCTCTGTTGCAACTCCTTCACCAAATCCCCATCGTAATGATACAATTCGGTGTTACGCTCATCGAAGAGGCGGCTGCTGAGGGCAGGATTGCTGAGGAAGAAACCACCACTGAAGTCATAGACGGCCTCCTTCGCTTTCGGTAGGAACTGGTTGGTGAGGAATGTCACATGATAGCCCGCCTTGCGGAACACCTCAGGGAAGAGGGGCTCGTCGCACCATTCGCTACTGTCGCCAACGGCATAGAGCGAGAGCATGTGCTTGAAGACGAAGCTCGTGAGGTTCCACGATGACACGACATCTGAGAAAGGAACGAGTGAACCCTGCTCTGCCATTGCCATCTGACGGGGTGTCGTGGGCTTGTCATAGCCATAGAGTTGGGAGTGGTGTTTGTTGTAACTTTCGCCTATCACCAGCACGATATCGGGCACTCGGAAGCAGCAGCTGTCCACCTGAATCTTTGCGCTGGCCTTCTCCAACTGTAACAGCTGGTGAGAGGCCAAGCGATTGGCGCTGATAGCGAAGGCCAGGCGATAAGGAGGCACATAGAGCACGGCATGATCCTTGCGCGTCAGCTCATGTTCCGCCTCGCCGAGGGTGTTACAGGCGAAGAGTCGCTGCATGGCCACTTTGTTGTCCCAGCACTGACTGACGGCACTCCACAAGGCCCAGGCAACGAGCAGACCCAGCACAGCCCTGAAACCCGTCGTGACGACGGGACTCACCTTGGGCAGAATCATCTGCTTACGGAGTTTGGCGGTGCGCCATCGCAAGACGGTCCATAGCAGATGCACCAGCATCAGCAAGAGAATCCACCCCACTTCTGACGTCAGCACACTCCAACTGAGGTATGCGGACAAGAACTCACCAGCCTCCTGACTGCTGGTCTCGCCAACGAGCATCAGCATTGTGGGCGTCAGCGTCGACTCAAAGCGAACATAACAGAACACATCGACGATGGCGATACCATATAAGAAAAGGTATAAGAGTGCCTTGACCCCCAGACGGACTTTACGGGGCAAGAGCGTCAGGACAACGCAGACGACATAAAGGTCCAAAAAAAGTTCTGGTACCGTAAACCCATAAGGCTGGGCACCACGATGCCTGAGGTAGTAGGGCATCAACTCCAACTGACAGCAGAGCCAGCCCAAAGCGAACATAAACACGAAGAAAGCACCATTCTTCGCTATCGGCGAGAATAACCACCCAAGCCACTTCAATGGATTGATCATTTCTCTCACCCCAAACTTCTCACCTCTAAACATACAGCCTGTGCTCCTTGATATAGTCGGCCACAGTCTTGGGTACCAGTCTGCGGATGCCCCTGCCCTCACGGATCCTGCGACGGATGTCAGTGCTGGAGATATCGATAAACCCTGGGTCGCCAGGAGTCCGTGTATAGACCACAATCTCGTAGTTGGCCTTGATGTCTTCGGCATGATACCAGCGGTCGAAGAGCTGCCAGTTGTCGCCACCAATCATCAGCACGAACTCATGGTCAGGATAGTCCTTCGAGAGCGCCTGCAGGGTGTTCCAGGTGTACGACGGCTTCGGCAGGTGCATCTCGTAATCGCTGGCCACAATGTCCTCCATATCCTTCACCGCCAGACGGGCCATCTCCAGGCGCAGCTCGTCGTCGAGCAAATCGCCAGGCTGCTTCAGGGGATTATGGGGCGATACCATCAGCCACACCTCGTCGAGGCCCGCCTGCTCCTTCAGTTGGAGAGCCAGCGAGATATGTCCGTTGTGGATGGGATTGAACGACCCGCCGAAGATGCCGATTTTCATCCCAAGAACTCTTCAATGATGGCTAAGGCATCAGCCTCGGCATACTCCAGGACGTCGTTCACCACGATCTTGTCGAACTTCTCCGCGAAGGTCAGTTCAAACTCTGCACGGGCGATGCGCTGGTCGATAACCTCGGGGGCATCCGTGCCACGGCCTTCGAGTCTGCGACGGAGCTCATTGATCGACGGGGGTTGGATGAAGAGACTCAGGGCCTCGTCGCCATAGAACTGCTTGATGTTCACGCCGCCCTTCACGTCGACATCGAACACCACGTTCTGACCTGCCTCCAACTGTCGTTCCACCTGGGCCTTCAGCGTGCCGTAGAAACGTCCCTCATAGACCTCCTCGTACTCTAGAAATTCGCCGTTGTCTATCCGCTGGCGGAACTCCTCGGGCGTGAGGAAGAAATACTCCACGCCATTCTGTTCCGTACCCCTGGGCGCTCTCGACGTACAAGAGATGGAGAACGCCAGGTTCAGTTCCGGATGCTCCTTCATCAGCCACGAGATGATCGTGCTTTTGCCCGTCCCGCTAGGAGCACTTATAATTATTAATTTTCCTCTCATATTTATTAAATGCCTTAAAGTGCGTTGAGCACCTGCTCTTTGATCTGCTCCAGCTCGTCCTTCATGCGGACGACGATGTTCTGCATTTCGGCCTGGTTCGACTTCGAGCCTGTGGTGTTGATCTCACGACCCATCTCCTGAGCGATAAAGCCCAGCTTCTTCCCCTGTCCTGCAGGCTCGGCCATCGTGTCGCGGAAATACTTCAGATGGTTCGTCAGACGCTGCTTCTCCTCGCTGATGTCAAGCTTCTCGATATAGTAGATGAGCTCCTGCTCCAGACGGTTACGGTCATAGTCCACACCAGGAATCTGCTGCAGGCCGTCCACGATGCGGGCCTTGATCTTCTCCACACGCCCCGTCTCGTAAGGCTCGATCTCTGCCAGCAGCTGTTCGATGTTGTCGATCTTCTCCTCGAACTTCCTCTGGAGAGCGGCACCCTCCTGAATGCGGAAGTCCACGAGGTTCTTCAAGGCCTCAGCCACAGCACCTCGCACCACCTTCCACTCTGCCTCGTCGAGCGCCTCGGTATCTGTCTTCGTCAGTACGTCAGGCATCCTGAGCAGTGTGTAGAACCAGTCCTCAGGCACGGGGATGCCCGTCTTTTCGGAGATGGCCTTGATCTGCCGATAATAGTTCTCCACGAGTGCCGCATTGATAGGCGTGGGGTCAACGGCCATGTCCTTCTCTATCCACACGCTCATGTCCACCTTGCCACGAATGAGGGCCTCAGCCACCATCTGGCGCATCTCCATCTCCTTCTCGCGATAGAGGGGAGCGATTCGCGTGTTCAAGTCTAACTGTTTCGAGTTGAGTGACTTCACCTCAACGTGTATTTTCTTCTCTCCAAAGGCCACGATCGCATTGCCGTAGCCCGTCATTGATTGTATCATGTGTACCTTATTTATTAAATTTTGGGTACAAAGTTAGTGCAAATCGAGCGAAATGCAAAATAAATCCGAATTTATTTGGTATTTCGCTCGATTTGGATAAATTTCTCACGCTCAAGAATGCAAATATACTTGTATTCTCTTCGCTAACTCGAAATTTTACACTATCTTTGCACCCAAATTCAAAAAATACTTTAAGGAATGGAAAACAAGACTTTCAAGCGTACGACGGTGACGTCGGCGCTGCCTTATGCTAATGGTGGCGTGCATATCGGCCATCTGGCTGGTGTGTATGTGCCTGCTGATATCTATGTGCGCTATTTGAGACTGAAGAAGCGCGAGGTGCTGTTTATCGGAGGTTCTGACGAGCATGGTGTGCCCATCACGGTGAGAGCCCGCAAGGAGGGCATCACGCCGCAGGACGTTGTGGATCGTTATCATAAGATGATCAAGGACTCGTTCGAGGAGTTCGGTATATCGTTTGATATCTACAGCCGCACGACCTCGGAAACGCACCACAAGTTTGCCGCTGAGTGGTTCAAGAAGCTCTACGACGAGGGCAAGCTGACGGAGGAGACGACGGAGCAGCTCTACGACGAGGAGGCCAAGCAGTTTTTGGCTGACCGTTATGTGACAGGCGAGTGCCCCCACTGCCACAACGAGGGTGCATATGGCGACCAGTGTGAGAAGTGCGGACGAGACCTGTCGCCTACGGAACTGATCAATCCGAAATCGACCATCAGCGGCTCTACCCCTGTGCTGAAGAAGACCAAGAACTGGTATCTGCCCCTGAACGAATATCAGGACTGGCTGAAGCAGTGGATCCTCGAGGAGCATAAGGAGTGGCGTCCGAACGTCTATGGTCAGTGCAAGAGCTGGCTCGACATGGACCTGCAGCCTCGTGCGATGACGCGCGACCTGGATTGGGGTATCCCAGTGCCTGTGAAAGATGCTGAGGGCAAGGTGCTCTATGTATGGTTCGATGCGCCCATCGGTTATGTGTCGAACACGAAGGAGCTTTGCGAGAAGGAGCCTGAGAAGTGGGGCTCGTGGGAGAAGTGGTGGCAGGATAAGGACACGCGTCTGGTGCACTTCATCGGCAAGGACAACATCGTGTTCCACTGCATCATCTTCCCTGTGATGATGAAGGCCCACGGCAAATATATCATGCCTGACAACGTACCAGCCAATGAATTCCTGAATCTCGAGAACGACAAGATTTCGACCTCGCGCAACTGGGCTGTCTGGCTCCATGAGTATCTGGTGGATATGCCTGGCAAGCAGGATGTGTTGCGCTATGTGCTGACGGCCAACGCCCCTGAGACGAAGGACAACAACTTCACGTGGAAGGACTTCCAGGATCGCAATAATAACGAGCTCGTGGCCGTGTATGGCAATTTCGTGAATCGTGCCCTGCAGCTGACGAAGAAGTACTGGAATGGTGTGGTGCCTGCCTGTGGCGAACTGACAGAGGTCGACAAACAGGCTCTGGCCGAGTTTAAGGATGTCAAGGAGAAGGTGGAGGCACTGCTGGAGCAGTTCAAGTTCCGCGATGCCCAGTTCGAGGCCATGAACCTCGCCCGCATCGGCAACCGCTATATTACCGAGTGCGAGCCTTGGAAGGTCTGGAAGACGGATCCCAAGCGCTGTGAGACCATCCTGAATATCTGTCTGCAGCTGACGGCAAACCTCGCCATCGCCTTCGAGCCGTTCCTGCCGTTCTCGTCGAAGAAACTTCGCGAGATGCTTGCCATCGACTCGTTCGAGTGGGAGCAGTTGGGCAGCACAGACCTCCTGAAGGCTGGTCATCAGCTGGGTGAGCCTGCACTCCTCTTCGAGAAGATCGAGGACGAGGTCATCCAGAAGCAGCTCGACAAACTCGAAGCCACCAAGAAGGCCAATGAGGCTGCATCGTACAAGGCAGCCCCCATCAAGGATACTGTCTCGTTCGAGGAGTTTGAGAAGCTCGACATCCGCGTGGGTCTCGTGAAAGACTGCCAGAAGGTGAAGAAGTCGAAGAAACTCCTGCAGTTCACCATCGATGACGGCTCTGGTACAGATCGCACCATCTGCTCTGGTATCGCCCAGTTCTATGAGAACCCAGAGGAACTCATCGGTAAGCGCATCCTCTTCGTGGCCAACTTCGCCCCCCGTCAGATGATGGGCATCGAGAGCCAGGGCATGATCCTCTCTGCCGTCGACTTCGACGAGAGCCTCAGCGTGGTGACAACAACCAAAGATGTAAAACCAGGTAGTCAGGTGGGATAAACATAAAGGCCCTCCCAATACGGAGGGTCTTTTGCTAAGGATATGGCAGAATCTCTGAAGGAGAAAACGGCAAAGGGGCTCTTTTGGGGCGGGATGAACAACGGCGTGCAGCAGTTGCTCGGACTGGCGTTCGGTATTATCCTTGGACGACTCCTCGACCCTTCGGACTATGGTATGACGGCGATGCTGGCCGTGTTCTCCGTGATTGCCAATGAACTGCAGTCAAGCGGCTTCAAGACGGGACTTATCAACCTGAAGAGTCCCAGACACGAGGACTATAATGCCGTGTTCTGGTTTAATATCGTGGCAGGAGTGGTGCTCTATGTGGCGCTGTGGTTCGCTGCCCCGCTGATAGCGGACTATTACCACGAGCCGAAACTGATTCCGCTGAGCCGTTATGTATTCTTGGGGTTCGTGTTCTCCAGCTTCGGCATGGCGCAGTCGGCGTATCTCACGAAGCAGATGCAGATCAAGCAGATCGCGAAATGCGGCATGACGGCGACACTCTCGTCGAGTCTCGTGAGTGTGGCGATGGCGGCGATGGGCTTCGGCTATTGGGCCTTGGCGACGCAGTATCTGATGTATATCGCGGTGAATACGATATTGCTGTGGTATTTCAGCCCCTGGCGGCCCACCCTCTCACCTCTCACCTCTCACCTCTCACCTCTAAAACGACTGTTCCCATTCAGTTTCAGAATTATGTTGTCGGCGATATTCACGCAGTTGAATAATAATGTGATGAACCTGCTGCTGGGACACTATTACGGCAAAAAGAACACAGGCCACTATAACCAGGCCTATCAGTGGAGTTCGAAGGGGTATCTGCTGGTACAGAACATGTTGAAACAGGTAGACCAGACGGTGCTTGTGGGACTGCATGACGAACGTGAGCGCCAGTTACAGGTACTTCGTAAGATGATGCGCTTCACGGCCTTCATTGCCTTTCCGCTGCTTTTCGCCCTCGCGATGGTATCGCATGAGTTTATTGTGCTGGCCATCGGCGAGAAGTGGGCTTTCTCAGCCTCGCTACTGCCCTGTCTCTGTCTGTGTGGCGCCTTTATGCCACTCTCCACGCTACTCACCGATGCTGTGATCAGCCATCAGCGTAGCGATATCTACCTTTGGAGCACCGTTGCCCTGGGTGTGCTGCAGATTGTGCTGATGGTCAGCCTTTGGCGACAGGGAATCTATGTGATGGTCATCGCCTACACCTTATTAAATATAGGATGGATGTTCGTGTGGCATGTCTTCGTCAGACGACTGATGGGCTACCGTCTGCTGGCGTTCCTGAAGGACATCGTGCCCTTCGCCCTCGCCGCTGCAGGAGTGATGGTGGTGACGTATTTCCTGACAGAGTTTATAGTTGATAGTTTATTGTTTACAGATGATTATCTGAAGCTGTGGGTATTATTGCTGAGCCGAGTTATCATGGCTACAGCACTCTATCTGATAGTGATGCGAGTAGCAGGAGCCGTCATCCTCAAGGAATGCCTAGCGTTTATCAAGAAATCCACTGTAAACCGTAAACTATAAACAAATACTCATCTTCCAAATAAATACTTCTTCAGGAAGGGGCTGACGCGGATGATCTGCGAGGTGACGATGCAGAAGGCGACGATCACCAGGGCCACGATGAAAGAGGCCGTCGTGTCGAGCAGAAAGTTATGACGGTTTGTGAAGAAGAACAAACCCACCATTTGCAGTTTCGGCAGGAAGAAATAGTGCAGGAGATAGATGTCGAGTGTCCGACGCCCGATGAACTGCATACCACGTCCGAAACGTGTCTCCTCAAAAAACACATGCTCATGCCTGAAGAACATGAAGACCACCGACAGCAGCAGAAACATGGCCAGCGTATGAGGCAGCGCTGCCCATTCCATACGAAGCGTGTGCCACTTGATCACCTCAATCGACATGACCACAGCCAGCGCCAGCACCACGGGATAGAACCAACGGGAGTCCATCAGCCGTTGCGCACAATCCCAATAACGGTGCACGAGGGTACCATAGAGGAAGAAGGGGAAGTAACGGAACATCTCCACAAGGCTACTATAGTTGAGAAACTCGTTCTGTGGCCCCTTATGCCCTAAGGCCCAGGAGAAATAGCGGGGCAGGTAGCAGGTCTCGAAGAGGCAGAGCGAGATGATGAATAACAACGTGATGGGAATCCACGAACGGATGCGCAGTTTGCTCTCCATATAGCTGAACAGATAAAACGTCAGGAGCATGTAGAGCAGCACAAGCGTGAACCAGTAGCCTGCCTTCATCGACGAGGCGAGGGCCTCCGTCAGACTCGGTACGAACGGCGTGGTGGGAATCATGGCCAGGAATAACAGGAAGAACACGATGGTGGGGATGAGCTGCACGCGCATCTTCTTCAGCGACAGCTCACCAAGGGTTCTGACATTCCACACACGACTCGCCTTGTAGGCCAGGAATCCGCTGATGAAGAAGAACAATGGCATGCGGAAGAGCAGGAAGAACTGAAGGGCAGCAGACCAGCGTATCTGCATGCCAAACGACTTCAGAGCCACGTGGTTCATCACGACGAGAATCATCGTGAAACCCCGCAGGGCATCGAGCCAGCCCAAACGTGGCTTACGTAAAGAATTCAAGTTCTCCGACATGTAGCGACAGTTTATTCAAATCAGGTAATTGCATATAGTCACCATAGAGATGGCGCAGGTGGGCATCAGCATCCTTGGGCACAGGAAACTCATACCCCTCGAACTCATGGGTGGTCAGGGGGAAGATTTCCTTGGCGTAACGGGGGTTGTGGAAGGGGATGCCCATGCCGCTGGTAATCGTTTTTCGAGGAAGGAGGAAGGAGGAAAGAGGAAGGAGAATACCTAAGAGACCACGTAAGAAGGGGAAGAGAATCTTGTTGTTGAAGTCGAAGATACGACGGACTTTCTTGATGGCCTTCTGGTCGTCAGTGCTTGTGCGCCAGATCTTGTACATGTGCCCCACACTCTTCTCCGTCAGCTTATGGAGCCAGATGGGGTGCTGCTCCACAGGCAGGATATCGATGAAGATGCCCTGTTCCTGCCACATGCGGTCGTAGCCGTTCTGCTCCAGCATACGGGAACGACGATCGCGTACCTTGGTAAAGAAGAAGAAGTAAGCGGGATCTGTCTCGTCGTTCTGCAGGGCGAGCCAATCTGGCAGTTCGTCAGGCAACACCTGCAGCAATCGCAGATAGTCCTTGCGCAGCATCTCGATGTCGAGATCATCGTCCCAGGGTATGAAACCATTGTGACGAAATGCCCCAATGAGCGTGCCGCTGCTAAGCCAGTAGGGGATGTCGTGCTTCTTGCATATCTTGTCCACCTCGACGAGTATCTCGAGCATCCTCATCTGCTGGCGCCTCAACAGAGAGCCGTCAGGGTTGAATCGCTTTCTCAGTTCTTCGTTTGTCATCGGCTGCAAAATTACTAAATAAACCGCAGATTGCGCAGATTATCTCCGAATTATTATAAAAAAAGCCACAGATTACACAGATTTTCTCAGAGTTATTTGTATCTTTGCACCGATTATGAAGCATCCCGCCAAGACAGACGTAGCCGTGCTGTTGCTGTTCTTCACTCGCAGCGACACGTTCCGACAGGTCTTCGAGGCTGTGCGCCAGGCACGGCCCTCCATGCTCTTGCTCTATCAGGACGGACCACGTGACGAGCGTGACAAGCCAGGTATCATGGCCTGTCGCGAGATCGTGAGCGACGAGGAGATAGATTGGGAGTGCGAGGTGCATCGTCGTTATCTCGACCATAACGAGGGCTGCGATCCTTCTGGCTTCCGTTCTCACCAATGGGCCTTCTCGTTGGCAGAGAAGGTCATCGTGCTTGAGGATGACGTGGTACCTGCACAGTCGTTCTTCCCTTTCTGCAAGGAGATGCTCGACAGATATGAGCATGACGAACGCGTGTCGATGGTTGCTGGCTTCAATATCGACGAGGAGACGACAGATTGTGAGGAGAGCTATTTCTTCACCACCGCCTTTAGCATCTGGGGCTGGGCGTCGTGGCGACGTGTGGCCCTGCGCTGGGATCCCACCTATGGTTTCATGCACGACCCAGAGAAACGCCAGAAACTGGAGCGCATCGCCAAGGAGAGAAATCTGAGAAAAGACATGCTCCAGATGTTCCGCGATCACAGTCAGAGCGGCAAGGAATATTTCGAGACCATCTACTGGGCCGATATGCTGTTGTACGACAGTCTCGCCATCATGCCACAGAAGAACCAGATCAATAATATCGGACTGATGGCCGACTCCACCCACTTCTCTGCAGAGTTGAAGACCACGCCCCATCGTCTGCGCCGTATTTTCACCATGCAGCGCCACGAACTCACGTTCCCCCTCTGTCATCCGCAAGAGGTTGTAGAAGACAAAGCCTATCTGGAACGGCTCTACAAGGTGAACGCTTGGAACCATCCTTGGATCAAGATCGGAAATTCTTTGGAAGAATTGCTGCTGAACCTGCGCTATGGACAGTTCCGGCACATCTGGCAGTCGCTGACGCGTCGTGTCCGTAAATGGACAGGCGCAGAGCGCCACGCCTAATGTTCAATGATCAAACCGTTGCTTGGATGGGCGACAGGAGGAAGTCCGTCAGCAGCCAGCCGTTATAAGCCAGCAGATACAACGTCAATACCAGCACCACCACCCTCAGCCATCGTGCGCCATACGCCCTCAACAGCGAGCCTGTGGCTATCGGCAGTACAAACAGGTAGTGAGGCGACATGATCTGCACCTCGTTGATACCAAAGCCAAGCACCAGATGGATGAACATGTCGAGGCCAAGCCACGACAGACAGAGCCAGAGGAAACGGCTTCTGCGCCCAAACCATACACCTGCCAGCGCCAGCAATACCACCAATACCTCGACCACATAACTCAGCGTCCAGCGATAGGTCACAAACACGGGGCGCCCCACGAGTGTGTCCTCCAGGAAATGATCACGATGGAACTGGATACCTTCACCCAACAGGTTCTCATATAACGTCTGCCAACGTGAGGTCGTGATGTCCGTCCATTTCAAGTAGCCATGATCCTCCATCGGCTTGCCCGTCTTGGCCGCCTGTCGTTGCAGCAGCACCTCGCGCCGTGCCTTCTTGGCCTCATAACGCGCCTTTTCGTCAGGCGTCATTCTCGCCACCAGTTCTTCCTCAGCCTGGGCCTTGCGCACCTTCTGTTCTGCACGTGCCTGCTCTCTGGGCTGGACGAACACACGATGTTCCCATATCGCCACACCCCATAATAATGCGGCAGGCAGTAGCACCGCCAACAGCAGATACTTGAGTCGGAAGAAAGATCGACCATTGACGAAGAGGCCAGCCTGGAATATTTTTGCTCCGTTGCTTAGTGTGACACCTGCCGTGAGGAAGAAGAGCAATGCCGACTGCCACCAGCGGAACATCCGCCCTTTCTGTAGACAGCGCCCTGAGATATAGAGCGTCGTCAACAACAGGAACATCGAAATGGTGAAATGGTCTGGCACAATCACAGATAAGAGGATATAGGCAAAAGAGAAGCCGAAGGCCGTCAGCAATGTGGCGTCGCATCGTCCCAGTCCGATGACCTCGCGATGGATGCGATAAAGAAAGATATAGGAATAGAACGAACAGAACACCACGGGTAGTGCCACCACAAGCTGTACACAGTTGATACCCGTCAGGGCCGTCAGTCCCTCGTTCAGCAGCCATAGCGGCCACACCAGAAAGGCCAGCAGCGGATGGCGATGCACCTCGTAGAAGACATCCCAGTCTGTTACCGTCAAATATGTCAGTGGGTCATAGCCTGCCAGATGCAGTTCTCGCTCGAACACCCGCCAATAAGGTCCGAAACCAGGTTGCATCAGCAACTCGTGCATCCGCCATATCAGCAGTCCGTTCAGTGCGACAATCACCGCCAGCACCACCGCTGCCTGGATTCGTTCCTCAGGTTTCACCCTTGTTGCAATTTATGCTTGCAGAGGCCGCGGCTGGCGTTGTGAAGGATGTCGTCCTTAATGATGGGAGCTGCTGCTGTGAGGTCAACGATACGGTAGGGCAGGTCGTTGAGGGTGATGAGACGAGCGGCAACAGGCATCTCTGAGATACCGTCGAAAGCCGACGGATTCTCCAACTTCTCACCAATCAGCGTGAGGTCGGTCTCCTCGTAAAGTTCGTAGGAGCGTACCAGCATCGAGTAGCTGCGGGTGGTCTCACGGCCTTCGGCATCGATATACTGGCCTGTGAAGGTCTTGGGGAAGCGGTAGGTGTTGACACCACAGACCTCCTCGCAATGGTGGACGAAGGTGAAGCAGTCGGTATAGTGCAGGTTGATGAGCACGCTCTTTCCGTGGCATCGCTCCAGATAGCCGAAGGGGGAGTCGTCGCCAAAGGAACTGATGTTCTGCATGTCGCAAAGCAGTTGCTGATCCTTGCCAGCTACGGCAAAGGAGTAGAGCGGATGCTGTGTGCGACGGAAGGCAGGATGTCGCAGGGCGACGGTGCCCAGCGTACCTGTCTTGCAAGGTGTCTTGTGGTAGTCGAAGGCGACACCGTGACAGAAGTCCCAGTTGAAGGTGGGAATGAGCAGGGTGCCCTCCTCACCGAGGGTCTCAAGGATGGCATCGAGGAACTTGTCGCGATCAAAGCGCTCACCGTTACGCATGCTGGTGAAGGTGAGCTGCATGATGTCTGACGAGAGCAGCAGGCTGTCACCCTTCTCCAATCCCCAGTGCTTGGGGAGGTCGAGATAACTAATGTACGCCATACTTCTCGAGGAGTGCTACGATGCTGTCGACGGAGCCGAAGTTCTCAGGAACGACGTCGGTGCCGTCGATACGGAAGTTGAAGGTGATCTCCATGTTGGTGACGAGCGTCACGATGTCGTAGGAGTCAAGCATACCTGCTTCGATGAAGTCTTCATCGCCACTGAAGTCGTACTCAGGGCGGATGGTCTTCAGGATCTCAATTATTTTTTCTTTCATCTTTCTATTTTTTAGTTTACAGTTTACGGTTTACAGTTTACAGATGATTACCAGGCAAAGCCACTTGCTGCCTATAGAAGTAATCATCTGTAAACTGTAAACCGTAAATAGTAAACAATTCATGAATTAACTTCTTTCTTATAAAACAAGCGGTCGATTTTCCCGTTAGTGTTGCGCTGCAACTGTTCCAGACGGTGATAGACCGTGGGAATCATGTACTTGGGCAGCACCTTGCCGATCTCCATGCGGAACTGCGGCACGGGAATCTCCTCGGGAGCCTCGTAGAAGAGAGTAATTTGCTTCTCTGTCTGATTGTAGACGATGCAGCCGTTCTTCACGAGTTTCAGCGTATTGATGATCACGTGTTCAATCTCGCCCAGGTCAGTACGGTAGCCCATGTGCTTCACGATGTTGTCCTTACGGCCCTTGAACATGATGAGCCCCTCATCATTCAGGCAGACAATGTCGCCCGTGCGGTAGATGAGCTCGGGATAGGCCTTGTTTAGGGGGTTCTGCACGAAGGCAGCAGCAGTCTTCTCGGGGTTGTTGTAGTAACCCATCGCCAGCGACGTGCCTCTGACACAAAGTTCTCCCTCAACACCCAGCTCGCTGATGGCCTTGTCTTCATCGTCGAGGATGAGGATGTCGGTATTGCGGCAGGGATAGCCGATAGGCAGCGGCTCCTCGTCAGGAATCTCCTTATTAATAATATAATAGGTGCAGTCGAGGGTGATCTCGATGGGGCCGTAGAGGTTGGCGAATGTCACCTGCGGCAGATGATGATGCCAGTAGTTGTATTGTTTGGTGGGGAATACCTCGCCTGCGAACCATACGGTACGGAGGCTCTCAAGCTTGAAGCTCGACAGCAAGTCCATGTTAGCGATGTTCACCATAATCGTCGGCACCCAGAACAGGTAGTTCACCTGATGCTTCTCGAGTACCTCGAGGATCTTCGCAGGGAAAGCTGCGAGGTGGGCGGGCAGCACGACGAGGGTGCTGGCCTTCGTCATGAGCATGCACAGTTCGAAGCTGTAGATATCGAAGACGATGGGCGAGAGCGATCCCATGACAAGGTCGTCGCCGAAGCCGAAGGTCTCCAGGCTCCAGTCGATGAAATCGAAGAAACTCTTATGGTTCAGCACGACACCCTTGGGAGTGCCGGTGGAGCCGGAGGTATTGATGATACATGAGGGATCGGTGTCGATGACGGTAGCACGGCGATTGGTGAGCTGTTGCTCGTCGACAGCCATCTCGTTGTCCGTCTCATCGAGCAGAATCAGCTTGACGCTGTCTGGGATGACGGCGGCGATGCTCTTAATCTGGACGCTGGTAGAGATGATGGCGGCAGGCTCGGTGAGTTCGAGGATATTCCTGATGCGCTCGGCAGGTGTCTTGATGTCGAGGTTCATGTAGAAGTCGCCGGCATAGAGGATGGCGAGATCAGCATAGACGCTCTCTATCGACTTGTCGAGGAACACGCCGACGGGCCTGTTCTGTGAGATGCCCAGTTTGGCGATGGTCGTAGCCGTCAGCATGGCCTGACGACGCAGGTCGGAGAAGCTGATGGTGCGGTCTTTGTCGATGACGGCTGTCTTCTCAGGATACTTCCCGACCGTCTCCTCAAACAATTGTATCAAATGGATTCTCATCTTTTATTTCTAATGTTTACAGTTTACAGTTTACTGTTTACAGGTGAAAACCTGGCAAAGCCATTTGCTGCCTATAGAAGTAATCATCTGTAAACTGTAAACCGTAAACTGTAAACAATTTGCTTTTATTTCTTAAAAGTCCATGTCGTCAAGTGAATCGCTGAAGTCCTTCGGAGCAGGGGTCTCAGCAGGGGTCTCCTGCTGGTGCTCAGGACGGGGATGACGGTCACCATGACGCTCGCCACGCTCAGGGCGCTCACGACGGTCGCGACGCTCGCCACGGTCACGGCGCTCACCGCGCTCCGGACGCTCACGACGCTCACTACGGGCGGGACGCTCCACGTAGCCCTCGGGCTTCTCAATCAGCACGCGATGGCTGAGTTTGTACTTGCCAGTCTTAGGATCGATTTCCAGGAGCTTCACCTTGATCTTGTCACCCTCCTTGATACCGGCTTCCTCGACGGTCTCGAGGCGCTTCCAGTCGATCTCAGAGATGTGGAGCAGACCATCCTTGCCAGGCATGATCTCCACGAAGCAGCCGTAAGGCATGATGCTGCGGACTGTTCCCTCGTAGATCTCGCCCACCTCGGGGATGGCCACGATGGCTTTGATCTTGGCGATGGCAGTGTCGATGCTGGCCTTATCGGGAGCGCTGACCTGTACGTGACCCACACCGTCGGCCTCGTCGATGGTGATGACGGTACCCGTATCCTCCTGCATCTGCTGGATGATCTTTCCGCCCGGGCCAATGACGGCACCGATGAACTCCTTGGGAATATCGAAGGCCTCGATACGGGGAACCTGCGGCTTGAACTCTGCACGCGGCTCGGCGATAGTCTCCGTCAGCTTCGAGAGGATATACTCACGACCGGCCTTGGCCTGCATGAGGGCCTTCTCAAGGATCTCGAACGACAGGCCGTCGCACTTGATATCCATCTGGGTGGCTGTTAGACCGTCCTTCGTTCCAGTGGTCTTGAAGTCCATATCGCCCAGGTGGTCCTCATCGCCGAGGATATCGCTGAGCACAGCATATTTCTCTTCACCGGGATTCTTGATCAGACCCATGGCGATACCTGATACGGGCTTCTTCATGGGCACACCGGCGTCCATCAGGGCGAGGGTACCGGCACAAACGGTAGCCATAGATGAAGAACCGTTAGACTCGAGGATCTGAGAAACCAGACGAACCGTGTAGGGGAAGTCCTCGGGAATCTGACCCTTCAGACCGCGCCAGGCGAGATGGCCGTGACCAATCTCACGACGGCCTACGCCGCGCTGGGCCTTGGCCTCACCAGTACAGAACGGGGGGAAATTATAGTGCAACAGGAACTTCATGTAACCATGCTCCAACACATCGTCAACGAGTTTCTCGTCGAGTTTCGTACCAAGGGTACAAGTGCTCAGAGACTGTGTCTCACCACGGGTGAAGATGGCACTTCCGTGAGGCATGGGCAGGGGAGAGACCTCGCACCAGATGGGGCGGATATCGGTGGTCTTACGGCCATCGAGACGGATACCCTCATCGAGGATGCAACGGCGCATGGCATCGCGCTCCACATCGTGGTAGTAACGCTCCATCATAGCCTCGTACTCGTCCTTGCTAATCTCAGAATCAGCGGTAATCTCAGGATGAGCCTCGAAGTATTTCTCCTTGAAGTCCTCGAGGATCTTCTCGAAGGCATCGGCACGCTCCTGCTTCTCCAGGGCCTGCTTGGTGACATCGTAGGCGGGCTGATAGCACTCCTTGTTCATCTGCTCGCGGAGAGCCTCGTCATTGACCTCGTGGTCGTACTCGCGCTTCACGTCCTTGCCCAGCTCCTTGGAGAGCTCAGCCTGCAGCTCGCACATGGGCTTGATGGCATCCATAGCGGCTTTGAGGGCACCCAGCAGATCCTGCTCGCTGACCTCCTTCATCTCACCTTCCACCATCATGATGTTCTCGGCAGAGGCACCGACCATGATGTCCATGTCGGCCTCCTTCATCTGCTCGAAGGTGGGATCGATGACATACTCACCGTTGATACGTGCAACGCGGACTTCCGAGATAGGGCACTCGAAAGGTATATCCGAGCAAGCCAGGGCTGCAGAGGCAGCGAAGCCGGCAAGTGCATCGGGCTGGTCAACACCGTCGGCGCTGAGCAGCATAACGTTTACGAATACTTCTGCGTGATAGTTACTTGGGAAGAGGGGACGAAGAACACGGTCCACCAGTCGTGATGTGAGGATTTCATTGTCAGAGGCTTTGCCTTCGCGCTTGGTGAATCCACCGGGGAAACGGCCTGCGGCGCTGTACTGTTCGCGATAGTCCACCTGCAGTGGCATGAAATCGGTTCCGGGAACTGCATCTTTTGCGGCACAAACAGTGGCCAGGAGCACGGTGTTGTTCATCTTCAGCATGACGGCACCATCGGTCTGTTTTGCCACTTTCCCGGTTTCAATGGTGATGATGCGTCCATCAGCCAATTGAATGGTTTTTGTAATTACGTTCATCTTGTTTAAAACATCTAAAAAAATAAAAAATCAATGCGACCAAGACATGATGGTCGCTAAAAATCGGCGCAAAGTTACACATTATAATATAAATAAACGAAGAAAAGGGGAATATTTTTCGTTTTTTTTGGTATTTTGCTTGCTTATTCGTAACTTTGCACCCGCAAAACGAAAAGAAGTAATGAATATGAAACATATTTCAAAGGTGGCCGCTGCATTGCTGGCCGCAGGAGTGATGGCCTCATGTACTGGCAATCAGTTCAAGGTGGAAGGCCAGATTGCGAACGCCAGTGACTCGGTGCTCTATTTTGAGAATGTAGGTTTGGAGGGTATTCTGGTGCTCGACTCTGTGAAGTTGTCGGATAATGGCAACTTCGCCTTCAGCGGTGAGGCTCCTGAGGCTCCTGAGTTCTACAGGCTCCGTATCGCCGATCAGATTATCAACGTCAGCATCGACTCCACGGAGACGGTGCAGGTGAAAGGTGAGTATCCAGGTATGGCCTCTAACTATAGTGTTTCGGGCTCAGATAACTGTGAGAAGATCCGTGAACTGGCTCTCCGGCAGATGGAGCTCCTGCGTCAAGCCATCGAGCTGCAGGGCAATACGGAGTTGGGCATCTTCAAAGCCAACGATAGTATCAATCGTCTGGTCAATGCTTATAAGGAGGATGTGAAGCTTAATTATATCTATAAGGAGCCCTTCAAGGCCTATGCCTATTTCGCCCTGTTCCAGGCCCTTGGCAACAGACTCATCTTCAACCCCCGTACCGATAAGGATGATATCAAGGCCTTTGCTGCGGTGGCCACGAGCTGGGACACTTATTACCCTCATGCTGACCGTGGTCAGAACCTTCACAATATTGCTATTGAGGGGATGAAGAACCAGCGCATTGTTGATGCCCAGAAATCAGAACTGACGTTGGATGCCAGTAAGGTTACCGAGGCGGGTGTGGTAGATATCGCCCTGCTTGACAACAAGGGTCAGGAGCAGCGTCTCACCAGTCTGAAGGGTCAGGTGGTGCTGCTTGATTTCCACGTCTTCGCCCTTGAAGACTCGCCAGCCCGTATCCTGATGCTCCGTGAGCTCTACAACAAATACCACGCCCAGGGTCTGGAGATCTATCAGGTGAGCCTCGATCCTGACGAGCATTTCTGGAAGCAGCAGACGGCAGCCCTGCCTTGGATCAATGTGCGTGACGCCGATGGCATCAGCTCGTCGCGCCTGATGATGTACAACATCCAGGCCGTGCCCGACTTCTTCCTCATCGATCGTGGCAACAACCTCGTGAAGCGTGCAGCCATGATCAAGGATTTGGAGGCAGAGATCAAGAAGCTTCTATAAGCGAATTTGTCTGATATCTGCAAGAAAATTTGTTTTTTTCTTGCAGATATCAGAATCTTTTCGTACCTTTGCACCCGCAAACGAAAAAGTCGGCATAGCTCAGCTGGTTAGAGTATCACCTTGACATGGTGGGGGTCCTTGGTCCGAATCCAAGTGTCGACACTTATTAAACTCCGCAAGTCGCTGAAAACAAAGCGCTTGCGGATTTCTTTTTGCCAAAATTCCCGAAAATCTCCCGAAAACATAAAGTAGGGGTGCAATTATCTCCCGACAACTGCTCTGGGCGCTCGATGGCCTGATAGAAGAAAGGTAAAAAGGTAAAAAAGTAAAAAACGGCTGAGTCTATTTCAATTTCAGTTATTTCAATTAATATTAAGGTGGTCAAAAACCCCTTATATACATTCGTAACTAATTGATATATAGATAGCTATATATAAAAGGTTGGGTATTTGACACCTCAAAATAGAAACTGAAATAATTGAAATTGAAATGGCCGGTCAGTACAAATTCATCTAAAAAGCAGAAAATCAATGAGATACGACATTAGTAAACAGAAGGCTCCCGAGATGTCGAACCTCGGCAAAGGCACAGAATGCGTGAAATTGCTGCTCACGCAGGCCTCAAAAGACATGCATGAACCCCTCGTTCCGATGTTTTCCCAATCTTTGGCGCACACATCTGGGTACGGATTTTCAATACCCGGACTTCAGTTGGAAGGAGCCGACGGGCATGATGGCCAACTTAGTGGCAAAAAGTGGCGATAATGTCCTCGCTCTCTATAAATCAATTTATTTTACAATTGATTTTCACCGAAATGTCACTCTGATTCACCCCTAAGTAAACCTGGAGTTTAGTTAGCTTAAACTCTGACTTTAGGCTAAGTAAAGTCCCACTTTAGTCTATCTAAACTCTAAGACACGATTTTAGGGCGTTTCAGGGCGGTTTTAGAGAAATTTTTGGCGATGCGAAATAATCTAACAATCTCACAATAGGTGCTGTATTTTTTGTGCAAAACAAATTCCGCCGAGCCCATCCTCGTTTCGGATGTCTCGGCGGATATCGTCAGTTCACAATCCTTTTCCGTAGCCTTGGCTCAATGGTGAAGTTGCCGTTGAGGCAAATGACTTCAGAAGCTGTCCAGCCAGCCTTTCAGTTCGAAGATCATCTGGTAGTGATAGGCGAAACTCTCGCGATAGCCCCAGCCGTGGCCCCCTGTGGGGTAGATATGTATGGAGGCAGGCACGTCGTGCTTGTACAGCTGTTCGTAGTAGCTGAATCCGTTGGCGGCAGGTACGGCCTTGTCATCATCGGAGAGGGCAATGAAGGCGCGTGGCGTCGTGCGGTTCACCTGCAGGTCGTTGCTGTAGTCAGACTCCAGGCGCTTCATCTCCTTCTTCGAGTGGTCCGTGCCCAGCAGGTTGTCGTGTGAGCCTTTATGGGTGAACGAGGGATCCATCGTGATGACAGGATAGAAGAGGATCTGGAAGTTGGGGGCCGCATCGCCTGTGGAGTGGGTGGCAATTGTCGAGGCCAGATGGCCGCCTGCCGAGAAGCCCATGATGCCTACCTTCGTGCGGTCTATGTGCCACTCTACGGCATTCCTGCGAACGGTCTTGATGGCCTGTTCGGCATCGGAGACGGGAATCATGGGATTGCCGTGGGGCATGCGGTATTTCACCACGATGAGGGCGATGCCCTGATTGTTGAAGAACGTGGCCCACTGATGGCCCTCGTGGTCCATCGCCAGATGGGTGTAGCCGCCTCCAGGACAGCAGACGACGGCCCTGCCTGTGGCCTTCTTGGCATCTGGCAGGTAGACGGTCATCTCGGCCTTGTCCTCTTTGTCCGTGCTGTTGTAGGTAGCCCCGTTAGGCCATAAGTCCATTTTCATTCCTTTCTGTGCATGCGTTGCCGTTGCCGATGTCAGCAGCAACAGGGTGGTGATTACTTTTAGAGCTTTCATGTTCCTTGTTTTGTATATTTGGCTGCAAAGATACTAATTTTATCTGAGGTTTCATTAAACAATCGAAAAAGATGGTATATTTTTTTGTTTTCCTCTTTAAAATGACTAACTTTGCAGGCAGAAACTAAAGACTGATAAGGATTATGATCAAGCGAACAATTATTTGCATGACGCTGGCTGCTCTGTCATTCAGCGCACAGGCTAAGGTGAGGTTGCCGCACATCATCGGCGACAATATGGTGTTGCAACAGCAGTCGGAGGCTCGTCTCTGGGGATGGGCCAAGGCAGGACAGACCGTCAGGGTGACTACCTCGTGGAACGATGAAACCCTCAGCGTCCAGGCAGGAAAAGACGGCAAGTGGCTGGTGAAGGTGAAGACGCCCAAGGCCTCTTATGAACCGCTGAGCATCACTTTCGATGACGGTGAACCGCTTATTATTAATAATGTGTTAAGCGGCGAGGTGTGGGTCTGCGCAGGGCAGTCGAACATGGAGATGCCCGTGAAGGGCTTCGGCATGTGTCCTGTGGAGGATTATAACCACCACGTGCTTGATGCTGCCCAATCGAAAGGTGTCCGTAGCGTGAAGATTCCCAGCATCATGAGGGCTGTGCCGCAGGACGATGCCCAATGCGAGTGGCGCCAGTGTTCGCCCAAGACCGTCAGCGAGTTCTCGGCTACGGGTTATTTCTTCGCCCGTCTGCTGAGTCGCACGCTTGATATTCCCGTTGGTATCATCGAAGCCAACAAGGGAGGCTCGCGTGTTGAGAGCTGGCTGACGAAGGAGAATCTGGAGAAGTACACCACCGATCCGACGGATTCTGTGGAGATCTGCAAGCGGTGGGCACAGTATGACTACCACCGCTCGCTGCTTTGGGGAAACGGCACGTTCAACCCCATCCTGAACTATACCGTAAAGGGCATCCTCTATTATCAGGGCTGCTCGAATGTGGGTGATCCCGGTGACCAGTATTCAGAGCGAATGAAGATCCTTGTGGACCAGTGGCGTTCGCAATTTGGACTGGGCGAGATACCCTTCTATTTCGTTCAGATTGCGCCTTGGGCCTATGACGATGGTGATGTCAACGGCATCAGCGGAGCTTTGTTGCGTGAGCAGCAGTTCAAGGCTTCCCAAATCATCCCTAACAGCAGCCTCGTTTGTATCAACGACCTGGTCTATCCCTACGAGAGCACCCAGATCCATCCTACTCAGAAACAGCCTGTGGGTGAGCGTCTGGCCTTCACGGCCCTGAACCGTGACTACGGCTATGAGAGTGTGCTCTACAAGAGTCCTTCCTACAAGGATATGAAGGTGGACGGCGATGTCGTGTATATACACTTGCAGGACAATTACTATGCCGACGCACCCTTTGAGGATATGCAGGGTTTTGAGTTGGCAGGTGAGGACCGCGTGTTCCATCCCGCCAAGGCCCGGCACTTCTGGCAGCCTGGTGGCGGCTATTGGGATGAAGCCATCATGATTACCTCGCCTGAGGTGAAGAACCCCGTTGCTGTGCGCTATTGTTTCAGGAACTTCCAGCTCGGCAATGTCAAGAATGCCGCAAATCTTCCGCTATTCCCCTTCCGTACTGACAACTGGTAATAATAGAAATATGAGTCATCCTTTAGAAATCTTCAAGTTCTGTCCGAAGTGCGGCTGTGAGGAGTTCGAGATTCACTCACCCCTGAGCAGGCACTGTCCTCAGTGTGGCTTCACCTACTATCAGAATCCGAGGGCCTCGACAGCAGCCTTCATCATCAATGCCAAAGGCGAGTTGCTTGTGGCCAGAAGAGCCAAGGAACCAGCCAAGGGCACCCTTGACCTGCCAGGCGGCTTTGTCGACAACGAGGAGAATGCCGAGGAGGGGATGGTCAGGGAAATCAAAGAGGAGACGGGCCTTGTCATCGCACCAACAGAAGTGAAGTACATCTTCTCCATCCCCAACATTTACCACTACTCAGGCATGGACATTCACACGCTCGATCTTTTCTTTACCTGTCATGTCGGTGAGGATGCGGTCGTCAAGGCTGAAGACGATGCCGCCGAGCTGCAATGGTTGCCTCTGCGGGAGGTCTATGTGGAGCGTTTCGGATTGCGCTCGATACGTGAAGCCGTACATCGATTCCTCAGGCTCAATCGTTAATAAAACAAAAAATCCTCTATATAAATAAGGTGTGATAGCGTTTTTTGCTTACTTTTGCAGCCCGTAAGAAATATAAACGAGACAAAGTATGCAGAAAAACTTAGTGATTGTGGAGTCTCCGGCCAAGGCGAAGACGATAGAAAAGTTCCTGGGAAAGGACTTTAAGGTGATGTCGAGCTATGGTCATATCCGCGATTTGAAGAAGAAGGAGTTGAGTGTTGACGAGAAGTCGCTCGAACCAGAATACGAAATTCCCGAAGAGAAGACGAAGCTTGTAGCTGATTTGCGTTCCAAGGCAGAGAAAGCCGAGAAAGTATGGCTCGCATCCGATGAAGACCGTGAGGGAGAAGCCATTTCCTGGCATTTATGTGAAGTATTGGGCTTGGATAAGCAGAAAACGAACCGTATTGTCTTCCATGAAATTACGAAACCAGCCATCCTGGAGGCCATTGAGCATCCCCGCCATTTGGACATGAACCTGGTGAATGCCCAGCAGGCTCGTCGTGTACTTGACCGTATCGTGGGCTTTAAGCTTTCACCCGTTTTGTGGCGTAAGGTAAAGCCGGCACTCTCAGCCGGACGTGTTCAGAGTGTGGCAGTCAGGCTGATTGTCGAGCGGGAGCGTGAGATTCAGAATTTCAAAAGCGAGGTTTATTACGTGGTGAACGGCATTTTCGCCATCACTAACCCCGATGGTTCTGCAACGGAGGTGAAGGCTCAGTTGGGTACTCGCTTCAAGACGGAAGAAGAGGTGAAGGCTTTCCTTGAACAATGCAAGGCAGCTGACTATTCTGTTGAGAGTATCGTCAGAAAGCCCGTCAAGCGCACGCCGGCTCCCCCATTTACCACGTCTACTCTGCAGCAGGAGGCCGCCCGTAAGCTTGGCTTTACCGTCAGTCAGACGATGATGGTGGCCCAGCATCTGTATGAGAACGGACAGATCACCTATATGCGTACAGACTCTGTCAACCTGTCAAGTCTCTGTCTGGCAGCCAGCAAGGAGGAGATTGTACGACTCTATGGTAGTGAATACAGCAAGACCCGCCAGTATCACACCAGTTCGAAGGGTGCCCAGGAGGCCCACGAGGCCATCCGTCCTACCTATATGGACAAGGCGGAGATTGAAGGCTCTTCACAGGAGAAGCGTTTGTATGAACTGATATGGAAGCGCACGGTTGCCAGCCAGATGGCAGATGCTGAGATAGAGAAGACCACGGTGACGATTGCTATCAAGAACCAGGAATCAGGCGTCAGGAGTCAGGAGGAGTTTGTGGCTCAGGGCGAGGTTGTGAAGTTCGATGGTTTCATCAAGGTCTATCGTGAGTCCCTGGATGACGAAGAGCAGCAGGAGGACTTCGGCCACACGCTGCCCCCACTTCGTGAAGGTCAGGAACTGGTTCGCCGTGAGATTAACGCTACGGAGCGCTTCGGCGTGGGTCCCCAGCGTTATACGGAGGCCAGTCTGGTGCATAAGATGGAAGAGCTTGGCATTGGCCGTCCGTCGACTTATGCCCCGACCATCAGCACCATCCAGCAGCGCGAATATGTGCAGAAGGGCGACAAGAAGGGTGAGGACCGTTTATACACGATTTATACTTTAAAAGGCAAGCAGATTACACAGAAGTCTCGCAAGGAGATCGTTGGTTCTGAGAAGGGGAAACTGATTCCCACGGATATCGGTATTGTGGTCAATGACTTCCTGATGAAGAACTTCAACGAGATTATGGACTACAACTTCACCGCCAAGGTGGAGCAGGATTTCGATAAGATTGCCGAAGGCGAGGAGAAGTGGACGGACATGATGTACTCGTTCTACAAGGAGTTCGAGCCCACGGTAGAGCGTACCATCAACAGCCGCCATGAGCATAAGGCAGGAGAACGGATATTAGGCAAGGATCCCAAGAGTGGAAAGCCCGTCTTCGTGAAGATCGGCCGTTTCGGGCCTGTCGTGCAGATTGGTACGGCTGACGATAAAGAGAAGCCGACCTTTGCCCAGCTGCCCAAGGACATGAGTATGTCCAATATCACCCTTGAAGAGGCTCTGGATCTGTTCAGATTGCCTCGTGAAGTCGGCGACTATGAAGGAAAGCCTGTCACTATCGGTGCAGGACGTTTCGGTCCTTATATTCTCTACGACCGCAAATATACCTCTCTTCCGAAAGATGCTGACCCCATGACCATTACACTTGACGAGGCTATTGTGCTGATTCAGGAGAAGCAGGTGGAGGATGACCGCAAGCATCTGAAGAAGTTTGAGGAAGATCCGAAGCTTGAGGTTCTTAACGGCCGGTATGGACCCTATCTGGTCTATGACGGCAAGAACTACCGCTTACCGAAGAGTATGCATGAGAAAGCTGCAGAGCTCACACTCGAGGAGTGCATGAAGGTGATTAACGCTGTCCCGACGAAGAAGAGCTGATATGAAGCGTATCATCCTCATCGGCTATATGGGGGCCGGGAAGACTACTGTCGGCAAGGCACTCTCAAAGGAACTCGGCATCGTTTTCTACGATCTCGATTGGTATATCGAGAGCCGGATGCGCAAAACCGTTGCCCAGATCTTTGAGGAACGGGGAGAAGAGGGCTTCCGGAAGATCGAGTATAATATGCTGCATGAGGTAGCCGAGTTTGAGGATGTCATCATCAGCTGTGGCGGTGGTACGCCCTGCTTCTTTGACAATATGGACTATCTGAACCAGCAGGGGCAGGTGGTCTATCTGAAAGCAGAGCCTGAGGTGCTGTATAAGCATCTGCAGATGGCTCGTGTAGAGCGTCCGCTCCTGAAGGGGAAAAGTCAGGAAGAGCTATTGACGTTTATCCGTGAGCAGCTGGAACGGCGGGAGCCTTATTATAGCAAGGCCCGTTATACACTCGATGTCAGTCTGATGGACAGCTATGACAAGATAAAGTATAGTGTCGAGAAACTAAAAGAAATATTGGGAATATGAAGAAATGGACCATTGACGATTCTAAGGAGCTCTACAACATCAATGGTTGGGGCACATCCTATTTTGGTATCAACGAGAAAGGTGATGTCTATGTGACTCCTTGTAAGGACAGCACGCAGATAGACTTGCGGGAAGTGATGGACGAATTGGCTCTGCGTGATGTCACACCACCGGTGCTGCTTCGTTTCCCGGACATCCTTGACAACCGGATTGAGAAGACTTGGAGCTGTTTCAAGAAGGCCACGGAGGAGTATGAATACAAGGGTGAGAACTATGTGGTGTATCCTATCAAGGTGAACCAGATGCAGCCTGTGGTAGAGGAGATCATCTCTCATGGACGTAAATTCAACCTCGGCCTTGAGGCAGGTTCGAAGCCAGAGCTGCATGCCGTCATCGCTATGCAATGCCAGAGCGACTCCATCATCGTCTGCAACGGTTACAAGGACCAGAGTTATATCGAACTGGCCCTGCTGGCTCAGAAGATGGGTAAGCAGATCTTCATCGTGGTAGAGAAGATGAACGAGTTGGAGATCATTGCCCGTGAAGCCAAGAAGATGAATATCCGTCCGAATATCGGCATCCGCATCAAGTTGGCCTCGTCTGGTTCCGGCAAATGGGAGGAAAGTGGCGGTGATGCCTCAAAGTTCGGCCTTACCAGCGCAGAGCTGCTGGAGGCTCTTGACTTCCTTGACAAGAAGGATATGCGCGACTGTCTGCGTCTCATCCATTTCCATATCGGCTCACAGATTACGAAGATCCGCCGTATCCAGACAGCCCTTCGCGAGGCTTCGCAGTTCTATATCCAGCTGCACAAGATGGGCTACAACGTGGATTTCGTCGACTGTGGCGGTGGTCTGGGCGTTGACTACGATGGTACCCGCTCACCATCCAGTGAAAGCTCTGTCAACTATAGCATTCAGGAGTATGTCAACGACTGTATCTATACTTTTGTTGATGCAGCCAATAAGAACGACCTGCCTCATCCCAATATCATCACAGAAAGCGGGCGCTCACTGGCAGCCCACCACTCCGTACTCGTTATTGATGTGCTGGAGACAGCCTCCCTTCCCGAGATGCCGGAAGAGTTTGAACCTGACGAGAACTCACACCAGCTGGTGAAGGACCTGTACGACATCTGGGACAATCTCTCTCCTCGTAATGTGTTGGAGGACTGGCACGATGCCGAGCAGATCCGCGAAGAGGTGCTCGACCTTTTCTCGCATGGTATCGTTGACTTGAAGACGCGTGCAGAGGTTGAGGCCATGTATTGGAGTGTGTGTCATGAGATACACGCTTTGGCAAAGAGCCTGAAGCATATCCCTGAGGAGCTCATGAAGATTGACAAACTGCTGGCAGACAAGTATTTCTGCAACTTCTCACTCTTCCAGAGTCTCAGCGACTCCTGGGCTATAGACCAGGTATTCCCAATAATGCCAATCCAGCGACTTGACGAACGTCCCACCCGCAATGCCACCATCCAGGACATTACTTGTGATTCTGATGGTAAGATTGCCAACTTCACGACCAATCGTCATAACTCGCATGCTTTGCCCGTCCATGCTCTGAAGAAGAACGAGCCTTATTATCTTGGAGTGTTCCTCGTAGGAGCCTATCAGGAGATTCTTGGTGACATGCACAACCTCTTTGGTGACACCAATGCCGTCCATATCTCTGTGAAGGACAACGGCTATCATATTGACCAGATTATCGATGGTGAGACGGTTGAGGAAGTACTCGAATATGTACAGTATAATCCCAAGAAACTTGTGCGTCAGCTGGAGGTGTGGGTTGCCAAGAGTGTGAAGCAGGGCAAGATTTCACTTGAAGAGGGTAAGGAGTTCCTTTCGAATTACCGCTCCGGTCTCTACGGATATACCTATTTGGAATAATGAAAGAGAAACTGACGATCGTGAAAGTGGGCGGGGCTGTCGTGGAAGACGAGGCCCAGCTCTCACAGTTGCTTAAGGACTTCAGCGCCATTGAGGGCCGGAAGGTATTGGTGCACGGTGGTGGACGAAAAGCTACAAAGGTGGCAGAAGCCCTCGGTATCGAGTCGAAGATGGTGGGTGGCCGTCGTATTACCGATGCCGATATGCTCAGCGTGGTGACGATGGTTTATGGCGGACTGGTAAACAAGAATCTTGTAGCCCGTCTTCAGGCCAATGGCGTGAATGCCCTGGGGCTCACAGGTGCCGATATGGATGTCATCCGCAGCCATAAGCGTCCGTTGAAAGACGGGATAGACTTTGGATTTGTAGGAGATGTCGATCGTGCCGATGGTGAGATGCTCTCCAAGCTTATCGAGGAAGGCATTACTCCTGTAATGGCGCCTCTGACTCATGACGGCCAAGGCAATATCCTCAACACGAATGCCGATACCATCGCTTCGGAGACAGCTAAGGCTCTCGCTCCATTCTATGACGTGACGCTGATCTTCAGTTTTGAGAAAAAAGGTGTACTCCGAGATCCTGATGATGAAAACTCTGTGATTCCTACTATCACGCGCGCAGACTTTATTAAATATAAGGCCGACGGAACCATCAGCGGAGGCATGCTGCCCAAAATAGAGAATGCGCTATCAGCCATTGATGCCGGAGTATCTCGTGTTATCATCACCCTCGCCACTGCCCTCGATGGAATTTCAGGGACGACGATTTTATAGTTTACAAAAAAATTGAGTTAAAGTGTAACTTTTCCCCGTTTCAATCGTCATTTAGTTTAGAGAGGATGAAAAAAATCAGTTTCCGGAATGACATCCTGCCGCTGAAGAATGAGCTCTATAGGCTGGCCCTCCGCATCACTCTCAACCCGGCGGAGGCAGAGGATGTAGTTCAGGAGACGATGATTAAGGTCTGGAACAGGCGAGACCGTTGGGAAGAGATAGACTCCATCGAAGCCTTCTGCCTCACCATCTGCCGGAACATCTCGTTAGACAAGATGAAGAAAGCGGAAAACCAGAATCCAAGCCTGGAGGAAGGAAGCGACACAGCCGACCACAGTTATTCATCCAATCCCGAGGAGCAAGCCATGCAACGCGACCGAATCGCACTTGTCAGGCAGCTCATTGATCATCTGCCAGAGAAGCAGCGCAGTTGCATGCAGCTCCGTGAGTTCGAAGGCAAGAGTTATAAGGAAATAGCGCAGATACTGGGTGTCACAGAGGAACAGGTGAAAATCAACATCTTCCGGGCACGACAGAGCATCAAGCAGCAATTTATAAAGACAGAGAATTATGGATTATAAGTATATCGAACAGCTATTGGAACGCTACTGGGAGTGTGAGACCACTCTGCAGGAAGAAGCCATTCTGCGTGCGTTCTTCAGCCAGCCTGAGATGCCGGAGGTTCCTGAGAGCATCCGGAAATACCAGGCGCTCTTCGTCTGTGAAACGCAGAAGGAAGAGGCTCTTGGCGAGGACTTCGATGCCCGTATCCTGGAGATGACAGGTGAAGCTCCCGTAGCAAAGACCGTTTCATTGAAGAGCCGTCTGATGCCTCTGTTCAAGGCTGCTGCCATCGTCGCTATTATCCTGACACTGGGCAATGCCGCTCAGGCACCATGGGATATATGGGAAAATCCCCGCGATGCTTATGTCCAGACCCATGAACAGATGGCCGATACGGTGAATGTGCTGACGACCATTCAGGCAGAGAACGTGACTGATACGCTGATTCAGGCGCCAGCAAAAGGGAATTCTACCTTTATTGAGTGACTTTTTTCTATGCTTTCTATATAATTAAACAAAAGGAAACTGTGAAGTTTCGTTTCTCTCAAATTTTTAAGTACTAACAGAAGAATCGGGCTGCAACCTCTTGGTCGCAGCCCACTTCATTTTTAAGCCTTTCGTTTCAGATTACTTCTCCAGTCTTGTGTTCAGCTGAAACAGGGCTGGCAGGATGATGCAGAGCGAGCAGCCCACAGCCATCAGCGCCGTCCGTTCTGATCCGAAGAGTTGTGTCAGCGTGAGATCCGGATCAGGATAGAGGTTATACATTACGTAGGCAACAGAGTTGTTGACCCAGTGGTACACCATACCAGGAATGATGCTGTTTGTACGATAATACAACCAACCCAAGAGCAGTCCTATGAGGAAGGCATGTGGCAGCTGTGCCGGGTTCAGGTGGGCAGCAGCGAAGAAAAGAGCCGAGAGGGCGATAGCTATCCATGGGCGGTTAATCCATTGCAGCAGCGCCCGCAGGATGGCTCCACGAAAAGCCAGTTCTTCTGCCAACGGTGCCAGCAGGCCTATTGACAGATAGCCCAGGCGGTCTTTCATAATCATGTCAAAGGAGTCTTCTGCAATGTTGGGCAGTTCGGGCATGTGCTCCTGAAACCATAGTGAAGGGATGATGGCGCCGAATGCGGCGACGGCACACCATGTCAGGGTTATCCAAGGGCGTTTCCTGATCCAGTGTCTTGACACCTCGCTCCACTTGGCCAACAAGAAAACGGCCAAGGTAATGATACTTGACACAACGGTTGTGACGATGAGTCCCGTGGCACTTTCCGTTGCACTCTTTCCGCTGACCAGCATCCATAAGCCATTCACCATCAAGCCTGATCCCATTTGGATGGCCAGGAACATGACAAAATAAAGTATAGCATTCTTCATAATTATATTACGAATTACTGTTTTCTTTTCGGTTCAGACAATGTTCGGTTGCTTCACGGTCTGCTTTTAACTGTAAGACTAGAGCCTCGGGTGATTCAAACCGCCGTTCTTCACGCAGCCTCGCTACGAAGGTGATGGTGATCGTCTTTCCGTAGAGGTCGCCATTGAAGTCAAGGAGGTTCACCTCCAGTGTGCGTTTGTTACCGTCGAACGTAGGCCGTGTGCCGATGTTCATCATAGCAGGCCACTGTTCCTGACGGTCACCGATGGTCGCCCACACAGCATAGGCGCCACAGGCAGGAATCAGTTTAAGGGGATCGTCGGGATGTAAATTGGCTGTGGGGAACCCTAAGAGGTGGCCGATATGCTCACCCTTTTCCACCTTTCCCTGTAACTGGTAATAGCGGCCTAAGCATTGGGGCATCTGACTGACAGCACCTTCTTCTGCCAGCAACTGGCGCACAACAGAAGAACTGAGAGGACGACTGCCATCGGCCGTCAACTGTACGTCTCCCCTGAGAACCGTTATACCTAATTCTTGACCATAACGTACATAGTCGTCAAAGCCTTCTTGCAATCCTTCTTGACGGTGACCAAAGCGGTTGTCGTAGCCAGTGATAAGCACCTTTACACCCAATTGCTCGCTGAGGATTTTCTTCATAAAGACCTGCGCCGACAACGAAGCTATCTCTTTGGTGAAAGGCAGCACCACCAATCTGTCGACCCCTAATGCCCTGATGGCCTCTTTCTTCTCCTCCAGTGTGGTAAGCAACTGTGGGTGGAATGTAGGATCGAGCAATTGTCGAGGGGCACGGTCGAAGGTGATGACTGTTGAGGTCAGACCCATGCGACGGGCCTTTTCTATCACCATACTGATCAGCAGCTGATGACCTCGATGTACACCGTCGAACCTACCGATAGTTGCAACGCATCCAGATCCCTTTTCGGGCTCGTTATTCAAGCAAATGCTCTCCATAAGGCCGCAAAGTTAATCATTTTTCGTTATTTCCGCAAAAAAATTTGGATATTTAAAGAATTTACCTTAACTTTGCATCCCGAAACCCGGACTTGTAGCTCAGTTGGTTAGAGCAACAGACTCATAATCTGGAGGTCGTTGGTTCAAGCCCAACCTGGTCCACAATAACTAAATAAAGCCTCCGCGTATGATTAAGATAAGCAGGATTAAGGTTTTGGCTGCTGTTGCAATTTGTTTAACGGCGGCAAGTTGTTCAGAAGAATCCAATGACATCGAGCAGGAACTCAGAGATAATTTCAAGGCACTTGTCATGGGAGGCCGAGAAGTTGACTCTCTCCAAGACTGGAGCACTGCCAGCGGACTGGATGTGAAGATTGCTGTCGACTATGGCAACACCTCCGTCTATAAAGTCTATATACTCCCTTCGCCTGCTCTATACGACAGTGAGGCTGCTTATCTGGGTATGGCGCAAGTCCGTTCTGGGGAGTCGAAAACCATCACCATCTCCCGTCCTGCAAACAACGCATTGCTCTATGCCGCTTGTTACGATAGTGACGGTCATGCGGTCTGCAAGCCTTTCGCAGCGAAAGCCTCGGGTACTGAAGTTGTGTTTAGTGGAAGGATTCCCCAAAGTGCCGTTTCTTCAAACTCGAGCAGTACAGGTGACCGCTGGAGTATTCCCAAATTGGAATTCCCTGATGTTTCTGACTATACTACAGGTCCGTTTGTCGATGTCTCCACTTTGATGGGTGAGCCAGAGGGAAATGATCGTCTGCGTCTGAGCGTCAGCAATGACTATACAGGTTATCTGCCTTCACTTGGCATTCGTGGTAATATGAGTGTCTATGTGACTGGTACGTGGACCTTGAGCTTCAATCAGCGTGTGTCTAACGGCAATGCTATCGTCGTGGGAAGTGGCGGAAGGATAATTATTCCCAAGGGCATGAAACTTAGTGCCTCGCCCCTTGGTAATGGTGGTACAGGCTATATCTATGTCCAGCCAGGTGGTGAGATTACCGGAGAGGGCGCAGTAGAGTATGCAACTGGCAGCGGCACCTATTGTTATAATGCAGGTATCATCAGTGCCAGTGAAATCCGTATCAATGGCTGTTCTTTCTATAACTCAGGCATTCTTGGCCGTGTGACTTCCACCTCCTCCTCAGTTATCTGTCTTGCTAATGATGAAGGTAGTGAGGGTGAGTTTATCAACCAAGGTGGCGCTTGGCTCTCAGAGCTCAAGGGAGATAACCTTTCCCTACAGAACGCAACCTATCTGAATGTCAGCAACCAGATGACGTTGAGTGCCAGCAGTAGTCTGGCCGATGGCAGTTATACCTATACCCCCTCTTTGGTGCTCAATGGCAGCAGCGAGGGTAGACGGGTGATCTATATGGGTAATGGTGCTATTCTGGAGACCGATACTATCAGCATCGACAACTTCGGAGTGTGGGGGCCAGATGGCGAGCATTTCACGGCTAATGCTGTCTTAAAGGTTGATCATTGTAATGCTTGTGCGACAACGGAGGGCGTGGCAGAATCTTATCTGCTTGATCATGTGGAACTTGTGCTGCCCACGACTTTCCCCGTCAGCTATGCCCCGGATCACCTCACTGCCAATAACCTTTTGCTGTATAGTTGGATGAATGCATGTGAGGCCCGTCTCATCAATGATAACAACTACCGGTGGACGCTTGTAGGTAATAAAGACGCCCTTGTCTGGAACGAGTCCATCAGTGATTGCGGATGTGGTGATGCATCGCGTCAGACTTGTACCTACGGCATTTCACCTACCGTAAGTTCGACCTATTTGAAAAAAGAGGTTTCTGCCGTTCCCGTTAGCAATGCCGTGTACTATGGTTTTGAGACTATTGAGGGAACCTTGAAAGACTATGACTATAATGATGTGGTGTTGCGTGTGACCGTCCCTGTCGATCGCGGTGACGGCACCTATGTCTCAAATGTACAGGTGATGTGTGTCGGCAATACCATCAAGACCAATGTGCTCTACAACGGTGAACCCTTTGGCGATGAGGTTCATAGCGTCATTGGTGTACAAGAGACGAAGACGGCCAATGTTAACTCTACCATTACCCGCGTATTTGCCAAATTGGGTGAGATTACCTTCTCCAGTGGTAAGGTTCGTATCGACCAGCTGCGATTCTCTCTGAAGACAATTGATTCTGATGGCAATATCAGTATCCTTGAGACGGGCGAGACCCCGCTTTATATCGTCATCAATGGTGTTAGTGACCGTCGCTGGTTCTGGCCTGCTGAGGGTATAAATATTGGTGTCGCCTATCCGCATTTCAGCATGTGGGCATCTGATATGCACACTAATCTCAACTGGTATAGTCCTGATAATGCCGTATCAGTAAAAGTTGTCAATTGGACATCGGCTGACGAGTAAGATTATCCAAGTCTTAGAGTCTTATTTGTTCCTTAGTACACCTGGTTCCCTGTAGCGTATTTGTTCAGATACCAGTCCAGTGCTAGTGTATGATCCATGGACCATTCGCCGAAAGAGTGATTCGTGTAGCCATAAGCACCGAAGCCAAGCGTCTCCTTCTTCTTGAAGCCGATATTTACGCCTTCCAAGGGATGACGAAACTTCCCATAGGGGATGGTCAGCGACCAAGGCACACGGTTAATCCTGTCGTCTAAAGGATATTCGCTGAGTACACATTCACTGCGGTAGGCATAGGGATGAACCTCAAAGACAGCCCCAAGGAATTGTTTCATAATGAACGGGTCTATCACGTCAAAAGTGATGTATTCCACTCCCACATTATCTTTGAACGTTACGACATAGGTCACCTCGCGAGGCACCATTATCTGTGCGTCCGTGCTACTACTCTTGGTTACATTATAACGCTTACGCTGCATGCGTCCATAGTCTTCCGTCAGTATGTCGCCAGTAGCCCAATGGCCATCGCAGAACATATTGATCACAGCGTCTTTGCTGTTGCGGGCTTCTAAAAGAAGAGTCTTGTCCTTCTGCACCGATAGTATCTGGTTGGGAACCTCTTTACCTTGGTTGTTTTGATTAAACGAGGCATCTCCAACAGTTGTAATGCTTTCTATGTCGTCCTTCTTGATGTTCTTTAAGTGGATGGCTGCAGCCACCTGTTTGTCAGTACCCACGGCCGCTAGTTTCACATGAAAACGCATTTCGCGCTTTCCTGTTCTTTCACACGACAGGTGCAGCACAATGTCGTTATAGTCGAAGTCGGGTTGGGTAATGTCAGGCATTTCCTCTTCGTAGCAGAAGACAAATACTTGAGGCTGAGGATTATAGCTAAGTACCTGCTGCCGATAGCGGGGATTAGAGAAATCTACCTGTCGTTCACTGCCAGGAATAAATGACGCCACAGTATAGAGTCCTTCTGAACTGACCAGAGCGGCGTATAGCGTATCAGTTAGACTTGGATAGCAGAAGCTCAGGTAGGCGATGCCACCGTCTGTGATGGGCGCTTGGGAGGCTACTTCGGCATCTGTCGCTTGCCTGGGGTCTGCCGTCAGAATTTTCACCCACTGGGCTCCCACGTTGTCGTTTGCCTTTACTGCCACAGTCGCTGTTCTAAACAATAGCCAGTTATGGAATTTGTCCACCGAGTCGATGGGCATGATGCTATCGTTGATCACCTGAGTTATTTCCAAATCATACAAGTCATGATTCTTACAGGAAATATTCATGGCCAACGCGGCAGCCAACAACAATAGGGGTATCCATCTGAGACTTCTCATACCTTATTTTATTATAATTGTGATGCAAAATTACAAATTTATTGTGAATTAACATCATTTTTTCTTCTCTTTTACAGAATTTAACAGAAAAAGTGATACAAGTTATCGATATTTTAATTAATTTTGCAGCCAAATCGATTTATTTACAAGTTACGTAACATCTATTAATGTGTTTATTGCAATGAAGAAGTATTTGATTAAAGGTGCATTGGCTCTGTTTGTAGGGGCATTTATGGTAAGCTGCGCTGAGAAGGAGTCCGACTTTGTTCCTCTCGCAGAGCAGAAGGCGAAGGCTTTTGAGGAAGTCTTCAAGGAGATTTATGGAGAAATCAACCCTTATCAGGACTGGGGTTTCAGTAGCGGTAAGGTAGAGATAGATCCCAACGACTCGTCGTTGATTGTAAATGTGGTTGATTTGGATGCCAATGTGGCTTATACCCGTGCCGCTGCTTTTGGGAAATATAATACACTTATGGCATTTAATAGAGGAACCCGTGCTGATGGCGATCCTGTCGCGTCATATGAATCAGGTGCTAATACCCAGCACAATCTTTGGGGTGATCCAAATTACCATAACCTGAATGTGCCTCCCGCGTTGACCGATGGTCAAAAGCTTCGTGTCAAGTTGTATTTTCAGACGCATCCTAACCTGACCTACGAAGACCCTCACTACACGAACTTTTTCGTTCAACAGGTTTACAAGGGACATACGAATTTAAGCGGATCTAATTCTCCAGAGGAATATGCCGCAGGTAATAACACGACAGTAATCGGTAGTAATCACATGGATCTGTTGTCTGTTGGTTTTCCTGCTTCAGGTGGTGAGTCTGCCAACTATTATCACCATGTGAACGACTTCAATAATGGTGACTATAGCGGTGGTAATACTACTCTGGTGTTGAATACGGGTGCAAGTACCAATGATTTTTCCAAGCAATCTCATCCTGACCAGATTACCTATATGATTAACTCAAGAACAGACTGTGTTGGTTTCTGGTCATCTGATGGTACGACAGGCCATAACGACCGTTGCGCTCTGGTAGGTGCTCAGGTTATTGATGATTGGGCCAATTCTGCAGGGACTCAGGCTTGGGCAGAGGCAAACAATCTTAGTTTGGGTGATGCCGTTGTTGATGGCTGGAATCGTTCGTTTGTAGGTTTGGATTATGACCAGAAGTCTGCCGAACAGGTATATGTGAAAGACTGGAACAAGAACGATGGCTCCTATTTGGTTGCAACAGTAGGATATGCCCCGCAGAAGGCATACGTTTGGACAGGAACAGCATTGGTAAAATGGGATGACATTAAAAATCAGGTGTTGAAGGACAGAAATAATAATACTGTCTATTTTGTGACAGATCAAACTAACCAGATACTTGCAACGAATGCAGACTATCCTGCCCAGAGCGATCTTCTAAAGAAAATGACGAAGGCAGAATGTGCTCAGTATGGCGTAACGATACAGAATGCAGATGAGGAAGTAGTAGATCTCACCAAGATACAGGCAAAAATCAATGCAGGCTGTTTGCCGGTAGTGAATGGTTTGTATCAAAAATGGGTTAGCAATATCGGTGGTCGTGACTATTACTTCTCTGACTGGATTGTTACGTTGACAAATGCCGGTGGTGCACCGCTGCCCGAATATGATTATCCTGTTGAACTGATTGATGAGTGGTGGATGGTTGAAAAAGGGCGTGTATTCTGTGAGGACCTTGGACAGACATCTCGTGAAGATCTCGACTATAACGATGTCGTGTTCGATGCTTACATCTTTAAGAATCATTATAAATATACAAGGTGGAAACGGAAGAAGGTTAATGATGCTTATGTAGGTGAGGAAATCGACGAAGGACCGATTGAGTATACCAAGTATTATGCAAATGTTGAGATTTTAGCGGCTGGTGGTACCATTCCTGTGACGATTCAGAGTAATATTGAGGGGAGCCCCAGTTATCAGGTACATGATATGTTTAATCCCAAAGCGGAGATTGTAACAATGATCAATACTCGCGACAACAATTCCTCGACACAAGGCAGTTTTGAAGTACGTGATCCTGTTCAGTTGGGAACCATTGAGAAGCATTTCGAAGCTGTCTTGCCTGACGGATCTACGGAGCACTATGATGTCAATTTGTTCGAAGTCAATATGCCATTAGATGAAAAGGCCATCAAGGAAATCAAGATTACCTCCAGCTTCGGTACTGCCATGCAGATACAAGAGCTTAAGAGCGTAAGAGGTGGGGTTCCCAGAAAGTTCATGGCTCCCATTGATACAAAGTGGACGTCAGAGCGTAAGAACATCTCTCTGGCTTATCCTGATTTTGGCACTTGGGTTACAAAAGCAGATGCTACAGAGCCGTGGGGCAATGTGAACACCAATTATACCTATAATGAGCCTTACAGTGCAAGTGGTCTTAAGTTGCCAGTGGCTATGAGATCCACTAGTACCATTAACACAATGGGGGAGCAGGATTTGTGGCAAGGTACTGAGAAATACCTAGATTCATGGTCATTGGGTAATCTGACTCTGACGCTCGATCTTGACAAGTTCTATGCTGGTGATCGTCTCCGCTTTTATGCTGAAGGAATCGATGATGATGCTTGGATTACTGTCGTGATAGGTAATATCACGCCGTATTTTGTCGACAGTCCCTTCCCGAACTACATCTTAGATACTGCAGGCAATAAAACTCCGTCTACCAGCGGTTGTGTGGAAGTATTCCTTGATGAGGAAGCTGCAGCTAGGTTGAATAATGAAGTCAGTGGTGGAAAAGTCACATTCCAGGTGCAGGGTCGTAACTTCACCCTCAAGCGTATCTGTAGGGTGTTGTTCCAGTAAAAATAATTTTCGATCAAATACAGAATTGCAATTTTGGGGGCGTCTGCGTGAGTAGCCGCCCCCAATTTGTGTGCTAATGGTCACACGGTCACAGCTGTGACCATGTGACCACTTTGATTTGACCTGTAATCAAATTGTTTTACATAAGCAGTTCCTTTATGGCTTTCTCAAAGAAAGGAGGCTGGTTTCTGGGAGAAAGGTGGCAGGAAAGTTGGAGTTTCCTGCCTGTAAAGTCCGACTTTCCTTAGCCCAAAGTCCGGGCTCAAATAAACCCTTGATTGTCAAACAGATATAAAATCATGCAAAACGAACATGACGATTTGAATTTTATTGACAATCTATTCATTCAAACGTCCTAACGGTCACATGGTCACAGCTGTGACCGTGTGACCGCAATAGATAAACACCAAAAAATACATTAGCTTTAAAATCTCCTTAAAAGTATAAGTCTAAGTATACGAAAAGTAACTTTTTCCTATACGAAAAGTAACAAATTTCTAATGTTTGCGCAAT
>Ga0247611_10000519_pt1 | contig 78258 bp, 67 predicted proteins | sample 177DNAGHGhighgp2_FD_192422 | JGI IMG/M metagenome (GOLD analysis project Ga0247611, IMG submission 192422) | Sheep rumen microbial communities from Palmerston North, Manawatu-Wanganui, New Zealand - 1770 DNA GHGhigh gp2 | ecosystem: Host-associated > Mammals > Digestive system > Stomach > Rumen... | reverse complement strand
CAGGCTTTGACCTCACTCTCTCAGTACGAATTCCCAGATACACCTTCATGACAACGCCTGTGGGTGTGTCCGCAACCTCGCACGTCAACGCGAGCAGTCAACGTTCAAATACTACTCTTATGCGTATACATGTGTCAATAATTAAAATAAAAATATTTATAAAGAATATTCGACATGCAAAAAAATATACAAAAAAACACCATAATTTTGTCGATCATGATGTTTAAGATGTCAATTTTTTGAATTTTAGGCCTATTACTTTTGGCTTAATTTCTTCTGATAAGCTTCATAAGAGTACTTACAGCCGCAATATTCCTGAAAATACATCTCATGTTCTTTGATAATTATTAAAGATTTTTCATACCCATCATTCTTTTTAAAATCAGCATACAACCACTTAACTGTAGGATAGTCTTTTTGTAACTTTTCACCTATTTTATTGATGTCTTGAGCATTTTTATACCTAGAAATAGTCATCACAGTGCCAAAATAGTCAAAATGATGTTCGCTTGCATACTCAAAACCCTCTTTTAGGCGTTTATTAAAGCAAATTCGACAACGTTCATGACCTTCTTTATCATCCTTACGAGGCTCTAGATCTAGATTATAGGTATCATTGTCGTAATTAGTCTCAATAACCTTGATATTTGCCCCTATTTCAGATAAGTATGTCTTAAGCTCATTAAGCCTACGATCATGCTCTTGCTTAGGGTAGATATTAGAGTTGTTATATATGATTGTTATATCAAAATATTCCTTTAATAATTCATATGGAATTGTAAAACAAGGACCACAACAAGCATGTAATAAAAGAGTAGCCTTTTTACCGGAATTTTTAATGTTTTCCACTTCAATTTGGAACTTTTTTTGATAATTTACTCTATTTTCCATAAATAATCATTGAGTCGCCAAAAGAGAAAAATCTATATTTAGAATCAACGGCGTGTTTATAAACTTCAAGAGTATATTCTCTTCCTAAAAAAGCAGAGACAAGCATTATCAAAGTAGATTTTGGGAGATGGAAGTTAGTGATAATACAATCAACTGCCTTAAACTCATAACCAGGTTTAATAAAGATATTTGTTTCTTTCTTAATTGGAGTAAATTTACCAAATTCTTGCATGTTGGCTTCAAGAGTTCTAACTGAAGTTGTCCCAATGGCGATAATTCTTCTTTTTTCTTCTTTTGCTTTGTTTAAAATAGCGCAAGCTTCCTCAGAAATCTCATAAAGTTCGCTATGCATAACGTGATCATCGGTATCTTTGACTTTTACAGGCCTAAAAGTGCCTAATCCAATATGTAGTGTAATGTCAACTATCGTAATACCTTTGGATTTTATCTTGTCGAATAATTCTTCAGTAAAATGAAAACCCGCTGTTGGAGCTGCAGCACTACCTTCATATTTTGCATATACAGTCTGATATCTATCATTTGTGCATAATTGTTGCTTAATATATGGAGGCAATGGCATCTTTCCAAGAGAATCTAATACCTCTAGAAATATTCCTTTGTAATAGAACTTGATATCGCGCAATCCTTCTTCTTTTTCAGCAATCACTTCGCCTACAAGTTTTCCTTCACCAAAGTCAATTTTTGCGCCAATTCTTAAAGATTTTGCAGGTTTTGTAAGACATTCCCACACATCATCTTTAATTTGTCTGAGTAAAAGAAGTTCACAGTGTGCACCAGTAAGTTGCTTAATTCCGATAAGTCTAGCAGGGATAACTTTTGTGTTATTTCTAACTAAAACATCACCTGGTATAAGATAATCTAAAATATCATAGAAGTGTCTATCCTCGTATGTGTGATTATCCTTATTAATTGCTAATAGCCTAGAATGATCTCTTTTATCACTTGGCTTTTGAGCAATAAGTTCTTCAGGTAAATAAAAATCGAATAAATTGATATCCATTAGAATCCTCTATCATTACCAAAGGCTGCTAGAACAGCAGTCATATAGTCACCAAAACGATCTTCTTTGATTGCTTCTCTAGCCCCTTCCATAATACTAATTAAGAATCTTGTATTGTGAATAGATAAAAGTCTTTTACCAAATGTTTCATCACAAATATATAAATGTCTTAAATATGCTTTAGTATAATTCTTGCAGCAATAACAATCGCACTTTTCATCTAAAGATGAAAAATCCTCTTTATATTTAGCATCTCTAATATTAACTCTTCCGCTATGCGTCATTAAAGCGCCGTGTCTTGCGAGTCTAGTAGGAAGGACGCAATCAAACATATCTATACCTCTAGCAATACCACCAAGTAGATAATCAAGCGAACCTACACCCATTAAATATCTTGGTTTATCTTCAGGTAAGTATTTAACTGCATAATCAATCATTCTAAAGCATACTTCTTTTGGCTCTCCAATAGATGTACCACCAATGGAATATCCAGGGAAATCCATTTTTGCTAATTCTTCAGCGCACATCTTACGGAGATCTTCATAATCTCCACCTTGAACTATCCCAAAAAGAGCTTGGTCCTCTCTTTTATGAGCATCTAAGCCTCTTTTAGCCCATCTAATAGTTCTTTCGGTAGAACGTTTCGTATATTCATAATTACTAGGATATGGAATACATTCATCAAACGACATGATGATGTCTGCGCCAAGTTTTTCTTCAATTTCTATAGCAATTTCCGGAGAAAAAAACAATTTATCGCCATTTAGGTGGTTTTTAAAGTGAACTCCTTCTTCAGATATTTTTCGTCTTTCAGCAAGGGAAAAAACTTGGAATCCTCCACTATCGGTAAGAATAGGCCCATCCCAATTCATAAACTTATGTAAGCCACCAGCTTTAGCAACAATATCGGCGCCTGGTCTAATAGATAAATGGTAAGTGTTAGCTAAAATCACTCCTGCCCCCATATCATGAAGTTCTTCAGGGGACAATGTTTTAACTGTAGCTAAAGTACCTACTGGCATAAACATAGGAACTTCAACATCCCCATGTGGAGTATGCAATATTCCATATCTAGCACCAGTTTGCCTATCTATGTGTTTTATTTCTAAATAGAAATTTTTCATGATTGGTCCTTATAATTTTATAATTTTAGATATATCTAAAACCGATATATTTTTTGGTAATCTTTTTTCGATCGTATTAGTGAAAACCAAATCTTGAACATGAGATTCTAATAATCTATCAATGCTCTTATTTGATAAAACAGCATGACTTGCTCCAACTAAAATAGATTTAGCACCATGTTGTAATAACAAATTACAAGCAGACATAATAGTAATTCCGGTATCAATGATATCATCAAGGATGATACACACTTTGCCTTTAACATCATCTTCGAACTCTAGATGCTCTGCATAGTTAGGAGCAGTTCTAATCTTGCTTAAAATAACTTTTCTAGTACCCGGAAGTTCTTTTACTAAAGCATCTGCTCTAATATTGGCGCCATGATCTGGAGAGACAACTAAAACATCTTTGATATCGATATTTTGCTTATTTAAATATTCTTTATAGTACTTTGCAAACAAGCTGGTAGTTGGTAAAGAAGTGAATTTAGTTTTAAAGAATTTTTCAATATCCGGATGATGCAAGTCGAAGGTTAATATTTCATCAACTTTTGCAGTATCTAATATTTTAGCAACGACTTCACATGAAATTGGCTCATTAATCCATGACACTCTTTCCTGTCTAGAGTAGCCAAAGTAAGGAATATAGAGTTTAATGCTCTTAGAACCGGTCCTTTTTATTGAGTCAATGAGTAGTAGAAGTTCAAACAATCTCTCATGAGCTTTAATAGCGGTACTTTCGAATATAACAACATCTTTATCTTTGCAGCAAGTGAGAGTTTTAACAAGTACCTCACCATCCTTAAAATGGTCGATTGAAATCTCACCAAGTTCAGCGTTATATTTCTTAGCGATACGTTTAGCAAGACGACGATTTGATAGCAAAGAAAAAATCACTAAATTACTCATACTAAACGTAGTACTTGCAGGTCATTAAGACCATCTCCTTATTCGCCAAATATTCATCTTTTATACGATTTTTGTCAAATAAAATGCCGTTTTTCTTATAAAATTCAGCTAATTCCTTAGTGAAAAACCATTCCCTGATCTTCCATTTTGTAAAGTCTCTATTTGGATTATATTTTTCACAATAATCACCAACATAATAAAGAATGTCATCTGATATCATCCACTTATCTAAAGAGTAATCAAGATTGAGGCCGACTGTTCGAGCACAATAGGAATTTTGGAAGATTTGTTTATAGATATTTTCATCGAAATCATTATCTAAAATATAATCACTCATCAAGGTTCCTTCAATATCCTCAAAGGCAACGTAACCCGTCTTTTTGTCAAGCTTAAAAACCCTAGGCATGATAACCGCAGATTTAATTAATTTTCTAAGCATATCGAATTCAACTGAATCAGGATTATATTTTTTTATTAAATATACTTTATTTTTATAATTTGCCTTAAAAGTATCTTTAGATACAATCTCAGAAACCTCAAATTCTTTACGCTTAATCTTTAGATTTTCCATCTCGATTATTATACATTATTTAATTAATTAAATATAGACATGAATTTTTAATCATGTATTTATATTAGTAAGTAGGTTATTTATAATCAGTTACGCTTTTTTGATATTATTGGGGATTATTTATAATCTTTGCTATAATAGAAAATTGAGAAAAAAGGTGATAATTATGACTAGTTTAGAAAGATTTGTTCGATATGTAAAAATAGACACTCAAGCAAGTGATAAAACCGGCACTACTCCAAGTACTGAAAAACAAAAAAATCTTGGAACGCTTTTGGTAAAAGAATTATTAGAACTTGGTTTGGAAGATGCCCATATGGACGAATTTGGTATTGTTTATGGCCATTTACGAGGAAAAGGAACTAGAATCGGTCTAAATGCGCACATGGATACTGCCTTAGAAGTGACAGATGAAAATGTTAAACCTCACCTAATCAAAGATTATAAAGGTGGCACTATTAAACTAGCTAATGGACTTGAAATGTCTCCAAAACAATTCCCTGTTTTAAGAAAACATGTTGGACATGATTTAGTAGTTACTGACGGAAATACGCTTTTAGGCGCCGATGATAAAGCTGGTATTGCTATTATTATGTCAGCATTACAATATTTCAAAGATCATCCAAAAGTCGCTCATAACACCATTTGTGTAGCTTTTACAGTCGATGAAGAGATCGGAGAAGGACCAAAACATTTTAACTATAGAAAATTTGATGCTAAATATGCCTACACAATCGATGGAAGCGACATTAATGTCGTAGAAGCTGAAAATTTTAACGCCTACGCTCTTAGCGTGAATATAACAGGCGTATCCATACACCCAGGCGAAGCAAAAGGAAAATTAATTAACGCTTTGCTTTTAGCAAAAGAGTTAATAACTTATCTTCCAGAAAAAGAAACTCCATTTGATAGCGAAGGCAAAGAAGGCTATTGGCATCTCAATGAAATCATTGGAGATTCTGAAAAAGCATCAATGCATCTTATTTTAAGAGATTTTGATGATGAAGGTATTCTTAAAAGAATAGAAGTGGTAAAAGAAGCTATTAAAAAACTACAAGATAAATACCCAACCGCAAAAGTTGAAGTTTCATTCAAAGAGCAATATCGTAATATGAAAAAATATGTTGCTAAAAAGCCTATTGCTCTAAAACGTATCCGTTCCGTTATGCGTAAGAATGGCATCGAACCTATTAGTGGAGCTATTAGAGGCGGAACAGATGGAGCAACCTTCTCTAGATATGGTCTAGTGACCCCAAATTTAGGTACCGGAAGTTATAATCACCACGGACGCTTTGAATTCCTTGATTTATATGAATTTAACAAGATGATATCAGTGGTTATCGACTTAATGAAAAAGTAGACTATTTAAATATATTTAAACTACAAGCCTATATAGCTAATAAATAAAGCACAAAAACGTTAATTTTAGACAGTGTCCCATTTTTAACAAAAAAGTGCTTTTTTTAGTTGCGAATATTACATATTTTGATATGCTTTTTTCAAAGCACTATAAATCCATTAGTGAGAAAGAGGAAAGCAAATGTTAAGTATCCGAAAAAGAGATGGTTCTTTGCAAGACTTCAACCTTGAAAAGATTTCCAAAGCTATCGAAAAAGCCTTCATGGCAGATCACAAATTCTATAATGACGACATTATCAATATGTTATCTCTTAGAGTAGTTGCCCAAATGAACTCCAAAATCAATAACGACGTCATTGATATTGAAGATGTTCAAGACGCAGTCGAAGTTACTTTAATTCAAGCTGGTTACGTCGATGTCGCCCGTAGTTATATTTTATATAGAAAGGCGCGCGCGAACTTACGTGAACAAAAACAAACAGACTTAGACTATAAGAAAACAGTCGATAATTATTTAAAGATTAACGACTGGAGAGTGAAAGAAAACTCCACAGTTACCTATTCTGTTGGTGGATTAATTCTTTCTAACTCTGGTGCAGTTACTGCTAATTACTGGTTAAGTGAAGTTTATGATCAAGAAATTGGTCAAGCCCATAAAAACGCTGATATTCACATTCATGATTTAAGCATGTTAACCGGTTACTGCGCTGGTTGGTCACTCAAACAATTAATTCAAGAAGGTTTAGGAGGAGTTGTTGGAAAAATAACCTCTGCTCCAGCTAATCACTTATCTACCTTATGCAACCAAATGGTCAACTTCTTAGGCATCATGCAAAATGAATGGGCTGGCGCTCAAGCCTTCTCATCCTTTGATACATATTTAGCCCCATTTGTGAAAAAGGATCACTTAACATATAAAGAAGTTAAACAATGCATTCAATCTTTCATCTATGGTGTTAATACCCCATCTAGATGGGGTACTCAAGCTCCATTTACCAATATTACTTTAGACTGGGTTGTGCCAAATGATATGGCCGAACTTAACGCTATCGTTGGTGGAAAAGAATGCGACTTCAAATATAAAGACTGTGTTGAAGAAATGGCAATGGTCAATAAAGCCTTCATCGAAGTGATGATTGAAGGTGACGCCAACGGAAGAGGATTCCAATATCCAATCCCAACTTATTCTATTACTCGTACCTTTGACTGGTCAGAAACTGAAAATAACAAGTTATTATTCGAAATGACTGCAAAATACGGTACTCCATATTTCTCAAACTATATCAATAGTGATATGGAACCAAGTGATGTTAGAAGTATGTGCTGCCGTTTAAGACTTGACTTAAGAGAATTAAGAAAGAAATCTGGTGGATTCTTCGGTTCTGGTGAATCTACTGGTTCTGTCGGTGTTGTCACAATTAATATGCCACGTATTGCCTATTTAGCAGTTGATAAAGCTGATTTCTACGATCGTTTAGATAAAATCATGGATATCGCCGCGAGATCTTTAAAGGTCAAAAGAAACACTATTACTAAATTATTAGACGCTGGATTATATCCATATACCAAGAGATATCTTGGTACATTCAATAACCACTTCTCCACAATTGGTTTAGTGGGTATGAATGAATGCTGCTTAAATGCTAGATGGATTAGACAAGATTTAACTCATAAAGAAGCTCAAGAATTCACAAAAGAAGTTCTTAACCATATGAGAGAAAAATTATCTGATTATCAAGAATTATATGGTGACTTATATAACTTAGAAGCCACTCCAGCAGAATCCACTGCCTATCGTTTAGCTAAACACGATAAAGAAAAATATCCAGATATCATTACTGCAAGTGAAGAAGGAAGAACTCCATATTACACTAACTCCTCTCATTTACCAGTAGGTTTCACTGACGATATTTTCACTGCTTTAGATATCCAAGATGAATTACAAACCTTATATACATCTGGTACCGTTTTCCACGCTTTCTTAGGTGAAAAACTTCCAACTTGGAAATCTTGTATGAATTTAGTAAGAAAAATCGCAGAAAATTATCACTTACCATATTACACAATGTCTCCTACATACTCTGTATGTAAAGAACATGGCTATTTAGTTGGTGAACAATACGTTTGTCCAAAATGTGGTTCTAGAACAGAAGTCTATTCCCGTATTACTGGTTACTATAGACCAATTCAAAACTGGAATGACGGTAAGAGTGAAGAATTCTTAAATAGAAAGACATATAACATCAAAACTTCTAAACTCACACACGGCATTAAAGATGAGGCTTGTGAAGAAGAAAAACCACAAACATTATCAGAAACCTTACTCTTTGGAACAAAGACCTGTCCAAACTGTAAAATGGCTAAAATGCTTTTAGAAAAAGCAGGTGTTAAATATAAATGGGTTGACGCTGAAGAAAATGTTGAATTAACCACCCAAATGGGAGTTAAAAAAGCACCTACCTTATTAGTTCCTGAAAATGGAGAAGTTAGAGTGTTTGAAAATGCCTCAAACATCAAGGGTTATATCGAAAGCAAGAAATAATTATGCATGACATTATTGTTATAGGCGGTGGCCCAGCTGGAATGACTGCTGCCTTATATGCTTTAAGAAATAATAAGTCTGTTCTTGTTCTTGAAAAAGAAGCCTTTGGAGGGCAAATCGCTACCTCCCCTAGACTAGAAAATTATCCAACTATTGAATCAATTTCTGGTAGTGAATGGGCGGATAGATTATTTGAACAAATCACTAACTTAGGTGCCGAATTTGAACTAGAAGACGTGGAATCTGTCGAGAAAATCGATAATATCTTCCATGTTAAAACAAATTATGGAGAGCATGAATCTTTAGCGGTTATTGTCGCTAATGGAGTCAAACCTAGAAAGATGGGTTTACCTAATGAAGATGATTTAGTAGGACACGGTGTCAGCTATTGCGCGGTATGCGATGGACCATTTTATAAAGGAAAAGAAATTTATTTAATTGGAGACGCAAATACCGCACTTCAATATGCCTTATTATTAAGTGGATATTGTCCAAAAGTTCATATGCTCACTTTGTTTGATAAGTTATTTGGTGATCAAATCCTTATCGATAGAGTTCTTCAAACTGAAAATATCGATATTAGACATAACTTACTACTCAAAAAGCTTGAAGAAAAAGATGGTGAGCTAGTCGCTATCGAATTAGAAGACACTATTTCTAAAGAAAAAGTGAAATTCGAAACCAATAACTGCTTCATCGCTATTGGCCAAGTTCCTCAAAACGAATTCTTGGAAGGCTTAATTAAGTTAAATAAAGGATTTATTGAAACTGACGAAGCTATGAGAACTTCTATTCCAGGATTATTCGCTGCTGGAGACACTAGAGTAAAAGAAAACAAGCAAGTTATAACCGCTTGTAATGATGGTGCGATCGCTGCAATGAGTGCAGTTAAATATATCAATACCCTCTAAGTTCTACTGTTTCAACACTTTGAGATAAAATCTCAACAAATTTATTCGCAAGGCCTTCATCAACAGAGTGGAGGTCTTTATTTATTACTCCATCAGAAACTTTGAATTGCTGTAAATATAATCTTTTACTACCTTTTAAAGTGTCTTTAACTTTATTAATAACTTCTAAAGAATGATATTCATCAATTAAAGTCATTCTAAATTCATAATCCACTATTCCTGATTTTAATAATTCGATAGATTTTTTGACCTTTTCAATTAAAGCATCATTATTAGTAAATCTATGATAATCATCTAATGATGACTTGATGTCCATGGCAATATAATCAATTAATCCTTTAGCCACTAGATCTTTAATCACTTCAGGATGTGAACCATTCGTATCTAATTTAATAGAGTAGCCTAACTCTTTGATTGCTCTTATTTTTTCTTCTAAATTAGGCATTAAAGTTGGTTCTCCACCAGAGATGACCACGCCATCAAGAATACCCACTCTTTTCTTTAAAAAAGAAAGGATATCATTAAAAATAAGGTCTTCATTATCATCACAGGCAATTAATGTATTCCAGTTATGACAATACTCACACCTAAAATTACATTTATCGATATATAAAATAGCTGCGATCTTACCAGGATAATCTAATAAAGACAACTTATTGATACCTTGAAATTCCATAAGGATAGTATATCACTTTATATTCATTTATTTACGTGTTTCTTTGAATCACTAAATAACTTTGGTAAAATAAAGTGCGAGCGAGGTCTATATTATGAAAAAATATGACAATATTTCTTGGGATGAATATTTTATGGGTATGGCGGTCTTATCTTCTTTAAGAAGTAAAGATCCATCTACTAAAGTAGGGGCAGTTATTGTTTCTCCAGAAAACAAAGTTATTTCCATTGGCTATAACGGCATGCCTTCTAAATTAGATGAAGAAGAATTAACTTGGAATAAAGGCGAAGGCTTAGATAGTAAATATTTATATGTCTGCCACGCTGAATTTAACGCTATTTTAAATACCCAAGTTGGTGGCTCTTTAAAAGATGCTAGAGTGTATGTCACTTTATTTCCATGTAATGAATGTACTAAAGCTATTATTCAAACTGGAATTAAAGAAATTATCTATCTTTCGGATAAATATGCAGATACCACTATGATTAAAGCTAGTAAAAAGATGCTTGATTTAGCAGGAATCCCATATCGTCAATTTAGTGTAGACACTCTTGAAATTAGGAAAAAATAATGACCATTAAAGAATATATTAAAGCAAGAAAAGAAGAGATCAAAAATGAAGTTTCTAAACTCGAAAAGAAACCATTTTTAGTCGTCATCCAGGTCAATGAAGACGCTGGTAGTAATGCCTACGTTAAAGGTAAATTAAAGGACTGTGATGAACTAGGAATTAAAGCTGAGCTTATCAAACTTCCAATTGACACAAGTGAACAAAATTTGCTAAAAATAATCGAAAATTGCAATAAAAATCCTGAAATTACAGGGTTTATTGTCCAAATGCCACTTCCAAAACATATCAATGAAGAAACAATCAAATTAGCGATTTCTCCAGAAAAAGATGTGGACGGATTCCACCCACTTTCTAAGCTTAATCCATGTACCCCTCAAGGTATTATTGACTACTTAAAATCAGAAGGGACAAATTTCGTTGGTAAGAACGCTTTAGTTATTGGAAGAAGTAATATTGTCGGCAAACCAATGGCAAAACTCCTACTAGCAGAACACTGTAATGTCACTGTGACCCATTCTAGAACCAAATTTGAAGACATGAATTGGTTTATTAATCACGCAGATATTATTGTTATTGCGATTGGTAAACAACACTTTTTAGATAATAAATATGATTACAAGCCTGATTCAATCGTCGTGGACGTCGGTATTTCAAGAGACGAAACCGGATTACACGGGGATGCTCTTCCTGGTTTACCAGTAAAACTACAAACACCAGTTCCGGGTGGAGTTGGTTTATTAACTAGATTATCTCTAATTGAGAATTTACTTAAAATCTATAAAGGACTTTAAATGACTAAACAAAAAATCATAATAGACTGCGATCCAGGGCATGACGATGCGATCGGTCTTTTAGTTGCCTATTATTCAGATGAATTAGATTTAATAGGAGTATCTACTTGTGCAGGTAATCAAACTATAGATAAAACAAGTAGAAATGCGAATAACTTACTAAGATTCTTTAATAGTGACATCAAAGTCGCTAAAGGGGAAACAGACCCAATTAAAAGAAAAGTTAAAACCTGTCCTGAGATACACGGGGAATCTGGATTAGACGGCTATGATTTTCCAATATATAAAGAAGAATATGATTCTAGACCAGCATATCAATTTATAATTGATACAGTTTTAGCAAATAAGGATATTGTTGTGGTTACTACAGGACCAATGACTAATCTTGCTTTAGCTATATCTAAATGTCCAAGTATTACTAAAAATATTAAAGAAATAGTCCTAATGGGTGGATCCACTACCAAAGGTAATATCACACCTGAAGCAGAATTTAATATAATCGTAGATCCAGAAGCCGCGGATATTTGTTTTAAATCAGGTGTTCCTTTAAGAATGTTAGGCTTAAATGTCACCAGAAAAATCTTAGTGAATAACGAAGTGATAAAAGAGGCAGGTAAGATAAACACTAAAGGTAGTGATTTATTTGTAAAACTTATGAAAGTCTTTAATGAAAACCAAAGAACATTTTTTGGCTTAGAATTTGGACCACTACATGACCCTGCTACAGTGGTATCTATGATTAATCCAAAAGCTTTTGAATTTACTCCAATGCATGTAGAAATAGATACAAGTGATACAATATATTTAGGCAAAACTAGATGTAGTAAAGATGGTCCAATTAACTGTATGGTCGCTACTAAAGTCAATTTAGAAGAATATTGGTCTACTATATTTGAGAGTTTGAGGAGATGTAAGTAATGAAAAAGAAGATATTAGTTATTGGAAGTATATCTATAGATAACACTATTTTTACTAAGCAACTCCCAAGTGCTGGAACCACTACTGTTGCAGATTCTTATTTTCAAAATATTGGTGGTAAAGGCGCTAATCAAGCCTGTGCCTCACTCTTTTTAGGAGGAGATGTCTCTTTTATTGGTGCTATTGGCAAAGACCATAATGGAGATTTAGTAGAATCATTCCTTAAGGAACAAGGTCTACACGCTAGACTTAAAAGAAGTGATAAACCTACCGGTATTGCTTTTATCATTTTAGAAGAAGAGACTGCAGAAAATAGAATCTTAATTGTTCAAGGGGCTAACACTGATTTAACTAAAGAAGATATCGATAAAAATTTAGATCTATTCACCGAAGGAGATATCTTATTAACTCAATTTGAAAACGATATGGAAACTGTAAGCCATGTCATTAAAAAGGCATATGAAAAACATATGTTAGTGGTTGTTAATCCTGCTCCTATAAAAGAGTTAAAAGAAGAATACTATCAATATATTGATTATTTAGTGCCAAATGAACACGAATTAGAAGCATTAAGTCATAAAACAGATATTTTATTAGGCGCTAAAGAATTACTCTCTAGAGGGGCTAAAAACGTGATTGTCACTTTAGGAGAAAAAGGTAGTGTCCTTATTAATAAGGATGAATATATCAAAGTCGAACCACATAAAGTAAACGCAGTTGATACTACTGCAGCAGGAGATTCTTATTTAGGCGCGTTAGTAACTAAGCTCTCTGAAGGAAAAGACATTAAAAACGCTATGGAATTTGCTTCCCTTTGTAGTAGTAAAGCAGTCACTAAAAAAGGAGCGATTGTCTCACTCCCTCATTTATCTGATTTATAAAACTATTCAATAAGCATTAAGTCATCGGTGTGGCTTAACACAAATATATCAATTAAATTAAGCAAAAGTGCCCATCCCAAAATAATAAATATCACTAACCCAGCAATATTTTTAGCGCTGTGTTTTCTAATGACAGCAAAAATCCTTACTCCTATTTCAATTAAATAACCGATAAAAGGAAGTATTAATAGGATTGCTTGAGTTAAAAAGTCTAATTTAGAGAACCACTTTTCCATAAATATGTTTGTATTATACAAAATTAATACGATTCAGTTAAATAAAAATGCTATAATGCTTAATGCTCATGAAAAAGATAATTACACCAATTATATTGTCGACATTATTGCTTTCGACATTTGTTTTAACTAACTCTAATAAAGAAATAAAGCCTACTGAAGCAGCAGCACCATCTAACTACTATAGTTCAATTACTTCTTCTATGAAGGGTGACACTTTAAAGGTAGCGTTATATAACATTATTAAAGGACATACTAAGAGAAGTTACGATTCATTAGAAAATGATATGAAGGTGACAGATAGAGATTACACACTATCTCCTTTAGGTACTGATGACGATAATCCATATATGAATCTTTTATATGCTGACTACAATTTTAATGCTAGTACAGCAAGATATTGGGGAGACTCTGACGGTAGCTTTAACACTAGCGGGGTTAAGGTTTGGAACAAAGAACATATTTGGGCTAAATCAAATGGTTTTAACACTAAAGGCCTTCCTGCTTATAGCGATTTACACCATCTAAGAGCAAGTGACTGGAAATGTAATAACATTAGAAGCAATAACCCGTTTGCTAATGTTGCTTCTCATACTAGCTCAACAGCGGTACAAGATTATACACAAAGTAGAAAAACAGACAATTATTCTGGCGGGGGTGTTTTTGAACCACGTGACAAAGATAAAGGTGATGTCGCTAGAGCCTTATTCTATATGGCAACACGCTATTATAACGGCGATGGATCTGGTGGCACTAATTTATCTTTAACAAATGGTACTGACTCATCTGGAGGTAAATGGGGTTACCTAGATACTCTACTTGCCTGGCATGAAGCTGACCCAGTAGATGAATTTGAAGCTCATAGAAATGATTTAATTTATGAGCAATTCCAACATAATAGAAACCCATATATCGACCATCCAGAATACGCTAGAGCGGTCTTTAAAAACGAGCCAATTGTCCAACCTGATACATTAATAAATTTAACTTATTCTGGTAATCCAACCAAAACTTCCTATAGAGAAGGCGAATCATTTGATTCTACCGGATTAACTGTTACCGCTACATTTAAAAAAGAAGACACTACTACATATACTTCTAACGTTACTGAATTTGTTTCTTGGACTCCAAGCCCATTGACTAAAAACACTACTTCTGTTACTGGATCATATTCACACGGAAGCGTGACAAAATACGTTTATGTTAGCAACATAACCGTTTCATCTTTAGATAGTATTAGAATCTCTGGTAACCCAACTAAATCTATCTATGATGTTGGTGATATTTTTGTTTCAACCGGTATAAGTGTTTATGCTACTTACGGAAACGAAGAAGTTGATGTAACAAGTTCTGCTACTTGGATTAGCACTCCTTTAGTTAAAGGACAAACTAGTGTCAGTGTTTCTTATGGAAACAAGCAAGCAACATATTATGGCATATTAGTAAAAGAAAAAGCCGAAACAAGTAAATCTATTGTCTTTGCAGATTCATCTAGCGATGGTTCATCCGCAATTGATAAAAATGCAATTCAGGGAAAAATGACAAGCGGCACCGATATTGCTAGTATCAATGCAGCAAGTAATATCTATGCTGGTAAAACCGGATTAAAGTTCTCATCCGGCAGTAAATCTGGTTCATTAACTATTTCTTTAAAGCAGTCAACACAAGTTACTAAGCTAGTTATTGAAGCTAAAAAATATGGCAATGACAACACTACTGTAACAGTAGCGACAAATGGATCAACTTCATCTACGTTTAATCCAATTTCTAGTCTTGATGATTATGAAATAACTGTTGGCAAAAGTATCAGCACTATTACAATTAGTTCTCCTTCAGGACAAAGATTCTATTTAAAATCTGTTGATGTCTATTCTGGTTCAGGTTCTTCAACTTCCTCATTAACTGAGTGGGGAGTTACATACTTACATATTGGAGATTCATCTTTCGATGGACCAGGAACTGGCTTATGTAAATCTAATGATTTATATAAATACGCAAAAGTAGCCTTATTAAATATTGAATCCAATGAATCAGGTTCAATAAACACTCTTAAAACAGACTCGAAATATTCTAGTGAATACGCTAGATATTTAGCCTGGGCGAAAGCATGTGAAGATGACTCTCCATTTATTAATACTTTTGAATTTGTCTCTAATAGATTAGTTAACTCATTAAATAATGAATCTAGTTCCACTACGATTATTATCATCATTATAAGCACTATCAGTGTTTTAGCGTTAACTACTTTATTAATTGTCAAGAAACGTAAACATCAATGAAAAAAGAATTTGTAATATTAATTCCGTCATATGAACCAGACGAACAACTAATTAAAGTTGTGGATTCTTTAATTAACGAAGAATCCCCTGTTTTAGTGGTTAATGATGGATCTAGTGAACAATATGATGAAGTATTTAATAAAATTAAAGATAAAATTCAATATATAAAGCTAAACCATAATCAAGGTAAAGGTGCAGCCTTAAAGGAAGGATATAGAAATATTTCTACTTTATTTCCTGACGCTAAATATGTCATAACTGCGGATGGAGACGGGCAACACTCTACTAAAGATATTGTTAAAATGTCTAAGTTGTTATTAGAAAAAGATGAATGTGTATTAGGCATTAGACCTTTTGATAAGTCTGTTCCCTTTAGAAGTAGATTTGGAAATTATTTCTCTCAAACCACTAGAGGGTTAGCCACTAAAACATATCTAGAGGACGATCAATGTGGATTAAGAGGATTCCCTATCAGATATTTAGATGAGTTATCTAAAATCAAAGGAAATAGATATGATTATGAGATCAATCAATTAACTTCATTTCAACTTAGAGATTATCCAATTATTCCAATGAAAATAGAGTTAATCTATCCAAAAGATAATAATAAGAAAACTCATTTTAAAAATGTAAAAGATACTTGGAAAATTCAGTGTATTATTGCTTTCCAAGGATTACCTTCTTTAATTTCGTTATCCTTATTAATTGCAGGACTATTAGTCTTATATCATTTTAATTATTCATTCCATCATTTAATAATCTTCCCTGCTTATCTAGTTAGTGCATGTTTAACATTATTAATGTGGACCATATTAGAACCATCTCAAAAGCCACTTAATAGAGTATTAAAAGAACTATTATTCGCCATAATAAAAATGACATCAGTTTTCGCACTCATGTATTTATTTACAGATGCCTTTAAGATGTCATTTTTTATCGCAATCCCGATATTAGTTGTCTTAGCGTGTTTTTATAATTTGATATTATCTAGAATCTTTAAGTAGCGGCTTCTACTTGAGTCAAACCTAATTCTTTTCTTTTTTGTTTTAGTTCATTCATAACGTAATCTTAATAAACAACGGAATTCATAAATAATATATATGCGCATTTATAAAAGCGCAATTTGAACAATCACATTTTAGACAATACAAAACAGAAGCGGTTTTCACCACTTCTGCCTGCATTAAATTAGTTGATTGCTAATTAATTATTTTTGTTTCTTCTTTTTGAAGACTAATAAAGTTGTAAATGCAAGAGCACTAATAGCAGCAATAGAGATTACAATAATTATTGTGTTATTATCTGCATTTAAGCCAGATTCAACTCTAATAGCACTTGCAGATGGGACTTCTCTTTCTAAGAAGTTGTTATATTCATAAGTTCCAACGATATAGTCATATCTACTAAGAAATTGATTTACTTCAATATAAGATAATCCAGCAACAGCTTTTAAAGTTGATTTTGCTGTTTCATCACCACCAGTATAAGCGGCTTCAACTTCAGCCCATTTAGAAGCTGTAATTGCGCTACTATCGGAATCTCCTGTACATTCTGCATCAAGTAAACCATTTAATGCAGTTGCTAAAGTCACCATTTTTTCTTCGGAAGCGTTTCCAAAACTAACTAAGACTTCATCTAAATATAAAGTTCCAGAAGTTGGGGCAGTAATTTGGAAATATAAATAGCCAGTTGATGGGGCTGAATAAGCAAGTCTATTTGTACGAACTTCTTCAGACTCTAATGTTACATAAGATTCACCATCAGTGCTTGCTTTAATAGCAAATCCAGTGCCTTGAGTTTTTTCAGCATTGAATGAAATTTCAATTTTTTCAATATCATATGGTAATGCGGCAATATTTTCAACTAAACCATTTGTTTTTTGAATTTGGATAGTTCCATCGCCTTTCATGACTTGCTTTACAAATAAATAAACACCAGAAACAGTAATATAGTTATCACCATATGCAGTTGGAACATCACTTGGAGAAATAACTAAAGCAACATCGTCTGTTTTGCCAGCAGAAACTGTAATCGATTTAGATCCAACGATAGATGGGGAATTTGCACCCTTTGCGCTAATTGTTGTAGTTCCATTTGAAACTCCAGTAACATGACCGTTTTGATCGACTTTAGCAACCTTTTCGTTTGCGGATTCCCAAACAACATTTTGGTTTACTCCTTCAGCAGATCCAGATTTCTTACAAACAGCAGTTAAATCAATAGTGGATCCTACATTAACACTCGCCTCACCACTTACTTCAATGGTATCTGGCTCTTGAACTTCTACATTGTAGAAAAACTCAATAGAGGTTAACTGAAAAAAAACATTGCTAGAAGAAGTTTTTCCACCTTTGCAAGAAACATTAACCGCAAAACAAAAATATTTGTTTGACCAATCTTTTCCGTCAGGTTTATTAAATGTAATAGTGCTATTAGATGCAATTGTTTTGGTGTCATCTGTAGACTCCACTGTTCCTTCACCTTTCGCAGCACTACTAACTGTTAGACAAAAAGAATTAATTGTAAAGCTGCTAGACGACGATACTGTCCCAACTTTAAACTCAATTTTATTAATATTTTCTGATGAAACAGCTGCTGTTGAGTATACATATCTGTCATATTCTTTTATAACATAACCATTAGCACCTTTTCCACCTATTCTCCATGGATTCATTGTGGTATTTCCATCAACCCCCCAAGTTAAACCATTTTGAACGACTGACGATTCTGTGTCATATTTATTGTCATCTGTTCCACTTGTAACTACTGTGCCATCAAGTTTGTAAGCAGAATATTCCACAGCTTTCGCAACTTTTGCTTCTCTACCACCAACAGCAACTCCAACCCCGATTGCCATAGCTAGTCCAACGCTTAACCCAGCAATCTTTGTAAAAACTTTTTTCATAAAGTTTATTTCCTTTCTGCCGTATTATTACGGCTAACTAGATTAAATAAGCAAAGGAAAAGATGTTTTAGCTATTAACATCTAAGTCTTTATTCATATTCAATCATTACTAATATATTTTACATTCTATGTAATGGATAATCAAAAAGAAAAAGATGATTTTTCATCATCTCATTCATTTTATTTGATTACATCAACTAATTTGATAATGTTGTAGGATTGCCTCTAATACTTCCAGAAATAGAATGTTCCGCTTTAAATCTAGATAAGAAGCTACCAAAGTTGTTATATTCCTTAAATGTTGAATAATGATCATCAGTGTAGGTACACACTACTTGACTACCATAACCATAATCACTACCAGTAAATCCTGTGTACCATGCTACAATACGACCAACTTGTCTAGAAGAGGTTTTATATTGACCATTTGTGTCGATATCGAGTTCATAATATGTTGGTTTACTTCCATAATATGGAACTGAGGTTGCATAACCTGTGGTTTTGGTATATTTAGATATGCATCTAGCGTTATCACCAAATAAATCATTAACTTCATCAAGAGATGGGATAGTCTTCCCGTCTCTAAGTGGGTCAAATGATGTTTTAGTGCCATAATTAGCAGGAGCACATCCAAATGCTTCAAAATAGTTACATACATCAATTGGAGAAGTTATTGTCGCGTTACTTACATATTCAGGATGATCATAAACATATTGATAAGAATAATATGTATATCTTTTTGTGGATAACACTGTACAAGTTGAAGTATCAAATGAAGTTGGTACATCAACATAACTCACCCCATCAACTAGAGTGCCACTATAAGTTGTAGGAGCGATACGATATTCACCTGCACCAGTCGTGTGATAATTAAAGTCAGAGCCGTGTGTGGTGTTTAATCCAGTATAATAAACTTTAATACTTTCTAATAACAAAGTTAAATCTCCAGAATCAAACTTAAAGTAGTTAACTTTTTTACTTGATAAGTTAATTGTTCTTTCGGTAGTTATAGTAGAAGTAGTAATCGCGTATTCATATTCGTCGTAAGTATTTTCCCCACAATAGAATTTCGCACTTCTAGATCCACTTCCACTAGTTTTGTATTTAAAGGTGATATGATCAATATCTTTAATTGGCTCAACGTTATATAACGCTCCGCCTAATGTTTCTTCACATCCGCTTTGTCTAACTAAAGGAATTAATTTACAAATATAGCCAGATTCTCTAACTGCACGATAATATTCAAAATCACCACTAGCTCCATAGTTACCAGTAGCATAAGTTCCTATTCCACTAATGGAGACTTCATATTCATATAAAGTGGCAGGAGTTTTATCAATAATCTCCACTTCGTAGCTATCTAGATGGCTACCTAAATTCATATAGACTGTAACTTTTCCAGCAGTAGAAGAGTCAAATCCAGTAAAGGTCACTCTATTAGTTACATCATAAGTTGTGTAAGGGTTGTATGAGAATGAAGCTTTAACAGTTGGATAATCAAAAGCTTCTCCAATTTCGAATTCTAATTTATGGGACACTGCTTCTAAAGAAACAACATCACTAACGTAATATAAATAGGAACTAGAAATAATTTTACCTGCACTATTAGTGTATTTAGCGTTAACATTGCCAATATATTCACTGCTTAACGCTGATTCAAAGCCTGAAAACTCTACTTCGCTAGTAACATCAGCGCTATATAAACAAGAGTTTCCTGTAACAGTAGGGGCAATAAACTCCTCATTAAATGTATAGTATTGAACAGGATTTTCTATAGTTAAAGTAGCAATAGTATCAATAACATTTATATACATTAAATCATTAAATATAAGGCCATTATGTTCATAAGCAAAACGTACTTCGTGACTACCTAAAGTAGAAGTATCTACTGTATTAGTAATATAAGCGTCATCCACTATTGAATGTGTTTCATCATCATAATAAACAGTGGCGGTGAAATCAGACATTGTCACTTCATCCATATAGTAGAATTGTTTGTCGGTTGTAACTTCTAAATAACTAATTGTTTTTTCTGGAGCGGCTTCACTTATATCGCTAGCGTGTCTAATTAATACTTGTAAAGATGGCGTGCCGGTATTATTGCTACTATAGCAAGTAACAAATCCTCTAACATCTGCCTTTGATCCATTATTTTTAATACTTGTTATTTTGTTATTAATCGCTGTTTGTTCACTAATGCTATTAAAGAATAATAAAACTTGTTTATTGTTATCTAATGTTGCATAGCATTGTCTAGATGAAGTTATTTCGCCAAGAGTGACATTAGTTAAGTTAACTTCTCTAGTTCCCATATAGCGGTAACTAGTAAAATCAGATTCAGTTCTAGAAGGTAAACCATTTATCTTCATAGATTCTACTGGAGATGGATTAGAATCATAATCTTTTGTAACTACAAAATCTTTCATTTCACTCATCCCGTTAAATAAAGTCATATTGCCAGTTACACTAACAACTGAACCAATAGGAAAAACTTGTGCACTATTAATGCCATATAAGCATGTCGCTCCAACATTTCCGTTTTTATCTGTACTTTGGATAAATTGTTGAGCAACAGTACCGGCTTTATTATAGAAAGTATCAGTCACTGTGCCCCAGGTTTTAACTTCAGTTAAATCAGTACTGCTATTGATTCTAGAAACATTTAATTCATATAAAGATGTATATCCATTAGCCTCATTAAAATAATACGAACAATATAAACTAACTGGTTTAGCTGTACTAGCAAACGCTAAATTTGTAAGATTGTTACTAGCAATAAAAATAGTCGAGGCACATAGGCCTAAAGACATTAAAGACGCTAAGAGTAATTTTGTTTTCTTATTCATAAAGGCAAAAAGATTCTATCATGATTTTTCTAGAAAGAAAAAGATGAAAACTCAATAAATCTATTTCGCATATTTTGCGCTTTTTTGCGCTTTCGTTGATCAAATATTCAAGTAGAAATATCTTTATTCATTGATATAAAAACAGGGATGAAAACCATCCCTGTAGTTATATTAATCAAAGATTAATTATTTTTGTTTCTTCTTTTTAAAGACTAATAACATTGTGAACGCTAAAGTACTAACAGTAGCAATAGAAATCACAATAACGATTATACTGTTATTTGCTGAAGCTAATTCACCGTAATTCATCATTCCTGAAGGAACGATTGGAGTACGACCTGTTATGAAATTATCTAAACTATATTTTCCGGTTAAGAAGTCATATCTCTTCATTGCTCTTGAAATGACAGATTCGCCTTCTCTACTAGCTGCCGCTAAAATATCTTTTTGCTCTTGTGGAAGAGCTGGATATTTATCTTCGGAATTTAAATCAGTCCACACAGCAACAAGTGCGTCGTGATTATTCACTCCCTCTTCCCAACCATCACAAACTGTATCAGTTTGATCAAGTAAATCTTGAGCAAATTGTTCGGCTGTATAATCAGCTTTAGATTCGACAAATTTTAAAAATCTTAATTGGAATTGTTGAGTGGTTTGATAATTATAAATGCTAGTAAATGCCGCAACTGTAACACTAGCTTCTGATTTAAGGTTAGACAACAATGTTGTTACAAGTTCTGTTGTTTGATCGCCTTTTTTCAAGAATACAATAGTAGAGTTATTAATATTAACAGTAATATCTTTTTGTCCAACTGCAGCAAGAATAGCAGTTTCTTCGTCTTCGGTAATTGTCTTAGTATAAGTGACGTTATTATGGACAATAGATGTAACAACGCCATTAATATGTGTTCTTCTACTAGCAAGTGTCTCATTTTCATAAGTTTCAGAACCAGTTAATGTATATAACTGAACTGGATCAATTTCTAATGTAGAATCAATAGATGCAGTAGAATCTTTGATTTGATGTAAACCTCTAAAATAAGCCTTAGTACCTGTAACTGTTAAAAGGCTTTCACCTTCTTCGGCACCTTCAGGAACTGAGCCTTGGTAGATGAACATACCGTATACACCATTCATAATGTAATAGCCATCATTTACTTTTCCCATATATTTTCCGGTTACAGTAACATTCTTTGTGTCAGTTGCAACAGAATATGCTTTTTGAATTAAGTTTTCTTTAGCAACAGTTATACCTGTAACAGAAACACTATTACTTGTGAGTTCTTGATATTTAGCTACATAAGATATTGATGTTGTGGTGAGAGCAACAATAGAAGGATCAATCTCAAATAAAGCTGATGCAGTTACATCGTTATGTGATTCATCATCATAATAAGCAGTAACAGTTAAACCTTCGGTAGAAGGAACCTCTCCAACAACATATGATTTTTTAACACTAGAATCGTCTTTTGTTAAAACAATACTAGTAAGGGTTTTAGCACTACCACCAGTTGTAACTGTAAACGTATTTAATTGCAATTGACCACTGCTGCCTAGAGTAAATACAATTTCATTAGCACTTCCAGTCCATGTTCCGGTACCTGCTGCAGACGGATGAGTATATTCACCAACGTCGGCAGTTACACTTGCAAAAGCTTTGTTTCCTTGTTTTTCCCAGTTGAATGAAACTTCAGTAATCGCATCGCTAGATGAAATTGTAACAGTGTTACTAGCGTATAATCTAAGTCCGGCAGCATACCAAGCTGGAGCGTTATTGCCTGATCCTTTGTCAAAACTTGCTGATACACCTTCAATTACAACATCATCAGCACTCGAAAGTGTAAATTCTAATACATTTTCAGCCTTAGCAACTTTTGCTTCTTTTGAACCAACAGCAACTCCCACTCCGATTGCCATTGCTAGACCAACGCTAAGTGTGGCAACCTTTGAAAAAAGTTTGTTCATTTTTTTCTTTTCCTTTCTGCCATATAAAAATGGCTAATTGAACAAATAAACAAATTAAAGAATGATTAATAAAGTAAATATTTTGCGCATTAACATTTACAATATGTATCCATATCTTTGTTTGTTATGCATATATTCTACTTTTATATTTAAATATAAGCAACATGGAAATTACTCTTTTGTAATAAATTTGCATAAATGAGTTTTATAATATTGCTATAAGGATATATATATATATGAGTTATTTAAGAGAAGACATCCACAGAATCGTGGAGAAACAAAGAACATTTTTTAATACTGGAATCACCTTCGATGTTAAATATCGAATTGAGCAATTAAAGAAACTCAAAAAGATGCTTAAGGATAATCAAGATAAGATTATTGAAGCATTACATATAGATTTAGGTAGATCACCAATGGAGTCATATCTAGTTGATATTGGTGATACGATCATGGAAATTGATGAATATATTAAAGGTGTAAAGAAATGGAATAAACCTGAGAAACATTTCTCTGGACTTGCTTGTTTCCCATCTATACGCACTCATGTCTATAAGATACCTTATGGAGTAACTTTAATTATTTCTCCATTTAACTTCCCAGTGATGCTTTCTATTGGAGTGGTAGCGGCATCAATCGCAGGAGGTAACACTGCGTTAATTAAATGTTCCTCTAAAAGCGTGGCCACTACTAATGTTTTAAAAGAATTAATAAGTCAAACATTTAACGAAGAATATCTCACTGTTATAGATGGAGGTCATGATGTTGCCGACTTCTGTTTAGAGGAGCGAGTAGACAAAATCTTCTATACTGGTTCTCCTAAAGTTGCTAAACACGTCATGGAATTAGCGAGTAGAAACTTAACTCCAGTCGCTTTAGAGTTAGGTGGAGAAACTGGTAACTGGTGTATTGTTAGAAAAGACGCAAATCTAAAAGATGCGGCAAGAAAAATTGCTTTCTTTAAAATCCTTAATTCTGGACAAATCTGTATTAATATCAATCAAGTCGCTGTGGCAAGCGAAGTCGCTGAGGAATTTATTAAAGAATTAAAGCTAGCAATCACAAAACAAATTGGAGAAAAAGCCTATTTAAATGAAGAATATCCAAAAATGATTACTGAAAGAGCCTGGCAGGGTATTGCAGAAGAAGCAGAGCAATATAAAGATAGAATTGTCTTTGGAGGAGAAGGAGATATCTCAACTCAAAAATACTCTCCTACTATTATCTATCCAGTTGATATTAATGAACCAATCGTCCAACATGAAATCTTTGGTCCACTTCTTCCAGTGGTGAAGTTTGATGATGATAACGTTAATGACTTATTAGATGTTATTGCTTCTAGAGAACATGGACTTGCCCTATATATCTTTACTAAAAATAAGAAATGGGCAAAAAAAGTAATGCGAACTCAGCAATATGGAGGAGGATGTGTTAATGAAGTCTGTCTCCATATCATGGTTAAAGGGGTTCCATTTAATGGAGTGGGCCACTCTGGTATGGGAGCCTACCACGGTAAATGGGGATTTAACGAATTCACTCACCCAAGTACAGTCTTATACGGCAAAACCAAAATGAACTTATCTTTAAGAGAACATCCTTACACAAATAAGAAAAAGAAATTATTATCTAAATTCTTAAAATAGGAGGTATACATATGCTTGTTCCAAGTATTTTATTATCAGTGAGTTTTGTATTTGTCGCTTGGTTTTCTTATGAAAAATGTAAAGCTTACTCTATTAAAGCAGTGATTATTAAATCTATCTGTTCACTACTATTTATCGCTTTAGCAAGTTACTGCTTTTCTCAAAGCGGATATCATAAATTTTCAATAGCGGCGATTATCGCATTAGTATTTGGAATGATTGGAGATATCGCTTTAGAACTGAAATGTGTTTATAAAAATAATGACCATAAATATACATATATTGGTTTTATTGCTTTTGCTTTAGGGCATGTAGCTTATATCACTGGTTTATTCTTAGAATTATATATCGACCAAGTAGTCTTATATTTCTTATTACCAGTGGTCTTTGCAATTTTAATGGCCGTGATCTGTATATTAATTGAAAAGCCATTAAAACTTAATTATGGACAATATCGATTAATAGTCTTCTTATACGCATTAACGTTATTCTTTGATTTAGGCATATCCTTCTCTTTTGCTATTATGACAAGCTTTAAATATATCCCTCTAATTCTCATATTTGTGGGTATGTCTTTATTTGCTTTATCTGATTTAGTACTTAACACCACTTATTTTGGTGAAGGTCATGAAAAGCCAATTGATTTAGTGAGCAATACTTTTATGTATTATATCGCTCAAAATTTAATTGCTTTATCTATATTATTCTTATAATTGTATTAAATTATCTTTAGTCTCACTATTAAAAATATAATCACTATTAGAAAGTGACTTAGAGAAGTCAGCGAACTTCTTATCTGATATTTCAAATATTTATTTTTTTAAAAATTAACTTAAATGTTTTTCATTAAGTAGAAATTCTATTACACCGATGGTTTCAATACCTTTTTCGTCGCGTCTTATTGTAATTGGATCTTTAACTACGATTATTTTTTTGTTAAAGTCGTTTATTTTGCTTATCGATTCCTTTTCTCTGAAATAAACGTTTTGAGAATCGATAGAAAAGGCTGACTGAATGTAATACTTTTCGCTACCTCTTGTTGCGATAAAATCTACTTCTCGTTGTTTTTTAACATAGTTACCGTTTTTGTTCGGCTCATTTGTTTCAACTACACCAATATCAACATTAAAGCCACGATAAATAAGTTCATTATAAATAATATTTTCTAGTTGAAATCCATCATCAGTATGCAAAAAATTAAGTAAAGCATTCCTCAGACCTAAATCAGAAAAATAATATTTGTATTGAGCGCCAATTTTTGCCTTACCTTTAATATCATATCTCTCCGCTTTTTTTATTAAAAAACAATCAATAAATGAATCAATATACTTTTGAACTGTTTGATCATCAATTTTTTGTTTCTTTACACTTTTAAAATAATTAGAAATATTGCTTGAATTAACTAGTTGTCCAATACAGCTAGATAAAACGTTAAGGACCTCTCTAACCGCATCTTCATTCCTAAACCCTTTTCTTTCTATCACATCTTTAATATATGTTTTTTTAATTAACCCTAATAAGTATTCTTCTTTGCCATATTCAGTTTTTTCATATAGAGAAAGAGGCATACCACCGTGGAACATATATTCGTTTAAGGCATTCTCTGGTTTAAGTCCAGTAGCATCCAAAAACTCCTTAAAGGAAAGAGGCTCAACTCTTATTTCTGTTTCTTTATTTCTTAATTCGGTAGCGATATCGCTTGATAACATTTTCGAATTACTACCAGAAACATAAATATCTAGATTTTTCTTTTTAGATAAACCCAATATAACATTAACAAAGGAAATAGCATCCACATCTCCATCTTTGGCTTTTATATGCTCCCCATTAGTCAAATTTGGATTATTGATTTTATAAACATGTTGTATCTCATCAATAATTACATATGACACTCCATTTTTATTTTTAGTCAACTCAAGCACAAATTCATAAAGATATAAAGGGTCCCAGTACTTATAATTCAACGCATCTTCTAAATCAATATAGATGATATTTTGAGGATCAATACCATTTTCTATTAAATAGTTTCTGTAAATAGTGTTTAACAGGTAGGATTTTCCACATCTTCTTATTCCAGTAATTACTTTTGGAAATCCATTTTCCTTTGAATTAATTAACTGATTAAGATATTTATCTCTTCTAAAAAACATATTCTGTTCTCCTTTTTTATAAAAACTTGTATTTTTTTCGATTACATTTTAACACTTATTTAATAAGTGCTCAATTACTATTTATTTCATCTTGCTTCATTTTAGATTGGATGTGGTAAAACTATTGCGAGCAAGAAAAGTTTGTTAACTTGTCTTTTCTAATCAAAAGGATAATAATCTTTGTTTGTTATGATACCTACAATTATTATTGCCTGTATAACATTCTTATTAGTGATTCTATCAATCCTATTTTTCCCTTATATTAAAATAGGCAAAATTAAGTTAGATACATATTGGCTAATCGCTTTAGTGGGCGCAATTATTTTGTTATGTTGTGGCTACGCTCCTATTAAGCAAGTTGGAGAGCAGCTAATTAGTAATAACGCGATTAATCCACTTAAGATATTAGTCTTATTTTTCTCTATGACTTTAATATCTATCATCTTAGATGAATTAGGGTTATTTAGATATCTTGCTAGTGTGGCCTCTAAACACGCGAAAGGGAATCAATTCACTTTATTTTTAATTCTATATTTATTAACGTCAGTACTTACAGTGTTCACCTCTAACGATATTGTGATACTTACTCTTACTCCATTTATCTGTTTCTTTTCTAAAAGAAGTAAGATTAGTCCGATTCCATATTTAGTTACAGAATTTACCGCGGCTAATACGTGGAGCTTAATGTTTGTAATTGGTAATCCCACTAATATCTATTTAGCAACATCAAGTGGTATTACATTTATCGACTATTTTAAAGTTATGGCGGTCCCTACTTTAGTAGCAGGCCTAGTGGAACTAGGATTATTACTATTAATCTTTCATAAGCAGTTGAAAGAACCTCTACAATCTAATGACGTTATTTATCTAGTTGAAGACAAGGTACCTGTAATTGTGGGTTTGTCAATACTTGGAACTTGTTTAGTGTTTCTTATTATCTCTAGTTATATCAATTTAGAGATGTGGTTAATATCTTTAATCTGTGCGTCAACACTTATTGTGTTTATGCTTATATATTCTTGTTTTAAAAAGACTAACTTAGTTCATGTTCAAGAAACAGGAAAAAGACTACCTTATCAATTAATTCCATTTTTTCTTTCGATGTTTGTAATTGTGGTAGCCTTAAACAAACAAGGTATCGCTAGTAAAATCGCAGAGCTATTAGGTAGTAATAACTCTACTTGGGTATATGGCTATTCATCTTTCTTAGCCTGTAATTTAATTAACAATATTCCAATGTCTATTTTATACACAAATATCGCTAACTCATTAGAAGGAGTAGCTTACACTAAAGCCATATATGCATCTATTATTGGAAGTAATATCGGAGCATTTTTAACTCCAATTGGCGCTTTAGCGGGCATTATGTTTACTGGCCTAGTAAACGAAAATAATGTGAGGTTCACATTTATCGATTTTGTTAAATATGGGGTTATTATTTCTATTCCAGTAATAACTACCACTCTTGGTATGAGCGAATTATTTATATAAAATTACCAGTTTTCTCTGGGATTATAAGTGGACATAGAAGAAATATCTTCTTTTTCGCCTTCTTTGATCTTTTGGACTAAAGATTTATTCATATCAAAAGAATCCAAATTAGTCTTTTGGATATTATTTTCTAGTTCTCTCTTTTTATTAGAATTATTACTCATAATGACCTCTAACAAATCCATTATAAAGTAAGCTAGCTTGAATCATAAAGCTTTTTTATTTTCTTTTTTGTATTTGTTATAAATACACATTCGTATAAGATATTCTTGATGAAAAAAGAAAAGAAATATCCCGAAATTAGTCCTTATTTACCAGTAAAAAGAATATGGATTTCTTTTGCTTTTGTTATTTGGACTGCTGCTTTTATTGTGAAGTTTCTTCAAAAAGTAAAAATAATAAAAAAGACCAAACTTCCTAAACCACCTTATATCGTATTATCTACTCACGCTTCAATGCTAGATTTTTATATTGCTTTAGCCACTACTTTCCCACATCGAGCGTATTGGATTAGTACAGTAGAGGAATTTATTCCTCGCTACTTTATTTTTAGACATATTGGTATATTAGCGAAACGTAAATTCTCTAATGATCCTAGAAGCGCTCTTAAATATATGGAAGTACTCCAAAAGAAGAAAAAACCATTAATAATATATCCAGAAGCGAGATATTCATTTACTGGTGAAAATGAAAGAATTGATAAAAGCCTAGGTAGATTTATCAAAAAGGCAAATGTACCTGTAGTTTTTATTAAGTGTCATGGAGATTATCTCCACCTCCCTCAATGGTCAGATAGAAAGAAAAGAAAAGTTAGACCAATAATTGCCAAAGTCGAAACTATTATCTATAAATCTGATTTAGAAATAATGACTCCTCAAGAGATTCAAGAAAAGATTGAAGCCAAATACGATATGAGCGAAGAAAAATGGGCGTTAGATCATAACATTAAAAATACATATATTAACCGCGCGGTTGGATTAGAAAGAATTCTATACAAATGTCCGCATTGTGGAGCGGAATTTGAAATGTCTAGTGAATCACATTATTTAAAATGTAATAAGTGTGGAGTTATATATGACTATTTAGAAGATGGTCATCTAAAATGTATAAATGGTGACACAAAATTTGATTTCCCGTCCAAATGGTATAAATGGGAAAAAGAATGTGTGAAAAAAGAAGTTTTAGAAGGTAAATATCACTTTGAAGATGATGTTAGAGTCGAGAAACTATTAGGAGCGAAAATTGGCTTTGTTCCTTTAGAAGGTGAATTTCATCTAACTCACTCAATAGATGAAGGAATAGTTGTCAAAGGAAAAAATAATGAAGAATTCTCCTTTGTTAGACCACCACTCCATAGCTATGGAATCCACATTGAATATAGTTATTTAGATAGAGGTGCCTTTCTCGAACTAGCGGATAATGAAAATACATATTTTGTTTATCCATTATCTAATCCAAAAGCCTTAACAAAAATCCACTTTGCGGTGGAACATATTTACGACTTAACAAAAGCGAAATATTCAAAGTGAAAAAACGGCCTGAATTGGCCGTTATTTTGTAATACTTTCAGAAAGCTTCTTTCTAGCTTTTTCAATAGTAATCGGCTTAGCCTGATTATTTTTTCTTCTAAGCCCTATTTCTTCTTCTTTCGTTTTGTCTCTTCGTCAATTTCTTTAAATTCTTCTATGTCTTTTTTACCAGTTGTCTCGTTATAGAAATTAACAATAATAGAGGTGATAACCGCGACAACGACAATACCGTATATACCTAATAGCACTGTGATCGCTCTTCCGATTGGAGTGACCATTGGGAAATCACCAAATCCTATTGTGGTGACGGTTGCAAAGCAATGATATAACCCATCCCAGAATGTTTTAATCGAATCTTTTTCATAGATCATTAAGATAATGGAGGAGCCCACCATTAAAGTTGCTAAACCTAAGATAATTTCTAAAGCATAGGTTCTAACAATAATCTTAAATAAGACTTTTGCTCTCATATGAGTAGTCGCATTAGAAATAACTTCAAAGAAGGCACTAATGGCGATTACTGTACATAAAACAGTGACTGGGCTAGAAATTGGATTATCTTCTTTTGGAATAAATAGACCAACGGCGAGTAAAACCGCTAATAAAATAATGATGCTATTTAAAATAATGCTTCTTCGAGAGTGATTCTGTATTAACTTAAAGACACGAGAAATAATGATAGTCATGCAATATAGACCACCCACAAGCGGATAAAAATATGGGTTATTTTTCGCAAACATCACTATGATTCCCAAAACTACATTAAAAACAAATAAGGTGAGGAATCGAATAAAACTTAACTTCGTTCTTTCTATAAAAAACGTAACAAGTCTAGATAAACCTAAAACCAAAAAAATCACTAATAAATATTTACTGGCAGCGTCTAAGTTGTTAACTTGAATTTCATTAATCGCTAAAATAGAAAATGCCAATACCAAAGTAGAAATAATGCTTCCTACTACAATAAGAATTATTCTAATAAAATCTTGGTCTAAATTAAATTTATGTTTCATTTTCATAGTTCCCTTAAAAGTATAATTGACATATTTTTTATATTCAACTCTGCTATTAAAATTTATAATAAATTTTTTGAGTTCATAACGTTTTTAAGCAAGTCCCTACTTCTATTAATGGTACCAGTATGTCATCAAATTAGTTCTATCTATTTTTTAGGTTCGATTTCTACATATCTTTTTTTGATGTGAAGGATTTCAAAAATGATATTCATATAATGATGTCGTTCTTGAGCATTAAATGAAATTAATAAAGTACAGATAATATAAACAACAACTACGATACTGCCATCAACAATAAGTTTAACAATCATATGAGCATCAAGTGGTACGAAGAAGTGCAATAATAAACCAACACCAACAGTGATTAAAGCAGTAATACCAGATCTGCCATATACTGCTAAGAAATAATGTGATAGAGAAATACCTAAGTATTTCCTGTAAACAATATTATTTAGTAATGCTCCCACTAATCCAGCAATTAAAACTGCTAAAGAAGCACCAAATGCACCCCAGAAAGAGGATAAAGCAAAGGATAAGCCAACATTAATAACCGCTCTAATAATATAGTTAATGGCAATTGGTTTAATATGCCCATGTAAATACATCGCATTTCCTAATGGAATCTGTGGTAAGTCGATTAAATTTAAAAAGCTAATAGCGAGGATTGAATAATAAATAATTGAATACGTTTCTAAAATACTCATGCCTGGAGTTGGCACTAATGGGTGATCTATAGTTGCAGCATCAAACATCCACACTTGCACAAACTCATAACCAACAGAAGCAAAGCCAGCAATGATTAAAGAAACAACACAGAATTGAAGCTTACCAACTTTCTCTACAAGAGACTGCAAATGTGCGCGTTTTTCTTCTTTAGACCCACTAGCCTCAGTTCTAGCAATTTTAGCCATAAATGAGCCTGAGAAAGCTTCGCCAAACATAAAAATATATGTTTCCATCGTAGAAACAAGAGTAAATAAGGTTACTTGGAATGCGTTAGAAACAACACCTAAAATAAAAGGAGTAATGGTAATAGTTAATCGAGCAAATAAGGCGATAATAAATCCCCACCAGGAGAAAGAAATAACTTCTTTTCTTTCGGCTCGGTCCATTCCATTGCGTAAATTTAATCTTATTCTTAAATAAGTGCGCATGTAGATGAATCTTAAAATAATGACAAAGATTCCACTAGCGACATTAACGCAAACAATGCCAATAACGCCCCAACCTAAATAGATGGAGATCAAAGATAAAGCAAGATAAGAAACCTTTTGAATAATATCAAAAGTCTTAATCATGCTGAATTTTTCATATGTAGAAATAACTCCAGTAAAGACACTAGAAGGTAGCGATATCAAAGAATACCCACCCACTATAAGGAACATATATTTGAGTGTAGTAATTTGGTCTGGGGTATAGGAGCTTTTGAAGGTATAAGGAGCAATAAAGAATAAAACAAGAATGACAACAACAAAGATAATGTCCGCAAATAAATAGAGTTTAAAGATGCCAGACAAGAATCTTTCAACACCTGCTTTATCATTAGCCGCTCTTAATTTTGCTAACTTAGTGGAAATAGTCTGACCTAAACCAAAATCCATTAAGAATAAATTGATGATTGATGTCGATAAACCATAAATACCATAGTTTTCTTCACCAACGTGTTGAATGATAATTGGTGTGAGGAAAAGACCATAAGCAACGCTAATTAAAATAGCAATGTAACCCAAGATAGTGCCAATTGCGATGTTCTTTTTGGACTTGTGTTCAATCCGTTCAATATTTGTCTCGTCGCTAATTGCTTTATTCATATTCACCTTTTTTGCAGCACTACCGATTATACAATTTTGTATAAATTTGTAAAGCAAAGAAAAAAGCATCTTTGTAAAAGTGCTTTTGATTAATTTGGCTAAAAACAGCCATTTTTCGTAAAAATATCGCTGATTTGCACAAAAAAACCGCTATTTCTAGCGATTTTGTTGTCTACTTATATTGTCTTTCTAGCCAGTTCATGTATTCGCCACTTTCGACGTGTTTGAGCCACTCTTGGTTATCAAGATTCCACTTGATTGTAGCCACTATACCAGTGTCGAAATTGTGTTCTGGTTTCCATCCTAATTCAGTCTCAATCTTAGTTGGATCCATCGCATATCTTAGGTCATGTCCTGGTCTATCTTTTACATAAGTGATAAGTGATTCTGGTTTACCTAATGCTTTTAAGATGGTCTTCACTACTTCTAAATTTGTTCTTTCGTTATGACCACCAATGTTATAGACCTCACCGTCTCTACCATGTCTAACCACTAAATCAATCGCAGTGCAGTGATCGCCAACATATAACCAGTCTCTAACATTTTCACCCTTGCCATAAACTGGTAAAGGTTCATCTCTTAAGGCTTTTTGAATCATTAATGGGATTAATTTCTCTGGGAAATGATATGGTCCATAGTTATTGCTACATCTAGAGATAGTTACAGGTAACTTAAATGTACGATGATAGGCTAAAACTAATAAGTCTGCACTAGCTTTAGAAGCACTATATGGACTAGAAGTATGAATAGGAGTGTCTTCATGGAAAAATAAATCTGGTCTATCAAGTGGTAAATCTCCATATACTTCGTCTGTACTCACTTGATGATATCTTTTAATTCCGTATTTACGGCACGCATCCATTAATACTTGAGTGCCTAATATATTGGTTTTTAAAAAGATCTCAGGATTTTCAATACTACGGTCAACATGAGACTCTGCTGCAAAGTTGATGACATAATCAAACTTCTCTTGCTCAAATAATTTAAAGACTGCTTCACGATTACAAATATTTTCGTGAACAAACTTAAAGTTTGGCTTATTCATAATAGGGGCTAAAGTTTCCATATTGCCAGCATATGTTAAAGCGTCTATACAAACATATTGGTCTTCTGGATATTTATTAACCATGATGTGAAGGAAATTTCCTCCAATAAAACCTGCTCCTCCAGTAACTAAGAATTTTGCCATATTATTTCTCCTCCTTATAAGGCCCTAGTATATTTCTTTTCGCGTCTTTACGACCTTTTCTTATCATTTTAAATTTCGCATGTTTATTCTTCTCGTAAAGAAGAATCTTTATTCTATCAATAATGATGTCATGTTTATATTTCTTTTTGAAATATTTCTTGTTTCTTTTATATAGATATAAGCCATTACGATATCGATAATAATATCTCACAAGTGGATGATTTAAAGCAGTTACTTCTTTGCCCATTAATTTATGAGATTCTGGATTGCCCATTTTATGGATTAAAGAAACTTCATTAATATAACCAACTTTCTTACCAATCGAGTAGAACTGTTCATCTAAATCGAAATCGACCCAGTCGATAAATAATTCTTCTTTAAATCCTTTAATTTTTTGATAGTCTTCATTTTTAATGAAGTTACCAGAAGTTAATAAGAAATGTTCTTCAATTAATTTAGATTCACTTGACTCACTATTGAAGTTAAGTCCAATAATCGCATATTCATTGGAATATTTTTCTAAATAAGTTTTAATAACATCTAATTCATCAGTTGGAAACAAAGAATCTTGATCCATAGTTAATGTATAATCTGCTTTATCTAAAATAGATAAAGCCATGCCTTCTTTCAAAGCTTTAGCGATTCCTTGATTACCTTTTAAGGAAAGATATTCTACATTTTTAAATTCTTTTAGGGAATTAATCACTTCTTCATTATATGAAGTAGAGTTATCAATAACGAATAACTTATGACAAAAAGATTGATAACTTTTGATGTTTTCAATTACTGCAATATCAGGATTATATAAAACTACCACTCCATTAATAGTCATTTCCTAATTCCTTTAAGTATCTATCTACTGCATCCTTCCAATTTGGAAGTAATTTAAATCCAGAGTTTTCTAAAGACTTCTTAGACATTCTACTATTTAGAGGTCTTCTAGCTTGATGAGGATTAATTTTAAGATATTCTTCTGTGGTTATAGGATTAACTTTTACATTGGTAATTCCTTTAGCCTCATAAATATATTTAGTGAAATCATACCAAGAAATAAAGCCTTCATTTGTAGCGTGATAGATACCATATTTATCGCTTTCCATCATATCCGCCATTAAGTTAGCTAAATCTAAAGTGTAAGTAGGTGAGCCAATTTGATCACAAACAATATTTAATTCATCTTTTATCTTAGATAACTTAAGCATAGTCTTAATATAGTTATTGCCGTTAATACCAAATACCCAAGAGATACGGATAATAAAATATTTATCAGTGTTACTAATAACAAAATCTTCTCCTTGAGATTTGGTTTTGCCGTATATTGATAATCCCTCTTTAGGAGAATCAACTTCAAAAGGTTTGTCTCCTTCTCCATCAAAGACATAGTCAGTAGAAATATAAAATAATTTCGCTCCAACTTTATTAGCAGCGGCGGAAATATATTTAGGTCCTAAAGCATTAACTTGATAAACCAGCTCTGGCATCTCTTCAGCTTTATCCACTGCAGTCCAAGCTGCATTATGCATAATGACATCAGGTTTATAATCTAAGATGAATTTGTTAACTGCTTTTTCATCAGTAATATCTAATTCTTCTTTATCAATGCCTAAAACATTTTGATAGCCTCTATTTTTTAACACTCTAAGACAATCAAAACCTAGTTGACCTTTAACTCCAGTAACTAAAATCTTTAAATTCTTATTCATTAGAATAAACCTTTACTTTTTTCAAAGGATGGTTGAACCTTGTCTTTTTCACTCAAAAGTGGCTCCCCGTCTAGTGGCCATTTTACTCCCACAACAGGATCGTTCCACATAAATCCACCCTCATCTTCAGGATGATAAAATTCATCGACTTTATATACAAAAGTAGCGGTCTCACTTAAAACGTAAAAACCATGCGCGAAGCCTTTAGGAATTAGGAACTGATTTCCTTTTTCTGCGGAAAGGACCACTCCAAAATATTTTCCAAAGGTTGGTGAATCTTTTCTTAAATCCACCGCGACATCATAGACTTCCCCTTCAATAACTCTTACTAATTTAGTTTGAGGAAATTTCTTTTGATAATGTAATCCTCTAAGAACACCTTTTTTACTTTTAGATTGGTTATCTTGCACAAAATCAAAAACCAATCCCGCTTTTTCAAAATCTTCTTTTTTATATGTCTCCATGAAATAGCCACGGCTATCGCCATACCTTTTCACTTCGATAACATAAACTCCTTTAATAGGAGTGTCGATGAATGTAAAATTACCAAAGGTTTTTTCCATACTATAATACCTTCACTTTACCACTAGCAACATTTAATAAATGTTGTCCATATTGGTTTTTTGCCATAGTATTACCTATTTCTAATAATTTATCTTTAGAAATCCAACCGTTCGTATAGGCAATTTCTTCAGGACAAGAAATCTTCAATCCCATCTTATCTTCGATGGTTTTTACAAATATAGAGGCTTCTACTAATGATTCATGAGTTCCAGTATCAAGCCAAGTTACTCCACGACCAATTAATTCTACAGAAAGCTTTTGGGCCTCTAAATACATTACATTTAAATCAGTAATTTCTAATTCCCCTCTAGCGCTTGGCTTCACTTTTTTAGCCATATTAGAAACACCTTTAGGATAGAAATATAAACCAGTTACCGCGTAGTTACTTTTTGGTTCTTTTGGTTTTTCCACAATTCTAGTTGGTTTGTTGTGTTCATCAAATTCCACAACCCCAAATCTTTCAGGGTCAGTAACGTAATAACCAAAGACAGTCGCTAATCCTTCTTTTTCCGCTCTTTCAACAGAAGCTTTAAGTTTGGTCTTAAGACCATTACCAAAGAAAATGTTATCTCCAAGGATCATCGCACAGGCATCATCGCCAATGAATTCTTCTCCTAATAAAAAGGCTTGAGCAAGTCCATCTGGAGAAGGTTGAACGACATAAGATAAATTCACTCCTATGGATTCACCATTTCCTAATAACGCTTCAAATTTAGGAGTATCTTCTGGAGTGGAGATAATTAAAATATCTCTAATACCCGCTAACATTAAAATGCTAAGTGGATAATAAATCATTGGTTTGTCATAAATTGGGAGTAATTGTTTACTAGTAACTCTAGTAAGTGGATATAGTCTAGTTCCACTTCCTCCTGCTAAGATAATGCCTTTCATATTATTTCTTTCCTTTCTTCATACCAAGATATCTCGCTGCCATATCAGGTAACCACCTGAATAAGACAGGAATGTTAAAGTGTATCAATGCTTGTCCTAAGACATATAATGCTAATTTCATTCCGGAATCAGTGCTTTTATACTGATTAAATAAACCGATTTCTTTATGGAACTTTCCAGTTTCATAATATCTATTATACAACTCTTTTAATTTAAATTTATGAGAATGTGCCACAATGGCCCCTCCAACATATGCTTTTTTATATCCAGCATCTAAAACAAACTTAGAATAAAGCATGTCTTCGGCGAACATTACGTCATATCCTTGATAGCCATTTAACTCTAAGAAATGTTTTCTTGATAAACAAGAAAATGCATCACTAGCGAAAAAGGCCATAAGTTGCATTTTTTCAATATCGTCTTTACTAACAATATAGCCTTTCTTAGGATAATTCTTTTTACGAATATATCTTTCGATGGAATGATTTTGACAAATTTGTCTTCCATAGGAATATATAACTTCTTCATTTATAGATGCCGCTATTCTACTAAGAGCGTGTTCTTCAAAAAAGACCACATCTTGAGAGCATAAAATAACTAATTCGCTTTCGCAATACTCTTTAATAGCCTTTTCTCTAGTTAATGAATGTGAGAATTCTTCTTTGCTTACTTCAAAAGAAGTAATCTTTTTTTCTTTTATATATTCTCTAATTTTATCATCTATTTCTTCGTCTTCAGAAATAGTCATAGGAAAAACAAACTTATTAATCTTTATATCAACTTGCTTATTAAGCGCTTCATATAAAGACACTAGTTGCTCATAGTTTTTATAAATCGGACAAACTATATCAACGCTCATCATAATTTGTTAATCCTCACTAGATATTTAAAGTAGGCAAATTGCATCTTGGAATATTTAAATCTCTTTTCTTTTAAAAGAGCCTTTTTTATTTTCTTGTCTTCAGTATAATGGGCAATTAAGTGAGTTAAGTATCTATTTTCTTCACTCATAATATCCCCATAATATTTTTCTAACGCTAAAGCGTTTCTTAATCTTTGGTGAATAAATTTCGGATCTCTTGGTTTTTTAAAAATCATATCCATAAACTTTCCCATTTTAGTTTTTGCGCCAATGACATTATTTTCGTGCTGACGATAATGCATATGTGTGGTTTTATCTAAAACCACTTCACCAAAACAGGCTACAATTTTATATAAAGTCCAATCGTGATGGTCAATATATTCTTCAGCGTCAAACTTGCTCGCCAACGTTCTTGCTAATTCATTAAAAACAAATGTACATCCAGGACAAACAGAATTAGATAAGGAGCAAGGATAATTAATTGGGACATTAACATCCACAAATCCATTAGCCTTATGTTTAAGTTCACCATCCACAACATGGACATCTCCCATATATAAAAGTGGCTTAGTCTTATCAAGTTGTTCTAATTTACTAATAGCAATAACTAATTTATCTTTCTCCCAAACATCGTCTTGATCGCAAAAAGCATAATAGTCAGCTCCACTTGCCTTATTTAAAAGCTCCCAGAAACTACGGGCAGGTCCTTTATTCTCCCCTTGATACCAAGAAAAGTTTTTGTGGTTTTTCTGATATTCATCAAGAATCTTTTGGGTGTCATCTTTTGAACCATCATCACGAACTAAAATACTAATATCATCGATATTATCTAAGGAATATAAGCTATCTATTTGTTCTTTAAGGAATCTACTTCCATTATAAGTTGATAGAAGAATCTTTACTTTCATAATGCCACACATAATCGTATCACTATTTTACAAAAGAAAAAACCCACAAAGTGGGCTTCTACCTTTAGTGTAATAGTTTTCTTATCTTAAATATGAGCTTCAAACGTTTATAAGCGTTCTTTTTTAATAGCCTATAAATCTTCTTGTGGTTCTTACTCATCTCATATAATTCTTTGTCATTGATATCAATTTCGTAGAGATGATCTCTAGCGTTATTACAAAATTCTTTAAACTGTTTGGAGGTTAAACTCTTATCTTTAATTAGCATGTCTCCAAGAGCAACATATGTCATAGCAATCTGAGAGTCGAAGATTTTCTTTTGAAGAGGGTTTGGATTTAAATTTGACAAATATTGGTCGTGAACTGCCAGGTTTTTCATTGCTTCTTCAAATTTTACAGTGTGCGTTAGAGAATTTAAATTCATTCTGTAATGATATTTTTGAATCTCAGGAACATAGATAACTTCTTTTGCTTTTGTCATTAAAGGGAAGGATAAAAGCCAATCTTCACAAATAACAGATTCCATATCAACAGTGTCATCAATAACATATAGACTTCTTTTAAATGTTTTCCTAACAGCCTCATTAAAGAAATTGGAATAAAGGAAGTAGTCCATTAAATATTTTTCATCGCAAATAAATGGGGTGTATAGTGAAGGATCATCTTTACCATTTTCATCACACTTAATAAAATTATGAATAAGGATATCTGGGAAATTATGTTTCTTTAAATTTTCATAAATAACAAATAAATAATCATTATCCACAAAGTCATCGCTATCAACACAAAGACAATATTCCCCTTTAGCGGCTCTAATTAAAGTATGTCTCGCTCTTAAAAGCCCTTTTATCTCGCTATGGAATAAATTGACTTGATCGCCGTATTTCTCTTTAACTTCTTTTTGAATCTTTTCAAATATATCCAAATTACTTTGGTCGCACACTAAAACTTCATAATCATATTCATCCGACTCTTTTTGATTAACTAATGAATCAAGGCATTCAAATAAATATTTTTGATAACCATAATTAGGTACTAAAATGGAGAAAAATGGTTTCTTGTTCATGTTTATATGTTAGTTATATATTAACAAAATAACGAATTAAGAAGAAAGATTATCTTTCTTTTCTTCTTCTGTTTTCTCTAATTCTTTAGCTTCATGGATAAGTCTTTGAATAGTTTTTTCTTCTCTTTTGCGATTCATTTCATTATAGAAGTTAACAATAAAAGAGGTGAATAACGCAACTACGACAATTCCACTTATTCCTAAAAACACTGATAAGATTCTTCCAAATGTGGTAGTGACATAAACATCGCCAAATCCGATTGTGGTAATAACCGCAAACGAATACCATAAAGAATCAACAAAACTTGTTATATTTGGTTCTACAATTGTGAAATATATAGAACACAAAACTATTAAAATCAATAAGCCCATGATAATCTCATTGAACATCGATTTTTTAATAATATTTTGAACAACATTAAGCCTAAGAGTTTTGTGATAAGGAAATATTAAATTCTTACTACTAGAAACAATGATAGTCGCACTGAAACATAAAACAATAAAATTAGAATTGCTAACTGTGGTTGCATGTTTAGCGTAGATCGCAGGGAAGAAAAATATAAATGAAAATAAGAAAACAAATGTGATGCATAAGCAGTTAAAAATAATAGTTTGAATAGAATGATCTTTTTTCATTTTATATAAGCAATTAATAATGATTGTCAATGAATATAAAAACATCGAAGTAATTAAGAAATAAATACTATATTTGGTAAGCGCCACAAAAATCGCTAAAACAAAAATCAACGCGGTCAAAAAGATATTCGCGAACAAATTATCTTTGAAATTGCTCAAGTGTAGCCCAATGCGATTAAGCCCTAAAAAGAATAACGCTGCGGTTAAGGTGTAAATAGAGTAAAATAAGTTACTAGCAGAAAAACCAATAGCGATAATACAAGATAAAATCGCTAAAATTCCACAAGTAAAGCCAATGTAATAAAAGCCGTTTTTCTTTTTCTCTTCCATGAAAACATCCTCCAAACTATATCGGTATTATATCTCTATTCTTTTATCTATAAAAGTAGACTGATATCGTCTCATTCTAATATAGATTCAACTATTAATCAGTCAATACTTAAATATTATTGTTTTATTTTCTTTTTAAAAGTAATTAGCAAGATTAGCGCAGAAGCCAAAGAAACACCCACTGCTATGATAATTGTTATATAACTGCTATTATCTAAATCAATAGCAAAACTACTACTATTACTAGAAGCGTTTAAAGTAATTTGATTACTATCAACACGGCCCAAGAAATCTTTATAAGTAGTAACTTCTAAGGTGTTATATTTATGAATGATGTAATCATATTTAGCTAAGCCAATTTGTAGGTCTGTTCCAGAAACACTACTAATGGTTTCTGCTAATAAGCTTTTAGCAGACTCACTATATTTAGAATATAAAGTTTCAAATATATCCCAAGACGCTCCTACTTTATAAGAAGGTGTATTTTCACCTGTTGCATCACAAGTAATGTAGTCGGTAAATAATGTTGCTAGTCCCGTAGCGGAATCGTTAGTTCCACTATCACTATCAGATGTAACAAATTCCATAGCATTTAAAGTGTTACTTAAATATGGTGCAGCAAAATTAGTGTATTGATTATATGATCCAAATGTACTAGGTCTATTACCTGGATCATAAGTCATGCATTTGGCATCCGAATTGTAATACCACGCAACAGGAGGAATAGATGTGTCATAGGCAAAATTATAATAAGTTTTAGTTCCTGAAGTAGAAACACTGACATACAGGTAATTTTTAGCTGCCGGTTCACCAGTTTCAAAATAAATATTTTGTCCTGATCCATTTGCTTCAAAATAAACGTCACATGCTTTGCTAATGTCAGTTGAACTATCTCCATAATAACCATTCATTGAACCAATAAAATAATAATCTGGTACAGGTTCTACTCCACCTAAAGTGTGATGGAAATACATTTTATATGGCACTCCATTAATATAAGGTGAACCGCTAGTGAGATAATAATTACTATCATGTGTTTGCTCGCTAACCGCAATATTAAATGAGTCACTAATATCACCGTCTACAGTGGTAACAGAAACAGAAACTTCTCCAGCCCCAACTGCGGTAAGTAATCCAGTATCGCTTATAGTAACTATAGTGTCATCAGAGGAAGAGAAATATACTCTTTTATCACTCGCATTATTTGGACTAATTTGATATTCGAGTTGATAGGTTTCGCCAGCTTCTAATGAAGAAGGAACTGAAGTGAATGAAATGCTAGTTGGGTGAACCGTTTCTTCAAAAGCGCCAATCATATCAGTAGAAGGGGAAGCTATTCCTGTTGGAGAACTATTATATGAAGTGATAGTTCGATTATCGTTAGCTAAAACTGATTTTCCCCAGATGTATTCTGCCCATTCTGGATAATCAATAAATGGATTCCTATTGTTTGTGTAATTAGTGTATAACAAGTTATTCCTATGAATTTCCCATTCATCAGGTGGATCAAGACGATTCCACGCTAATAAATCACGCAATACACCCATTCTTCCTGGTTTAGTTTCAGTAGAATCATAGGAACCAGACCAGTCCGAATTCCATGCTGCATCTACAAGCTCTAAATTAGGATTATTAGAGTTAATTCCTTCCTCATCATAACCAGAATAATAGTTATATCGAGCTGCCATATAAAATATGGCTCTAGCAATATCGCCTTTGTCTGAGTCTTGAGGTTCAAAGACATTATTACCATTTATTTGACTAACATTAAGTGGAGCTCCTTCATAGTTTCCGCTTAAAAACGAATAACCACTACCATCATTATCGGTTGAAAGATATGTTTGATTTAAATCAACAAACCCAAAGAAATAATTTACATGATATCTAAGTTTGCTATTGATTGAAGCTGCATTGATATATCCACTAGCACTCCATAAGTGCATTGGATCTCCTCTAGCGCCTGCCGAATCTTCTGAAGTATCAGTGGCGTTAAAACCATGAGATTTAGCCCAGATATGTTCTCTATTAATTCCCCATCCACTAGTTTGAGTATGGTCTCCCCACGCTTTAACTTGGTTATCTACATTTCTATTCACATATAAAGCATGTAAATAAGGGTTATTTTTTGAGTTACTATTAGTACCGTATTGATAATTCACTAATCTATTATTAGTAGAATCATATGTTCCATATGTTACTGCACTTGCTGGTGATTTTACCCAGTCACGATCAGCAATTTCATAAATTTGCCATATAGGTAGACCATTATTGTTATCGTATGAATAATACTTTTGTCCGTTTCTAAGAATTTCTTTAAGATTTTTAAGTAAATTAGTGCCTTGTCTTTCATTATCAGCTAAAGAATTTAAAGCGGAATAATAATCTCGAATATCACTTTCTTGAGTATCATTTAAATCAATTGTAGTTGGTAGAGTGTTTATCGAATAAGCATCCACGACTACTTCTTTTTTAGGATCGTTAGCGCCACTAAAAGAAAAAGCGCACATCAATAAAGCGGTAATTGAAAATATACTACTAATTGAGTGCTTATTAAAAATATGATAACCATTATTTTTCATATGGGTCTCCTATATAGGCGTATGTATATACACAAGTAAATTATATAATAATTTTTGTAGCGACAAAGAAAAAAATATTGATATTAAGAGACTTTCTTGCCAATAGAGATTAGATACTGCTCTAGATAAATATCATACAAAATATCTAAAGGAACAATATCCGCGCCAAAGCGGTCTGATAATAATTTGATAATATCAGTAGGAATATAAATATCATCCCCTTCATGGAAGAATTTAGATTCTAAACTCGCTAAATGAGATATTGCATTACTCACCTTAGGGAAATCAAAGTCACTAGATTTCATATAGTAATCCACAATTTTTTGATTAACGTATTTATTTGATAGGTTATGCAAAAACCTAAGTAACTGACATATACCAAAGCTCACACCTAATATTAATATTAACGATACTGGCCAGGGAATAAATGTATCAGTTTGATAATGATCTCTCCATACTTTAAAAACAAACACCATAAGGAAATAAATAATCATATAAATTACAACCGGGACCAAAGGAATAAAAGAGCGTGAAAATTTAATATGATTATCAGAAATAACTAACACAAATAACAAAGTTATTAAGATTGGATTAAGGGTGTGGAAAAAAATGTTAGAGTTCATAAACATCGTTTGCACAAACCCTTGGAAAGCAGATATTAAAGTTAGAGCAACAACAAAAGTTAAAAACGCGCCAACAGCACCAACATACATGAGTAACACAATCCAAGAAGGTAAGTTATATCTATCTCTTCTAAGTCCATCAATTTGGAATGGTAAACAAAGGAAGGCTGCTATAGCGGCAATAATATTAGAAATTGTGGTAAACATTCTTAAGTTATGTAACCCAGATTCAGGTGTGCCATAGTTAAAATAATCCGCTAGATTTAAAGCGACACCAGTAAAGGTTAAAGCAATAACTAAAGAACAAATAACAATTCCTACAATGAATCGCATTTTGTTAATTCTTCTAGCGTTAACGACTTCTTCTTTCATTATTAAAAATTATTCTAACATATATTCATCTATATTAGAATTATTCTAAGATGGAAGAATTCTTACATTTTTTACAAGGCGAGATGGAGGTTCCAGGGATATTCTCTTGGTTCCATTTTGTGATGCTAATACCAATTATTGGTTTAACTATTTTTATCTCGCTATTTTTTAAAAACACGAAAGAAAAGGTGTATAAAAGAATATTACTAATATTCTGGATTATTCTACTTGTCTTAGAACTATTTAAACAGTTAATTAAGTCATTTCACTATGGAAGTCCTTCGTATTGGGAATATAGTGTTAGAGATTTCCCATTTTCCATCTGCTCGATGATTTATTATTTCATCCCTATTATTCTATTTGTGGATAAAGAAAAACATCCTAAGATTGTAGACACTGCAGTGGGATATTTGTGTTTAATTTCTTTAACTATGGGTATAGTGGTCTGTATTTATACAGACATGATCATGACTAATTTAGTGTTTATTAATGTCCAGTCATTGATTCATCATGGCACTCAAGTGATATTAGGTGTATTCGTCTATGTCTATAATAGAAAGACTATCTCTATTAAAACTGTTTTTCGCACTTTAATCGCTTTTTTAATTACCGCAGGCATCGCTATTATCATTAATGTTTGTTTCTATCCTCACTTTATTAATATGTTCTTTATTAATCCAACTAGAATCACAAATCTTCCTATTGGAAATATTGTGCAAGAAAAAGCAGGATACGCGGTTTATCTGATATTGTTCCTACATCTTATTGGACTAGTAGCTTATCTCACTTACTTAGTTGAAACTTCAATTTATAAATTAGTGCTAAAGAAAAAAGCATCCTCTTAACAGAAATAGGATGCTTTCTTTTAGTTATTCAGTAGCTTTATCAAAGCTCTTTTTAAGAACTAAAATGTTCTTATCATTAATTCTATCATAGGCGTATTCAGTCATGATCTTTTTAACAATCATAATGCCAAGTCCGCCGATTGATTGAGCTTTGGCATCACTACCAACTTCTGGATTATTAACTTCAAGTTGATTAAATGGTATTGCTCTATCAATAACAGTAAGAACAAACTCATTTTTATCTATGTTGAATAATAAACGCACATAAATATCCCCGCCATTATTTTTATAACCATGATTAATAATGTTAGAGAATAGTTCATCACCAACGATTACTAATTTATTTTTAAAATCTTCTGGGAAATGATGTTTATCACCAAATTCACTAATTTGATCAAGCATCTTTTGAACATTTTCCTTTTTAGCGTCGTAGAGCTTCTCTTCAAATGAATATCTACCACCCTGATATCTTAAAGTTACGAAAGTGATGTCATCACTTTGTGGTGCATCTTTTACAAAAGAGGCAATTTCATCTTTAATCGAATGATGAAGTTCAATAGTACAGGTATATTCACGTTTATTAAAGACCTCTAATAGTCTTGTTTCACCAAAGAAATCACCATTATTGTTTCTCGCTTCGGTAATACCATCAGTATATAAAGTTAAACTTTCTCCAGGTTTTAAATATGTTTCTTCATCCTTAATAAAAGCATCATCAAAACAGCCAAGTAAGAATCCTGGATTACATTTTAAATATCGATAATTACGGTTACTACCCACAATTGGTGGATTGTGACCTGCATTCGCATACACTAAATGACCTGTTTTTCTATTTAAAATTGCTAAAAAACAAGTAACAAACATGCTTTTCTTGTTTCCTTTATGTATAGCAAGGTTCACTTCTTTTAAAATTTGAGAAGGATTCTTTTTAGGAGAGGCGAAATCTCTAAATGAAGTAATGGTCTTCATCATAAACATCGCTGCTGGCACTCCTTTTCCAGAAACATCACCAATTAAGGCGGCAACATGATCTTCATCAATCTCTAGATAATCATATAAATCACCACCAACTTCTTTAGCGGCTTTAAGTTCACCAACAATTTCTATATCTTTCGAGTCAAGAATGCCATCAGGTAAGGTGTTAAGCTGAATTTCTTTAGCAACACCAAGCTCAGTTTTCGCTTTTTCTTGCTCATCGTGGACCTTAATTTCTTTATCTAATAATTTATATGTTCTTCTATTTAATAGGTTAGAAACCATAAAGAATAATGTAACAATCATCGCTCTTGGGAAGTAGTAGAAGATAAAAACTTTTAGATATCGATTCTCACCAGCTAGCATCTTATCATGGAGCAATTGCCACCTCTCTCCAAAGGTTTCAACAGTTCCAATTGTGCCGTCCGGCATAATCACACCACCACCAAATAAATTCTCATCAAATTCACCGAAAAACATTCCTAAATACATGCAAATCAGCATTAAAATTAAAGAAACTATATAAATAACTCTTCCGATAGTAGGGTTATAATAGTGATTCGCAATTAAAATCGCAAACGGCCAAAAAAGAATACTATGTTTAGGAATAGAAATATTTAAAGCAGCGATGACTGCCAAAAGGGAAAACAAGATGAAATATTTATAACCGGGTTTTCTTATCTTATCTGTTTTAACAAAGAAAAGTGGGATAAACATTATTACCGCAATTATCGGAAATAAAACAGCGATGAAGATGTAAAAGTGATCAGGGATTGTAAATACCTTAGTGAGATATAAAATCCAGATAACAATTGCTAAAGCACCAGCTGCTGCATTAACATATGACATCTGTTTATTAGCATCAGCTTCATTGTCGTAATATGCTTGTTGATAATTTTTATCTCTGATAGCCATGATTAAATACCAATATCTAAGTCGTCAATTTTATCTAATAAAGCGTATAAACGACTGCGGCAGCCTTCTAGTCTAACATTATTATTAGGCTCATTGGTGCGGTTCCACCACACCATATGGATATAGGCAACAACTTTAATCTTATCTTTAATAACTGGGTCATCTTTTCCAAAATATAGATTAATAGTTTCGTTATATAATTTTCTTCCTTCCTCATCACTAATTCCGAAAAATCTTTCACTATTGCCTGGATCATCTTCGTTAAACGCACAATATGGTGCGTATATTGCCGCTAGTTCAAAGATTGGATGTCCAACTGATAAAGTATCCATATCAATTAATAAAAGTTCATCACCTTGCACCATAATGTTTTTGAAATGGCAATCTCCATGAACAAATGTTTTTCTCTCAGGAATAGATTCCATTAAGGCTTTCGCTTTTAAATAATATTTTTCTTCTAAGTATGGCTTAATAGCCTCTACTTTTTCTAATGATTTCTTTTTAATATCCGGAATCATTGGATTGAAACATTCAGTGGTGTTTATTTTCTTTAATAAGGCTGCATACTTTTCTAAATATTCGTTATATTTGCTTTTTTCAGTCAATAAGGCAGTCTTTAAAGACATACAGTCAAGCATTTCAAAGCAGACACCCATCTTATCGCCTACTTTAACAACATCAAAAGAAATCGCAGTAGGAACGCCTAATACAAATGCTTCTTTTGCTAAGCGAAGTTCTCTTTCAATTTGTTCAGGATCACTAGTGCGGTTAAAAACCTTAACAATTGTGTCCTTGTTTAATCTATAGACTGTAGAGAAAAAACCATCTCCGATAATTTCTGCACCTGATAAATCAATTTTTCTAAGTGCTTTTTTAATAGTCATCATGCTGGTAAAGCCAGTCATTTGGAAAACATCATATACTTCTAAAGAAGCATTAATCACAGAGAAATCGTTATAACGTTGTTTTAATCTAAGAATTATTCTTAGCCCAGCACTAGAGATATAGGAGACTTTATCAAAATCTAAAACTAAACTTTTAAAAGTTTTTTCCTCGATAATTTTATCAATCTCTTCGCCAACACTTTCCGAATTAACGGAATTTAATTCACCTTCAATAGAGATGGTTAAAACATCTTTTTCTAACTTGTATTCCATAATCTAATTAAATTCTTTCAATGGTAAATAAGTTGGTAAATCCAACCATTTCAAAAATGTCATAAACTCCTTTAGGAACATTGACTAAAGTAGTGTCATCATATTGTTGTTTTAATCTAACAATAATTCTAAGTCCTGCTGAAGAGATATAACGTAATTCCCTTAAATCAAGTTTAATTGCCTTAAAGCCTTTTTTAGAGACAATTGCCTCAATTTCTTTTTCCACTTCTTCAGAATTATAAGAGTTGAGCTCTCCTTCTAAAAAGATAGTGAGTGTTTCGTTTTCGATAACGTGTTTCATATGGTTTCCTCCGTAATTTATTTATTATCTAGTCGTTGTCTATCGACTAATTCTGCAAATTTTCCTTTTTTATCAATTAATTGTTGATAATTACCATCTTCAATAATTTTGCCACCTTCTAGCATAATAATTCTATCAGCATTTTGAATTGTAGATAAACGGTGAGCAATAACAATTCTAGTACATTTTAATTTATTAATGGACTCAGAAATACTTTTTTGAGTCTTGTTATCAAGCGCACTTGTAGCTTCATCAAAGATTAAGACCTTAGGTTTATGGACGATGGCTCTAGCAATCATGATTCTTTGTTTTTGTCCTCCAGAGATTCCACCTTGACCTTCTGAAATTACAGTTTTCATGCCCATAGGCATTTCTCTAATATCATCAGCGATATTAGCGATTTCTGCAGCCGCCCAAGCATCTTCTTCACTCATAGAAGGACAAGAAATGATGATGTTAGAATAAATATCAGCATGGAATAAAGATCCATTTTGCATCACAGTACCAATATTTCTTCTTAAAGAAGAAGTATCTAATTCTTCAATATCCATATCGTCATATAAAACTTTACCTTCTAAAGGTTTCTCAAATCCTAATAGAAGTCTAACTAAAGTAGATTTTCCACATCCCGTTTGACCCACAATAGCGATATAATCACCTTCTTTAATTTCTAAAGAAAGGTTATTAACAATAAGTGGACCAGTATCAGTGTATCTAAAGGAAACATTTTCAACTTTAATATTTCCAGAAATCGAATTTACAACTTTCTTATTTTGTGTATTTTCAATTTCGCTTTCTAAAATTGGACGCGCCATATTGTAAACTGGCTGAATAGTGAATATTACTCCCACCATCTCTACCACTGAGGCAAAAGCTCCAGAAAGAACGCCATAGCTCGTAGTAAAGGCCATATAGCTACCAACATCGATATTGTATCTAATAGAAACATAATATAAAACGATATTACCGAGCAAAGTAATTAGTAAATTAATGGCAGGAGCGAGTCTTAAAATTAGAGGTGGATGATAAATAACTTTTGCAGATCTAGCATATGAATTAGCCCACTTAGCAAATACACGTTTTTCTGAACCCGCTAACCTAATTTTTTGAATGCCATTAATTAATTCATAAGTTACACCAGCTTCTTTAGAAGATAGTTCTAATTGTTTCTTTTGGTATTTCCTTTGAAGTAAAGAAATAGAAATAGAAAATACTGTGGAAACTAAAAGAATTAAAATAACTGGAAGAATAAGGCTTGGAGCAAAGCCCACCATTTGCACTAAATATGCTAAAGACATAACAACGGATACCAAAGTAATAAAGATGCCGTTAATAATGATGGAGGCAAGTCTAGGAACACTAGCAAATCTAGCGGTAAGTTCACCAGTATTATATTTTTTAAAGAATGAAGCCGGTAAAGACAACACCCTCATCATTGTCGCCGCTATAACCGCTTTTTCAATCTTTATTGATATACGTGAATTAACAAAGCTTTGAATTGCTCTCATTAGCAATAATCCAGTAGCAGTAGCAACTACATAAATAGAAATATATATAAATTGATGGATATCTTTATTAGCGGCCACTTGACCAGTTAAAATTCTAGTTAAATAAGGAAGTAACATTCCTACTCCAGAAACACCAGCAGCAAAAAGCACTAATAAAATAATATCTAATGGTCTAACCGACTTAGTAATATATTTGAAATATTCTTTTATTGATACTTTTTTACTTGGTAAAGGACGATAGAAGCTATAAGCTTCAATCTCTAACTTATTTACTAAAGAAGCATTAATTGTGACTTTCTTACCAGTATGATAATTAACATAAGCATATTTGTCTTTCCCTTTAGGGAATAAGACGACTGGAATATCATTAACAATGGTAAACATTAATAATGGAGCGTTAGGGTCACCCACATAATTTTCGTTAAGTTCCACTTTATGATATTCAATATCAAATTGACTTAACGTATAAGTAAGTTTGTCTTTAAAGTTATCAATATTACTTGGAATATTAATCATCTGATGATGGAAATAAGAAAGAATCTGAGAAATAACAAAATTATCTCTTACTGCTTCATCAGAAAGATTTTTTTGTTTTTCATTTCTAATTCCGGCAAGGGAAAGGAAAGATTCCTCGAAGGTCATTTCATCGAGCTTTTTTCTTTTTTTCACTTGCTCTTCAAACCAGCCCATTCTTACTCCTTCCTATTCATTTGTAACAAGATCATAATATGAACCTTTTAATTTCATCAGTTCATCATGATTACCTTGCTCCACTATATGTCCTTTTTGTAACACGACAATTAAATCAGCGTCTCTAATAGTTGATAATCTATGCGCAATAACAATTGTAGTAATACCTCTAGCTTTAATGGCTTTTACTACTTCATATTCTGTTTTAGCGTCTAGAGCACTAGTGGCCTCATCTAAAATGATGATGCTTGGATCCGCTGCTAAAGATCTAGCGATTTCTAATCTTTGTTTTTCTCCTCCAGAGAAGTTTTTACCTCCTTCAAGTACAGGAGCGTTATATCCGCCTTCTCTAGACATAATTTGTTTATGAATTTGCGCGTCATTACATGCCATAATTACTTCGTAATCTTCAATCGATTCATCCCACATCTTCACATTATTCATAATTGTATCTTCAAATAGAGTAATGTCTTGATCAACAACTGCGATTGAAGAAGTAAAGATTTCATGGTCAATTTCATTCATCTTCTTGCCGTTAAAAATAATTTCTCCAGACCAAGGAGAATATAATCCAGAAATTAATTTTGATAATGTAGATTTGCCGCTTCCAGTAGTGCCCACAATCGCGACTTTTTGACCTTGTTTGATTTCTAAATTAAACCCTTCTAAGATCGGTTTATCTAATCTTGAATAACCAAACACTAAGTCTTTTAAAACTAAGTTACCTTTAATCTTGCTTACTTCATCCATATCGATATGACGAGTAACATTCTCGTCTAAAGGATATTCTAAGACATCATCCACTCGCTCCATTTGGGTTCGCATTTCTTGAAGAGTTTGTCCGCTATTAATCATCGTCATAGCAGGAGACATAAACGCTCCTAATAAGCCTTGAAATACTAAAATAGAACCGATAGTGAATTGATTAATTATCGTGTAATAAACACCTAAAATTAAGACTGAATAATTCGCAAGCATTGATATAAAAGCTGGTAAAAGAGCGAGGGTTTGATTGGTTTTTGCCATTTTTATCTTCCCTTTTACCACGTTTTCTTGAGCCTCACTCCATGAATCAAAATAGGCTTGTTCCGCTCCATTAGATTTAATGGTTTCAATCATCTCAATACCTTTAGAAGTCATTGCTGATAATTTCGCGTTATCTCTAGATTGAACTCTAGAAATATTCACTCTTACTTTAGAAATATATTTAGATATAAACGCATTAAGCACCACAGTAGCGACACCCACCAAAGCCAAGATCCAACTCTTATTAATCATGATTACTAAATAAATGACAATCATGATCGCATTAAAGGCAAGTGGAGCAAAGACATTCACTAAGGTCTCCGCAATAGAGGCGTTTTCTGATTGACGAGACTGTAAATCACCAACCATTCTTTGGGAGAAGAATTCAATAGGCAATCTTAATATTCTCCACATATATGTAGTAGAGCCAATTAAATCTAATTTGCCTTTGATCTTATAGCTATAAATGGCTTGTACACTAGTAACAATAACTTCAAGTAAACCAACACCACCAACTATATAGATAAACGGTAATACCCAGCTAGGATTATTCCCACCTAATAAATAATCCACAAAGACCTGAGACATCACCGGTTTAATAATGGTGAATAAATAAAAGATAATTGTGGTAATAGCAAAGAAAGCAATTAAAGCAGTAGCCCCTTTAAGTCTTTTTTTAGCAAAGGAGAGAATGGATTTCTTCTTTCCACCAGGAACAAAGTCTTTTCCAGGAACTATTTCAATATAAATGCCGGTAAAAAATTTATCAAAAGTTTTTAAATCAACTTTAAGTAGCCCTTTAGCAGGGTCATTAATAATAGCTTTATTACCTCTAAAGCCATTAAGAACCACAAAGTGGGCCCCACCCCAGTGGATAATTGCCGGGAATTTCCCTCTTTCTTTTAACTTTTGGATATTATAAGCATAACCTTTGGTTTCAAAGCCGTATTTATTCGCTGCTCTAGTGATATTCTTCGCATTAGATCCGTTTCTAGAGACACCACAGTCCACTCTAACTTGCTCCAAAGCGACCCATTTATCGTAATAGGCCATAACCATAGCTAAAGATGCTGCTCCACATTCTAGAGCTTCTAGTTGCATGATAATCGGAGTATTTGCCACTCCCTTTGTCTTTGGCGTCTTTATCTTTTTCATCTTATTTAATTAAAAAATCAATTGGTCGCATTTCTTTAACAACAATCGTATATGTATAGTTACTACCATCTTCTAAATCAAATAGAGAAACAACTGGATTTCCATCATCAATAGATTTGATTTCACCAACCTTATCAGCAATATAGACTTTTTGACCAACTGCTAAACGTGGTTTTTGGCTTTCTTCAATAGTAAGAGTAACTGCTCCAGAAGAAATAGAAGCCTTACCAGTAATCTTTTCTTGAATCTTATAAACAAAGGACCAGGTAAATAAACCCGCTAAAGAAAGGATGACCGCACCTAAAACGATCCATGTTGTAATGGATGTATATTGAAGGTGCTTATTTAATTCATCTGGATTAGTAATACCAATATTTTTATTTTTCTTACTCATTTTTAATGATTATATCATTATTTTAGATTGAGTAAAACCCAATCTAAAAATAAAAAGCACCGAACTTAATCAGTGCTATATATCTTAGAATATTTTAGTCAATATCAAGTGGATTCTCTAACTGCCAATCTTTTAATAAATCGACTACTTTATAATACCACCCATTTTCAAAGAAAATGCATTTAGTAATATCTTCATGATAGAAATCACTGTTTGGGGAATATAACAATCCTAAAGCAGGACAGCCACCAGTACAAGCTTTATAGTATTTACAGTTTCCACATTTATCATTCTCAATGATTTGTTTAAATAAAGGCGCCATTGCTAGATTAAGATAAGGACTATCTTTGACTAATTCTTTTAAAGGAGTTTTAAATAAATTACCAAGACTAATACCTTTTTCTAAGAAGTAACCTGACATTTGTAAACAAGGTACAACTTCCCCATGCGAAGACACTGCAATCATCCCTCTATTTCCTTTACACATTGGGATACGAATATTGAATTCATCTTTGTTACATGCAATTGGGACTAAATTGTACATTTGTTGTCTAGGATAGAGTCTCACAAATTGCCAGATATCGACAACCATTTTCATACCTGAATGAATATATTCATTCGCAAACTCTAACATCCTTTGATAATACTCTTCAATGGTAAGACTAGATTGAGGAGAATTTTTCTCCCATCTTGGAGCTTCAGTGGTGCGAATAATTCGCATTTCCACTACTCCCATTTCATTTAATAATTTTGCGGTTTTCATCATCACATCAACGTTCTTACGGTTGACTTGAACTTGGGCTTTCACTCTAAAACCATTTTTAATGCATAACTCAATAGCCTTTAAAGTCATCTCTTCCGCTTTTGGATGTTGTCTAATCCAGTTATGATATCCCACTCCGTCAAAAGAAATTTTAATAAGTGGACTACAACCGAGTTTTTTAAATTCATCAAGCATTGCCTGATTAATTAATAAGCCATTAGTGTTTAATTCAAAGACATACATATCTCGCTCATATATCGCTCTAACGATATCTAAGAAACGATGATGTACTAGAGGTTCTCCACCAGTAAGAGTAAATGTATGAATTCCAATATCTTTCGCTTGATCTAAGATGTTAATAACATCTTCATAAGATAATTCTGTATTTAAAGGAGCGTTATCTTTCGCGTTAAAACAATGTAAACAATTTAAATTACATTTCCCAGTAATCATTAAGTTCATTTTTGGGAAATAATAATTGTCATACTCGTGAAGTAGTGACCACGGATTAACTTTGTCGCCTTTTTGACATTCCTCAATATAATCTTGCGCTAATAAAGTCGCTAAACGTGGATTAGGAGCTATATCGTGCTGTCCGTCACACTGTAAAAGAAGTTCAAAATCTTTTGGTGACACGCTTAAAGCATGATCAATGCCTTTAACATAAAGAGCACGCTCAACATATCTCCATTTTCTTAGAGCAATATTGTCTTTTAAGCGATAATACATATATTAGTCTTCAATTATTCTTTTTTTTGGTTTGGTGTTATCGCATCCACCGCCAGCAATCGCGTTAAGTTGTTCTTCGGTTAATTCCACACCCTCATCTTTAGCGAGTTGAATTAAATCTGATGGATCATCAAATTCTCTAACCTTAGCGATTTGTTCTTCGGTTAATCCTTTTAATAATTCTTTTCTCATAACTAACCCCATTTCTTTTTTCATGTTTATTTTAACAAACAAGGTGCCACTAAAGTGTCACACTTTTTTTACTTATTTCATTTAATGCTTCTAATTGATGTTTATAAACATCAATTATTCTGTCGATTAGTTCTGGTGTATAAAAATTGCTTTTAGAAAGTATATCTCTAATTTCTTTTTCAAAGCCTTCTAGTTTAGTTGAATCATACCACGAATAGTCCCAACTAGATTCCAAAAAACTAAATAAGAAATAAATAATAAAATATGAGCCTTTATTAAGTTTAGTAATAAATTCTTTTCCGGTTCTGCTTGTACCAAAGGCTCCCGCTAAATCGTGTATTGGAGCGGGTTTTAATTTACCAGTTTTAATGTTACGAATAACGCAGATATTGTCAAAATGTAAATCTGAGACAAAACACAAAGATCTTATACAAGATATTTTTACAAATAGCTCATAGAGCTCAGGCATACCAAATTTAGAAACTCTTTTAAAGAATTCTCTGTTTTTATCTTTGTTATTATTTTTACCTAAAAATAATTCATATAAATCATTTGGAAGAACAACACTTAACGGCACTAATTCTTCATCAATTCCTACTAGTGGTTTACAAATAGAGCCATATTTATCATTAACTTTTACTAAATCATATTTTAAAACTTCATCTTCTTTTAAGATGCGTGAGGCAAGTCTAGAGGCTAACACTTCTCCTAAAGAATCTTCATATTGATCTTTAACGATTCCTAATTTAATTAATTTAGGTCCGTTATCATAGATCCACCCTTTCACCGACCACCCTTGAGTGACAATATCAGGGACATTTAAATCACACTTACTAAGCTCTTCATATTTGCCGTTAAGGACCGCTCTAGCAAAAGAGTCATCCCATTTATTAGAAAAGAAATTAATATCGTCATATTTTAAATCTTCTCCTTCTCTTTTAAACCAATAATGGTTACTTAATGATAATCCATGTCCTTTAAAGGCTAATTCAAAGGAATCTCTACAGCCGATATTTTTGATAATTAAATCGTAGTCCCAACGATTCTCGCTAATTTTTCTAGAATTAAAAAACCTCAGTAATCTCATATTATTACTTTCATTGCCCTTTGATACACCATAAGGGGCTAAATCAAAATGTTCTAATTCTTTTATAATTCGAATTTTTGGTCTATCAACGTAGTCTACAATAAAAGTTAAGACTTCATAATCCTTATACATTAAAGTTAATGTTTCTTGATTAAGCATGTATTTATATTAATACATTTGTTGTCACAGATGTGCCACAATAAAACTTATAAATGTCTTATTAATTAATTTTATTCTTTTTGTGTTTTCTTAAGATTAGTACTAGTCCTACTACTAAAGCAACACCGGTTAGGCTAGAAACAATAACCACAACATAGATATATGTTTTACTCTCTGGAGTTGGGATTGGAGCAGGAATAGGAGCTTTAGAAATTTCAATAGTTTGATCTTTATTATCTAGTCTTAATGTGTATATACCTTCACTCTTACAATCAAATCCCTTATTTGATCCTTCAGCCCAATATTCTAAATCAGTAGGAGAAACACTATTATCGAGAGTGATTTTAGATTCATCAATATTATCAAAATATCTTTCTAATCTAATTAGATCATTTTCTTTTAATTCAACTTCAACACTATATTCAGTGTGATGAAGGCTATTTTCTTTAACTGTTGTTAAATATACATCCTCACTACTCCAAGTTGATTCATCTGGAAGATATATTTGGTGAACCATATTTGGCACATAGTTAAATCCATATGTGTCATTTTCTAAAATAATATTTATAACGCTCAAATTATTTGAATTTTCAAATTCAACATCATACACCTTGTTGAGTACTGGAGTCGTAGTCCAGCCATAATCACTATAATGTTCTCCTGTTGGATCGACTTCCCAGTTTTCTTTAGAGAAATCAACATTATAACGATATAGTCTGATAAATCTTGCCTCGAATTCTATCTTAAATGGAAGTTCAACATATGTACTAGGAGTGGTAATAGTTACTAAATCAGTCCAGCCACTATGGGAGTTATCATCAAATATATAAGCGGCGACTTTATAACTTTCACTACCTCCACCCCAACAGTTATTAGGGTCAACAGTAATTTTGTTTTCAATTACTTCTGCTTTAGCCGGTAAAACACTGGTGTTTTTAAAACCCGCTAAAGACACTAAACCTAATAATAATGATAAACCTGTTACAAACGCTAAATTCTTTTTATTCATTTTTTAAATCCTCTAATTAGTGTATTTTCTTGATTGAATCACCACTAATATAGAATATGTTATCACAGCAGCTGTCACAAAAATGCCACAAAAAAGAAAAAGCCATCAAAGGTAATTTTAGATTCATTATACGTTCTAACTAATAAGAACAACTATAAGTTAAAGAAAGAGTAGGGTAAATGATTTTAAAACCAACACATACGTCATTTCCATAAGCTGCGTGGTGTTCATAACTTACATCGCTATCAGCTGGGTTATTAGGTGTAAATGTTCTGGTTTTATAACTATCAAACACGTGATAATTATTAAAATCACTACTAGTTGCGCCAGATGCATCCATATATGTATAAGCAAAAGCACTATCTACACTAACACTAATTTCAGAGAAATTCTCTGGTCTGTTGCTTAAATTGTAATTTTCCCCGTCATAAGTACCAATGACATAAGTCATTCTTGCAACCTCAAAAGCATATATGTGATTAATTACCCACTGATAAACATATCTATGAGGAGTTGCTTCAGTATCTTCATACCACTTTCTATAACTACGATATGAAATTTCTGAGCCATTTTGTTCGAATGTCAACTCTTCATCTATTGGAGTTCCTTGACTTTGAGTTTGTACAATTATTCCTACGACAAAGTCCTTTCTACCTGTTGCAGGTGTAAAGAAAAATCCAGCGTTAGATTCGCCATCATCATAATAATTGCTTGATTGGCCAACCATTGTCCATTGGCTAATTGTGTACTGCTTCTCTGTTTTAGGACTATCCGCGTATAAAAGTTCACTATTAGACATCGAAGTTAATGCCACCGCACTAACAGAAGCTAAACATAATATTGATGAAAGAAGAATGATACATTTTTTATTCATATGAAGTTACCTCTTGTAATTATTTAATTGTGAATATTATATTTTATAGATTAGCTCATTACTATTTTATTTTTAAATAAGTTAGAAAAATATTAACATATCGGTTGTCACAAAATTGTCACAAAAAAGAAAAGATCATAAAAAAAACTGATAAAATCAGTTTTTTTAAATGACGATTGATAATTAGAATTAATCTTTTCTAACGCTCCAGAGGTGACCACAGCTATTACATTTATTGCTATAGAATTCACAGATTGAGTTTTCGTTATGAACAGTATGGACATCACTAGACCCACATTGTGGGCAAGTAAAGCTTGGAGTGCTGGTGCAAATTCCTCCATTCACTGCCTCTAATTGTTCATCAGATAATTCCACGCCTTCTTCTTTAGCGACTTTTAATAATTCTTCTTGGTTTTTACACGCTTTAACTTTAGCGATTTGTTCTTCGCTTAATCCTTTAAGTAATTCTTGCTTCATCTTCAAAGTACTCCTTTGCTAGTTTAACTTTATCACACTAGTTGTCACAGATGTGTCACAAAAAAAGCTGTTAAGAAATCTATGAGCTGACTAAAAAATGTATCATTAGTGGTATAAATGAACCGGTAACATAAAAGCAGACACCCTTGTACTAAAATCTGAACAGCGATTTTGTATAATTAAACAAGGAGGGCTACTATACATAACACAAGAGAATAAAAGACAATTGAAGAAATAGTAGATCACACTGATAAGATGATTGCCACAATCGTCAATATGTGGAATATAGGTAGATAATTTCATGATTTTTTTGTTAAACTTATAAATCAGAGGTAAAAAAATATGAACTTAGTAAATACTAGATTACCACGACTACTTGCTTCAATTTTAACAGTAGTAGCTTCCGTAGTTGGTTTGGTCTTAATTGGTGTACTTCCAGTATTAAACATTGCTGGAGGACCAGTTACTTTAAGAGATTACATTTCTCAAATTACTTACTTATTTAAAAACATGGGTGGTATAGAACCAGCAACAATCTCTTTATATGTTTCTTCATTCATTAATGTTATCGTTTATTTGGTAACTTACATTATCGCTATTGTGTGCTTAATTAAATGCATCATCAGTTTAGTGAAATTTAAAACTGAGCCAAGCAGTAAAAGAATTGTTTTTGATTCTTTAAGACTTTCATTCATATTATTATCGTTCTTTGGTTTAAGTATCTTCCTCAATTACGGTATGACCGCCTCGGTCGCCGCTGGAGGATATCTTGCTTTAGGTTTAGGTATCGCCGCAACTTTATTTACTCTATGTAATTACTTTATGGCAAGCCAAAAAGAAACATTATACAAATGTTTAAGAATATGTTTTGTTGTAGTGGCCTTAACTGCTTCTATGTTCGCTTTAATGCCAACCATTACCATGTCTAAGGCTCCTGCTGCTCCTGGATTATTCTTATTCACCACAATTGAGTCAATGGTCTCAGGTGGGGCAGTTGATTCATTAATACTCTCTGTTGCTGTACTTAAATTTGTATTCTTTGTTATTGCTTATTCATTTGTTAGTAGCGTCGCTATTAAAGCCATTGATGAAAGAAAGAAAAATGATGGTAGAAGTGTTCTTTCTATCGTATTTAGTGCAATTGCATTAGCGTTAGTTCTCGGTGCTTTATTCGGCGTGAGATTAGCTATTGATTCTAACGCTATTGGAGTGTCAGTATTTGGAATTATGTCAATCGTTTTGATGACTCTCACTCTTGGTTTAGCTATTCTTATCTTTGCTTTAACAAAGAAAGAAACAGTAAGTGCCACTCCAGTTGAATTCAATTATCATCATGAAGAACCTGTTAAAGAAGAAAAACCAGTAGAAGAGGTCACACCTAAAGAAGAGGTTGCTGATGCTGCTATTGTCAGTGAAACTGCTGAAGAAGAAAAGGTTGAAGAGACTAGCTTAGAAGATGCGCCTGTAGAAGAAGAACCAATAGAAGAAGTCACACCTAAAGAAGAGGTTGCTGATGCCGCTATTGTCAGTGAAGCTACTGAAGAAGAGAAGGCTGAAGAGACTAGTGAAGAAGAGGCTCCAAAAGAAGAAGCTGCTCCTAAAAAGAAAGCTCCTATTAAAAAAGCTGAGGAAAATAAAGGAGCTAAGAAAAATGCTTCCTATCACATCTCTAAGAGAGCCAGCGATAATAAATGGCAAGTCTTTAGAGCAGGTAGCGAGAAAGTCATTAAATTATTCGACACTAAGGTAGAAGCCGAAGAGTACACAAAACGTATGGCGGAAAACCAAGGTGTTGGTTATCTCTCTCACGCCTCTAAAGGCAAGAACAAAGGTCGAATTCAAAAGAAATAACCTTTGCGTTAATTAATTAAAAACCTCTAATCGAGTTGACTAGAGGTTTTATTTTGTTTTAAGGTTCAATTGGTTCAGGATCTTCACTAGGCGTTGGAGCAGGTTCATTATTTGTAAATAAAACAATAACGTTGTTTTCCTCTTGATTAGAAATGTAATAGATATGTCCGTTATAAGAAAACTTAATTTCGTTACTATTCTCGTCCAACACTTCAAAATATCCTGGATTATCTCTGATAAAGGCAACAAATTGCGCAAATGTTGTCTCATTATCATCAGTTCTTACATATCCGTCTACAAATTTATAAGATGTATCTAAAATACCTTCATTATCAACAAATGGTGTTTCACCTTCATAAATATCAAGCGATCCTAAAATACCTCTAAATGTCTCGCTGTTCTTAGTAAAATCAGCGACATAAATATATGCAATATATTGCTCTCCGTTATAACCTAAAGAAGTTTCAATAAATATATTGCCATTTGAAGAATTATCGTATTGATCTCCTACTTCATCAATGTCAAAAATGACTATAAAATAACCAGGACCACTATAAACATTGTAGTCAGTGTAAAAAATATCATTGCAAAGAGCTGGTAAAGCACATTCATTTGAAAGTTCAAAATCATATTTATCAAGTAATTCTTCAAATAATTCGTCAGTAAATTGTGTTGTTAATGTTTCGCCATTATAGAAGTATATACGTTGATCAGAGAAATAAATTTCGATTCTTGAATCTTCTTTGTTGCAACTATACCCATAGGACTCTTTGTTGACTTCATATTCGGCATTTCCAATCTTAGTTACGTACGCATCTAAATCGAAACTATCCTTATAATAAATGGAGAACGAATTAGTATTGTAATAATCCAAGCAGAAAACTTCTCCTTCATCATCTGGTGAGACAAATAGATTAAATCTTTGTTCAGACATTTGAGTTAAAATGTTTGATTTAATTGAATCAAACGTAGAATATAAACGTTCATTATTTTGATACATAAATACAAATACACCAGGACATAGTTTTGTTAAGGAGAAAAATGCTTCATAAGAACCATAAACATAGCTACCATTTTGAAGCACATAACCATAATCCACTAATTTTGTTTTGTATGCTTCTAAGTCAAAGTTAGGATCAATTACAAAAATACTTACAAAATTGGAATTAGCACCCATTAATGACAACGTGCCATTAAATGAATCAAAGTCGACAAAATGATCAAATTTTCTTTCATCAAATCCCATATTAGCTGCATTAGCAACAAACTCTTCATTGCTTGTAAGGACAAAAGACTTCGATCCATACCAAATCATTCTTTCATTCGCATTAATTGAAACAGCTTTAAGAAGATTATTTTCTTCAAGTTTATAAAATGCTCCATTTTCTTCGTTTACCACAAAGCCAGCTTCAATTAAATCTTGTTCAAATGATTCAACATCTAATGAGAAATAATATAATTGGCTTCCATCGGAAGAATAATTAAATCTAAAGTTTTTTCTGTTGTCGTTTGGTAAAACAACACTATTTAATAAGGCAGTAGCATCTGCATCATAAGAATATTCTGCTTTGATTTCATCAATAGAATAATAATAGTTAGTGGAAGTATTAAAATCTATTCCGCCATCAGAAAATCTTGCGTTATAAGTATCGCCATTTTCATTCAATTTTTGATAGAAATAGTAAATTGTTCCTTCTTTTGGATTGTCATTAAATTCAGTTAAGATAAATCCTGCATCTAATAAAGCTTGTTTATAAGAAGCGGCAAAGCCTTCATCGACATGTACATATATATAGCTTGTGTAATTATCTGATAAAACAAAGTGCTTTTCATCATCGATGTGAAGTGATGGGTATTTATCCATACATTCATACTCAATGCTTGGTAATTCATCATATGATACATATTCAGCATATTCATTACCAAATGAATAATTTAATCTAATTAAAGTGACATCGCCAATTGAGTATCCTTCTAAAGAGTTTTCGTCAATTTGTACTTCTACTCCATTAACAATGTTAATATAGCGATCAAGATATTCAGAATATTTAACATTTTCTGAACTTTGGATCTTGTTAAGATAGCTATTAATAGCAGCATTTACGTCTTCTTTATCTCCAATAAGATAAACGCTAGATCCGTCTCCATAATAGGAGAAAACATCACTGTCAAAGGAATATAACGAAATGTCTTCAGTTACGCCACTATTTGTCATCATTTGACCAACAAATTCATTGATAACATCTCTAGTTACTCGATTATCAACCATATCAATGTAATCATAGCGGTTTGTCGTTTCAATATTCATAATGACGTAACCAGATTGTTCTTCAAAAGTGAATAACATAGCCATGCTACCACTTGCGCAGACATATCGGTTTATACTCTCTTTATAAGTAAGAACACTCTTAAGTATTTCATAGTCCTCTTGGGAATAATTTTCCCAATAGGCTGTCCCATGATCACTAGATTTTGAAGGATAATAGAAATCGCCTTGTAATCCTTCTCCACCTGTTGCGTTATCAATATCTTTTCTTATTTGATCAATAACCGCCCAATCGAAGTTAAAATGATACAAAACATCATTAAAGCTACTTGAGTGGATATATTCTGAACGTTTGCTAAACGTTAATAAATGATAACCACCAAAACTATCAAATCTAACTGAGCGTTCTTCTGGGATAACATTAGTGGTATCCACAAGATAAACTTCTAATCCATCTTCGACTTCTCTAATTGACCAACCCTTTGTTACTAAAGAGTCAACATATGTTTCAATTTCTTCTTCAGTTAAATCTTTAGCGTAGTAACTCATACGAGAAACAGGCGATGGTGAAGTACCACTAGTAGAGCGATATTTTGCTTTAGTAGAAGCAATATCATCAAAGCATCCTTCGCCAAACTGTGTCTCCAAAGCTGAATGTGGGAATTCTTCAAAATCATATTCCACATATGAAATTTGTAATATAGTGAAGCTATCTGTTATGCTCAAATACACTCTTACCGTATAAGACACATTTGGAGAGGTACGCGAATAATTAAAGTAATAATCTTTTCCTATTGCGCCAGAACTACTAGAAGAATCATTAGATGCAACGATAAAACCATATGTATGTTCATATTCTGCAATAAGTGCTTTTACAGCAGTATCAATAGCTACAATAGTTTCTGAATTTTTTTCAAAAGAAACCTGCACTGTTACACCTTTACTTGTTCCAAATGAACCTCCACCATGCGATTCAAGAAGTGTATATCTACATCCATCCGGCAAACCTGGATCGAAAACCATTCCTTTGAATTCATCATCAGTTAAATAACTTTCAATGTGCTCTTGTGGCCAAGAACTATATTCTTGCATTGATTGCATTAATCCAGCGTATTGTAAAGCAATATATTCATAGTCGCCAATCAAATATGGTTCAGACATAATGACAAATGTTTTATACAAATCACCATCACCACCAGCGTTCTTTTGGTAAATCAACATACCCTGTGTTTCCGCCATGGAATCATTTACCATAACGTATCCAGCACTTTCAAAAGCGTTTATAAATTGTTGATATTTTCCTTTATTTTGTAAGAAATAGGAGAAAACAGAACCATAATTAGATAATAAATAATAGGAACCATTTCCAATAAATGGAGTGTCTTCAGGAATCATCTCTAATTCTTGCTCACTATAGTGATCTCTAAATGTACCAACCGGGACTGCCGCTGGTTCGTCACCACAAGGAGTAGACACGAACATAGATTGAATAGTGATGTCGCATTCTGAGCAATATATTATAGATAAGAAATATCGATAATCTAAAAAATCCATTTTCATATCTTTAGTAGAGATGGTTTGACTACCGTAAATATATTGAGGGCAAATCACTGCTTTTAAATCCTGATATTTACCTTCAAGAATGTCATTAAGATTTAGAGGGTTATAAGATAAATAGAAACAAAAATAAAGTTGTCCACTAGCCTGAAGTTGAAGTGATAATTCATCAATGCCTCTAACAGGGGAATCAGTAACATTAGAAATAACCGCGCATGAACCATGTTCAATAACGAGATTTTCTCCTATTTCTTTCACTCCTGAAAGTTTGACATTAATAGAAGCGGTTGCAGAGACCATAACGGCTCTATAAATATCTTCCTCTTCACTAGCCTTTTGAATTGTCGTGTTATCTAACACAAAATCATCATTAAGATTCTTTTTACCAAATACTGATCCATCTCCGTTAACTTTGGCAACAGCGAATAATGTTCCAATGGTTAGCGCAAATGAAGCAGCAAGCATGACTAATGCCTTTTTCTTTTTCATAATATTTTTGCCCCTTATAAGAATATTTAACATAATTTTATTATGTATATAGGGTATAAGCAAGATAATAATATATCGTTAATGTATGCTTAAAATTGATGTAAAAAAATATCTACATGCCATCAAAACAAATTTTATTTTTATAAAATTAATTTAGTTTAATAATTTAAAATTATTCATTCTTGATCAAAGTTATAAGATTTATCAAAAAACTCTAATCAACCGACTAGAGGTTATTTTTGGTTTTTAAAAAGAAAAAAGCCATATTAAATGGCTTATCTTATAAATTGGTATGGGCTTATCTACGCCACATCTCACCACATTTTTTACACTTGTAGAATACTCGTTTATCAACTTTTTCTTCTATTTCAATCTTTTGATAATCATCAGAACCACATTTTGGGCATTTATTTGTGGAGAAACATCCTCCACCACTAACCGCAGAAAGTTGATCTTCAGTTAATTCAACGCCTTCATTTTTGGCTAACGCTAATAAATCATCTTGGCTTTTGCAGGTTTTTATTTTAGCGATTTGTTCTTCGCTTAGTCCTTTTAATAATTCTTGTTTCATAATCTTCTAATAATAAGCGTTTAATACTAACCTTGTCTCCAAGTTTTTCCGCATTTTGGACAAGTTATTTCATTACCATCCTTATCAAATTTGCCGTTATAGCCACAAAATGGGCAATCAAATGGATTGAGTTTATCTCCAATATTTGAAACAACGCTACAAGCGCCACCGCCACTAACCACGGCTAATTGTTCTTCAGTAAGTTCAATGCCTTCAGCTTTGGCTAAGGATAGTAGTTCTTCATGGCTTTTGCAGGCTTTGACTTTTGCAATTTGTTCTTCACTTAATCCTTTTAATAATTCTTTTTTCATATTCAAAGTTATCCTATTAATAGCTACTTACAATATAATTATTGAAGATTTTTGTTAACTGTAATTTTATTACAGTATTTACATCTATACCAAGCGTCTGAAACTTTTTCCATGCAGTGTCTATTCAAACATTCTGGACATTGCATCTCATCAATTTCATACCATTCTTTAGATTTGCCACAACCTCCATTAACCGCAGCGAGTTGCTCTTCAGTAAGTTCAATACCTTCTTCTTTAGCGGCAGCTAAGATTTCTTCTTGGCTTTTACAAGCATCTAATTTGGCAATTTGCTCTTTAGTTAATCCTTTTAATAATTCGTCTCTCATGATTAGTTCTCCTTTATTTCTAATCTACTAAATTTTTAATATCTTCCCAAAGGTTATCATTGAATTCGTGGCCACAGTTATTACAATAATAATCTTTTTTGCCGTCACAGTTTTCAACAATAATGTTACTACCACATTTTGGACATCTCACTGTATAAGTTCCACATCCTCCACTTACTGCCTCTAATTGTTCTTCAGTAAGTTCAACGCCTTCGTTTTTCGCAAGTGTTAACAAATCTTCATGACTTTTACATGCTTTTACTTTTGCGATTTGTTCTTCGGATAAACCTTTTAATATATTTCTTTTCATGAAGTTACTTACTCTCTCCATTTAAATCCACAGCTTTGGCATTGAAATAGATTACCTTTGCCTTTCACCGCTTCAACTTTGTTGCTTCCGCATTCTGGGCAATCAAATGGATTGAGAAAATCTCCAACAGTTGAAATAACGCTGCAGGCTCCTCCACCGCTGATCACTGCTAATTGTTCATCAGTTAATTCAATGCCTTCTTGTTTAGCTAGTGCTAATAGTTCTTCATGACTTTTACAGGCTTTTACTTTAGCGATTTGTTCTTCGCTTAATCCTTTTAATAATTCTTTTTTCATAAGTTGTTTTCTCCTTAACCATTTACATGCTATCACAATAATTGTCACAAATGTGCCACAAAATAGAACTATTTGTAATGAATAGACGTTCTCTACTTCTTATCTATTCTAATTATTGATTTAATATTGTTTTTATTAAACAGCTCTTTTTCTCTATTTGCTTCTTTGTTAAGAAGAACTAGTCTTTCTTGCTGCGACAGTTTTTGAGTGATTAATATCGAGTTCAGATATTCCAAGTTACTAAGAATCGCTAATTCAATGGTGTTAGAGTAATCTCTGATATTGCCTTCTTTAGTTAGATTAATCTCTCTCCACTCTTTTGCAGTTTTCCCAAATAAGGCAACATTTAATAGATCTGCTTCATTTGCATAGATATAACTTTTTTGTTGAGACGATAATTCAATGGGAACTAGATGTTCTTTAACAGCGTCAGTGTGTATCAAATAATTCAACTTTGTTAATAATCTCTTCCCTTGCCACTCAATTTGTTCCGACTCTTGGATCTTTAGTCGTTGAAATTCTTTGATGATGTATAGCTTCACCTCAGGAGAAATCCAAGATGCAAACTCAAGTGCAATATCACGATGAGCGAAAGTGCCGCCACCATGACGTCCAGATTTTACTTTTATTCCAACAGCATTAGTAATATCTATCCACTTTTTAGGAGAAATGGTAAATGCATTTTCTCCCGGTTTACTTTTAAACCCCTCGAAATCGGTGGGTTTAAATTGTTCATTATTAAGCTTTTCCCAAATTGTTAAAAACTGGAGAGAATCAACTCTTCTTAACCAGTTAGCTATTACTGCGTTAGGATCTTCTTTGTTTTTAAAACGAGCAATATCGGTCAAACTAATATAATCATCATCGCCTATTCCTGTGACATTAATTTCGATGCTTTTTATGGTAATTTTTTTCATAAAACCCTCCTATATATATAGGAAAATACTATGTATTTTCCAGAGGGCATTTTTTTGAAAATTTGTGAAAATTTTTTTATTAATATTTTTTAATTCAAAGAATTAGTTCATATTAAAAATTTTTAATGTACATAAAAAAACGATGGCAGTCGAATAAAACAAAAAGTTTTTATTTCTATTAGATTAATCCCGCTAGAGTGTTTAATATCATTCCAGCAGAGACAAGAATAATTATTAATAATAACTGCAGTTTATTTTTAGATTTAAAGAACAACACTGTTGCTAATGACACAATAACAAAGTCTAACCCCACAATAACATTAACAATCGCTGGAATAGAGTTAGCGTAAGAGAATGCAGTATATTTCAATACCACCATTAAAGCGTTAAATACCGCTCCAATGAAAATAAATAAAAGGACCTTCCATTTAATAGTGACCACTTCTTTAATTGATCTAGTAAATAAAGAGGTTATAAGCATTATTACAAATAAAATTGAAGTTTGATGAAAAGAAACGACATCAGATGGTAAATCACTTAACTTTGTTTTCACAATTAATAAAACAAAGGCAAAAGCGATAACAGAGACTAAGGCAAATATCACCCAAAGTGTCTTGGCTTTAGGGTTAATCTTTTTGTTAAAAACGGTATAAATTAAAGCGGCTAATAGCAAAGCCAAACCAACAAAATATAAAGCAACATTAGTTGATTTACCGCCATTAGTAACTAATGCGTAAGTAAAAATAATAAATAAAGTATTCGCGAAGAATAATGTTCCCGCACTACAAAATGGAGCGAAAGCTTCTAAGTGAGATCTTTTAATAGCAAGAAAATAAAATAGCCAGTCTACCGCCATTAAAACGCCTACTAAAGAGAGCCAAAGCCACTGTTCTTTAGACAAACTATATAAAGTAGGAACATGACCAAGAGCTAAACAAATAAAGAAGCAAGCGATAACCATAAAAAACGATTTGAGAACCGCATTGGTGATCGCTGAAGCCTTGTTAGCGCCAAGCTTATTAAAAATGGTATTGCCACTAGAGGCAAGTAAAGCTAGAAAAGCAAATAAAATATATTCCACGAATATTAGAATACTCTTTTCTATAGAAAAATAATAATTAAATATTATTAGTAGATACTTGGTGGAATTACTTGTTTTCTAACATCTTCTAAGAAGCCAATAACTTCAGTATAGACAGTTGGATCTTCTGGTAGCCACATATCTCCTATGGGAGCACGAGCAGATTTACTTTGACGTTACGATAAATGTTCTTTCGTAATAATTTAACTCGTACTTTATTTTTTACGCATTTTTAACAATAATTAACGCTTTATTATCTATCTAGAATTTAAAAACGAGATATTTCACCTGGCTGATTTCTATTTTGATATCACTTTCTCTTGGTACACTCTTTTGCCACACTGTGGACATTTCATATATCTAGTTCTATTGATATGTAGAGCAGACAATACTTCTAAATAATTCGTTCTTCACTACTACATAAAAAAGGAATAGTCGCCTTGGCTACTCCTAATTATTTATATTTATTTGTATTTTTTCTATTTAGCTTCAGCAAGTGTATGTAAGAACAACCTTTGTTAATGTGTATGTTATTTTATAAGTCTTTGGGATGGTAAAAGCGTTTAGTTGAAACACAACAGCGTTAAGAGTGACATCAACTTCTTTGCCACGTTTGATATTATCGGAATACACTCTAGTATCTACTATATTAATTCCACCACCATTAACTACTTGTTTATAAAAATTCGTTTCACCTGCTTCTGTACTTGTAATACTGCTATATGTTTGAGTAGCAAGCTCTTCATATAGACCATTCCCACTTTTATCAGTAAACTTAATCTTTTCTTGTGATCCAATTGATCCGTATTCAAGAGCTTTATCAAGTTGAGCGGTGTAATAGAATTCAGCTCTGGTTAATCCGTGTACACTAAAAAAGATATGGAAATCTGCATTTTTATTACCTTTAGATTGATTATCTATTCCAAAAGGCTCAGAAAGATTATTTCCAACGAATTGATATTCGCAATCCCCAAACAAAATTGCCCCTTCAATAAATTTTCCACCACTCATCTCATATTTAAATTTTCTAGAATCGGTTTTTTTATTAAATGTATAAGGCTCAAATGTGCATTTTTGTAATTCAGATGCGCTAAGAGTTTTTACTATAGTTGTTCCATCCGCATTGGAAACGAATGATTGGTCGTTTTGATTGGTCAAAACAACAACCGCCATTAAAGAAAACGTTGCGACACTGAGTATAGATATTATTACTTTTTTACTTTTCATAAGCACTCTCCTATAAAAGACTTTGTTAATGTTATCACATTATTTGTCACAAAAGTGTCACAAGAAAAGACCTCCAAGGAGGCCTAATCTACACTATAAAGTTATTTGTCAAATTTGTGATAAGTAACTTTGGGTAACAGCGTCTATATTATAAAGACCACTCATGGCCGCAGCTATTACATTTATAAGTACTGCATCCACTTATTTGATAATCTGGCAATTTTCTAAAATCTTTTGAACCGCAGTTTGGGCATTTCATGCTTGAGAGACATCCTCCACCACTAACAGCTTCAATTTGTTCACTAGTTAATTCAACGCCTTCTTCTTTTGCGAGTTTTAATAATTCATCTTGGCTTTTACATGCTTTTGCTTTAGCGATTTGTTCTTCACTTAATCCTTTTAATAATTCTTTTTTCATGTTCGAGGTTCTCCTTTGTTAAAAACATATTAGCACATCATTTGTCACAAATGTGCCACAAAGAAAAGGCCTCAATAGAGGCCTAATCTAAGCTAGATAAGTCTTTTTGTTCGATTCGATAAATTAACTTTTTCATAATCTCCTTATTATTATTGCAAAAAGACATCCTTAATGGATGACTTTATGTTTTCTAAGTTAAATCTCAAACTTGATATGTATAAACTTAATATATAAAATTTTAAAAGACCTACTAAAACTTATGAACAAAAAATACATCATCTTGTTTTATAGTATTATTATTCCAGTTGCTGCTTTTTCTATGATTGCAACATATGATACTGAGGCTAGTCAAAAAGCTTTCGCTAATGGTAGCGAGATATGGGTACACTATGCTGCAGTTGTACCAACTGAAAACACACATGGCAGCAAAGAGTTTTGGGCTAGTTGTTCAACACATAATTTTTCATTAATAGAACCAACTGGAGCCTCTGTTCAAGAAGGTGATCCATTTAACACAACAATATATTTCAGCAATGTATCTTATGGTGACGATAGATTTGTTCCTTCAATAAAAGATTCAGAAAACGGTGTCTATCCAATTTTAAATGGCTCCTCTATTTCTTATGGCTTATATCCACAAGAAAGAATTAAAGATAACACCTTAATATCCACATTGAATTCTCTTCCATCATCTGCGATTACATCTAACGGATGGTATTTATATAACAATAGGTACTACACTAGAGTGGTTGCTAATAAATCCGATGTTAATTACACATTTAATGATGGGTCAACTATTACAAACGGAACTACATATTGGTTTAAGTGCCAACCAATAGAATGGAAAATCCTTAATAGCAATAATGGAACTTATTCTTTAATATCTGAAAGTCTTTTAGAAAAGTTTTGCTTCTATCACGAAAATAAAAATAGAAGTAATAACACAATCTATCCTAATAACTACGAGTATTCAAATCTTAGAGCGTGGTTAAATGGATATAACGGTTCTTCATATAATGTCGATAATTATTCAGGTATAGGTTTCATCAATAAAGCATTCTTGAATCCATCATTTATCCAACAGACTTTAGTCGATAATAGCGCCTCTCAAACCACCGCTTCGGCCGCTGAATATGCATGTTCAAACACCAATGATAAAATCTATTGTTTAAGTTATTATGAATATTCTACTCTTCTTACCAAAGTAGAGAGGCAAAAAACTGCCGGAGATTATTCAATCGCACAAGGCGCAAATTTGAAAAAAATGAGTACTGACAATAAATATTACGGTATCTACTGGACTCGCTCCCCTTACTCGTACCCTGGAAATACATGGGCAATAGACGGGGACGGCGACTTTTCTCATTTCTTATTGCAACACTATATAACAGCTAGCTTTAATGTAAGGCCAGCGATGACAATTCATTTATAAAAAAGCTTTCCTTATAGAGAATTAATAAATAATTATTTCAATGTTTGAATAGGTCTTTTTGTCCAATTTTGAATAAGTGACCTTGGACAACTACAATTATTACAATTTTGTGGATCTGAGGAGGCTCGAACTCCCTACCTCATCGTTTGAACGATGGCTCAGACAATAAACCTCCTAGCGTTTCACTAAAAGGTTTTTAACTCTATTTTTCTAGATATCTATCGAACTCATATTCGAATAGATACATCTGCTGGTTATTTGGACTATATCTACAAAATAAGACAAGCGGAACAAGGATGAACATCCAATAATTATTTCCTAAGCCAAGATATATAGCCCGTTGATTATACATAAACAATAAGCTGACACATGCTATTAAAACAATTAAGCCCGCGCATATAAGATTTTGAATTAAATAATATCGATGTCCATGGAAGAAAAATTGTGAATTATGGATGCCGTATTTTCTTTCATAAAATAGTCTAAGGAAAAATATAATATACATATAGAAAACACTAACGACAGAAAGAAGTAAGAATGAATTTGGAATCCAGAATTTAAGAAAGATATTTTGTTCTACTCCATATACCATCACATAACGGTTTGAGAAATAATAAATAACAATTAGTCCCGCAAGTGGAATTAAAGAAAGTGAATGCCAAATAACTCGCGCGTATTTTTTCTTTTTGGTAAGGAAAGTAGGCACAAAAAGCAAGAATAGCAAAATTACATAATTAATCGCCAATACTTGGAAAAAGTTACCAGGAATATATTTAAACATGATGCCTGTTAAATCATATCCCCACGCTGTAGTAATCGCTAAAAAGACCGTCTCTATTGTGGCAATAAATAAGAACATGCCAAGATTAGAGATAATCTTATGAAGCAGATCAATTGGCTTTCTAATACGGTTAACAGAGATAATGAAATTTAAAAATAATGCACTAATCCATCCGGTTTTAAAAACTTCAATAAGAGTAGGATTAGATAAACCAGTATGTCCAATCACGGTAAATGCTACTGAAAGGAGGAATAAAATCAGAGAAACTATACAAACAACCCTTCCTAAAATAGCGATAAATATATCTGGAATACCAACCCTGATATTCAAGTCTTCAGGTAATTGTTTATTTTCTTCGCTATCAGGTTTGACACTAATAAGACGAGGTTTAATATTAAGAATTAATATTCTTAAGAACATCGCAAAGAAAACAAAGAAGAAGGTAATACCGCTAAATAAAAAGACTAATCCAATTATTTGAAAATTAAAGTTTTTAATACGGCCCTGTTCTCTAGCGGGTAGAAATTCATTACGGAAATCAACTGGCTTATCTAAAAGATCACTCATAAGCTCAGAAAATGAATGATTTATTTCTGCTATGCCAGTATTGATTATTTTTAGAACAAGTTCCTTATCAATAAGCGGATTTTCTCCAGTAATAAATTTAAAATTACTATATTCTGTAACATTATCTCCGTTATAGATAAATTCACATCTAAAGTGAGTGCCAAAAAGCACATCACCATATGTAAAAGAGCAAAGATAAGAACTAACTCCTAAATTAGAACCAAGTTGATACAAATATCTATCAAAAGTTAACGAATGCTCATCAATAACTGTTTTGGAATATGTAAGGTCATTAAAATATAAAATATTATCGCTTTGATAGAAGATAAGGTTCGCACTATTTTCACCATCAGGAGTTCGATCTGCATAATAATAACTCATACCAGTCAATAAATCGTGACCAGTTTTCCCTTTTTCAATTACTGCATTTCTAACTTCCTTATAAGTTTGTCCATAATATTCGCTAGAATTCTTAACAGATTTAACAAATAAAGCGGCACCTACTGCGATAAAAATAGCAAAAAAGGCAGATAAAGAGCCAAATATTATTTTTTTCTTTTTTAAATTCTTCCTTTTACCAATAACCGCATCTTTACTAGCGGCGGGATATCCATTAATTCCTTTTAAAGAAAGCTCCACTCCATAAAAAGTATTAATCTTTTCAAGATTCTTTTTACTTGGACGAAAATAACCTTTTTCATAACAATAAAGCGATAAAGGGGAGATTTTCATCTGCTTACTTGCTTCTTTGATGGTAAGCCCTTTATCTTCTCTTAAAGAAATTAAATGGAGATTATAATTTTTCATTTGTTATAAATATAGTATACTTTATAAAAATGAGAAATAAGTTTTGTTTTTTACTTCTAATTCCTGTCCTACTTTCTTTAACTAGTTGCCAGAGTGGAGATAAGTTAACATTCTCATCTGGGAAATTTGTTTTTGATACGTATTATAGCGATAACTATTTCTTACTCGATAATAAAAATGTTCATGAAGAAATCGCTTTAGCTAGTCACGCGATGGCCCTTTCCACTTTTAAAATAGGAGATGACTATCAAAATAAAAATCAATATCTTAAAGAACTATGGGAAAACGAAGGTTTTCATAATTTATATTTCAATGATTATTTCTATGTTAAACCAGAAACCGATAGCATCGCTTTTGGTATCGCAAGTAAAGTAGTAAAAGACTTCACCTTAATTGCTATCGCAGTAAGAGGTGGATTTTATGAAGCTGAATGGACAAGTAATTTCACTCTTGGAGAAAGCGGTAATTCTAAAGGCTTTGATGAGGCTAGTGATAAAGTAGTCGCAGGTTTTGATCAGTATGTAACATCAAACAATATAAATGGACACGTTAAAATATGGATATCAGGATTTTCTCGTGCGGCGATTACTTCAAATATGACTGCAGGTAAATTACTTAATCGTACAGTAGATGGAGAATATTCCACTGATAATTATAATTATTCAGTTGATGATGTATATGCATATTGTTTTGAACCTCCAATGGGAGTAGAAGCCACTTTAGAAGAAGCGCGCTCTCCTTTATATCACGGAATACATAATTTCATAAATTATAATGACCTAGTCCCACTAGTAGCGCCTTATGAATGGGGTTTTGTTAGATATGGTACAGATCATTATTATCCAGATAGATTAAATGATATCCATTTTGACTCAAGCGAAAGAGAAAAAATGCTCTCGCTATATCACTTTACTTATGGCGCTGATAAATTCCATGACTATACAGTGGATAAATGGAGATTCTTTGATGTTGGTGTATCTGAAACTGAAACTTATATTCCAATACAAAGCATTCAACCTTCTTTGGGACGCTTCACTCGCGCTCTAGTGTACAATATGGCGCTTAGTGGCTTTGGCAGTCGAAGTCTTTATTTTAATGAAATTGAAAATGGCTTAAGAAGTTTAATCGCTGCTGTATTTGGCTGTAACCCAGAAATTGAAAAGATAAATCCAGAAAATATCATCGATATTATTTTTGAATATAGTTTTATTAGAAATATCTTCCTTGAACTTCAAGACTGCAAAAACATTGAATTTGCTACAGATATGCAACTATTACTTTTCCAAATCTTTGGGGCTAATAATCAAAATATGGACGCTATTCAAGATTTATACATGGAAGTCTCAGATTTCTTTTATTACCTTCCAGATTCTTTTAGATTTAGAAAAGATATATTAGCCCAACTTATTTACCGCGATAACGCGGCGGGTCTATTTATTGGACATCAGCCAGAATTAAGCTACTGCTTCCTTTCTAGTTGTGATTCGCGCTTCCTTGGTAGTGATAAATGCGAATTTAATGATGGAACATATTATATTCTCCGTCTTACAAAACCAACATCTTTTGCTTTATATGAAGAAAACCTTAAAAAAACAATCTTTGAATATAAAAACGATCAAATGATTAGTGGTGCTTTATCTGCTGAAAGATATATAGATGGGACTATTGATATATATCTTCCAAAAAACGGAGTATATGCTTATCTTGCTGAAGCGGAAAATTTGTCATTATTAAATGTTGATCCGTTAATGGGTGAATCAATTCTTGAAACTTCTTTACCTAAAATAGGTGAAATCAAATAATTTTCTAATTCTCATTCGCGAATAAGAAAAAACCAGGCTTTTACACCCGGTTAATTCGGAACTCTAGAATTCTAGTTTTTTTGCCTTAAATAAAATGTCAGCAGGAAAGCAAAAAGAAAACCATCAATCACTATAATATTGACCATTCGATCTATATGTAACTTCCCCGTCGCTACACGTAACAGAAACATTACTTGAAGCACCACTGAAGAAGGTGTATCCACTACCATATTTATAAGCGCTATTAGCAATAAGAGTTTTAAACTGCTCTTTTGTACCAGAATAGTTAATCTCAACTGTCAATCGATTGATATCCATCTTAAATGTTTGATATCCAAGATATTCTAATGATGCAGGAAGATTGAAGGTCATGGTTGTATTTCTTACGCAAGAAATAGTGTTGAATGCTTTATCGCAAACATATTCATATCCTTTAGGAACATTAACGGAGATGTCTTTGCTAATAATAACACCACCAACTTCCATTGATAAAGGTTGAGATAATCCTAAGATTGGATATTCTGTTCCATTAATGGAAACAGTTTCTGGAAGATTAACTATCGCATTAGTTGCAAACCAATTGCCAGCAATATTGCTTGCTGCATATTCAGTAACTGCTAAATCACCGTTTTCATCCACACCGATGCTCATAGTGACTTCGCCACCATGAAGGACTTGATCTTCTGGATAAGTAATCTCTGCATCTTCAATTGTTTGGCCATCAATAGAAACATTACCGTATTCATCAACTTTTATTGTTTGGCCAGGTTCAATTGGAAGAGGATTACGAAATGCCCAATTATTTGTGACTCCAGCATTAATTACTTCGACTGGGGCATCGCTTTTATTGAATTGCCAAGAGGCGTAACCAAAAGGTATCGATGATAAAACACCGAGAGCTAAAATAGATATTAAGCTAATAAGTCTCATCTTACAATTTAGCATGTTTTATTCTTTTTTCCTTTTTGGTTGATATTCCTAATTCTTCTAATCGATTATTTTTAATTTTTTCCCATTTAATAATTGCAATATCGCTTATGGCATATATAGCGATGACTGCAATGAGGGAATAAATTCCATATCCAGAGCCAAAGAAAAGTATTATTAAGCCAATATACTTAATATCTTTTCCTTGGTAATGATATAAGATTTGCTCACGTTTAACTGCCACATCTTCTCCAGGAGCATTGTCTCCTCTAAAAATGAGGGTTCCATCTTTACGCTCGCCTATGTATCTGTGTGTAATTATCTTGCCTTCACTACTAATATAACCATAGACATCATAAACATTTAATTCAGCGTCTTTTTGCAAAACGTTAAATTGAACAAAATCACCAACATCGAATTGATCACGTTCAATCTTTGATTCAGCTTCGTGTAAATCAATTGAATATTTTGATGAATATTGTCCAATAAGTTTTTCCTTATATGCCTCGTTATAATAACCATCCATTGAATTGGAGGCGATAGCAAAAGATACGTGATTATTTGTAACGAATTGTCTGTCATTAATACGATAGATCCCTGAAACTATCGCAATACCGACTAATCCGATACAAACGAGTGCTGAGGCACCTTGCATAATAGCACCTAGCACTCGTTTAGATTTTTTCTTATTATCTTCAACTTCTTTTTTGAATTCGTCATCAAGTTTACCTGTACTAGATAATTGCTTAGCCGATTTTAAAATCATGCTATAAGCAAAAATAACTAATCCAATAATTAGAGCTGATAGAATTGCCAAGGTGATAATAATTATTACCACCAAATCAGTCATTTGTAACCTCTATAAATTAGGCAACTGTAGCTGTGAATGTGAAGGCGACTTTTGCACCAGCAAGAGCATTCTTCATAGCGTCGAATTGAGCTTTGGTTGTTGGTTTATTAACCCAAGCAACTGTTGGCAAAGTGTAGATAGCTTCTTCGACGTTTGCACTTGCTATAGGACTTCCTAAAGCACCACCTGTAAATGAGATATATGCATCAAATGCACTATCAGCAGTAAATGCAGCTGTTAAGGCAACATCAGATACATCAGCAGCAGCTTCAGAACCTGTAAAACTTACTGTGAATAATGTTAAACCGTCTGTGACAGCTTCTTCACTATTTGTATGATCAGAAACAGTCCATCCAAGGAATTCTTGGTCAAGAGTTAAATAGAATGTTTCTTGAGATAATGTGATTTCTCCAACGCTTGTATCTTTGGTGATAGCAACGTTAGCGTCCACAACTTT
>Ga0247611_10000518_pt1 | contig 78510 bp, 58 predicted proteins | sample 177DNAGHGhighgp2_FD_192422 | JGI IMG/M metagenome (GOLD analysis project Ga0247611, IMG submission 192422) | Sheep rumen microbial communities from Palmerston North, Manawatu-Wanganui, New Zealand - 1770 DNA GHGhigh gp2 | ecosystem: Host-associated > Mammals > Digestive system > Stomach > Rumen... | reverse complement strand
CAAGACAGGCTCACCAACGCATCAGCAGAATCCTTCAACGCCAAAATCAAGGCTTTCAGAACGCAGTTCAGAGGAGTCGGAGACATCAAGTTCTTTATGTACAGGCTGGCGACACTTTATTCTTGATAAGCTCAAGCTTTACCAACCGGGTAAATCCGCTGAGCCGCAAAAACAATAGAATTTGAGCAGTTTAAAAAAGCTGTCTCAAGCAAGGAAAGTAAGTTAGCAGAATATAAACAATTAGAGAAGAATAAAGACGTAGATGAATATTGGCTTTGTGTTAATCTACCACGCTCATCCAATAGATTCCATTTTGGCTTAGCCCCATTCAAGATGCAATCAGGATATTCGCGAATCTATGTAACGCAGTTTGATGAAGCACGAAGAATAAAATGAAAACTTATACCAACTCTTTGTCATCTACTTCAACAATAGCCACGATTGAGTAAATCGTATCAAATTAGCATTCAATACTCCAGTAGAAATCAATATTTCTTATAGTCGTATGGGGCACTTCGCTTAAAATCATTATCTACATTCCAGTAGAAACCAATACCTCCTATAGCCATTGCGACAAAATGCGCTACGCTTTAAATCTACATTCCAGTAGAAATCATTATTTCTTATAGTCCCTACCCGCGAAGGTTGGTGGTTCGGTGATCTACATTCCAGTAGAAATCATTATTTCTTATAGCCTGCCGGAGATTACGATGCCGGCGTTTGATCTACATTCCAGTAGAAATCATTATTTCTTATAGCCCTGGTCGCCGTTGTTCTGAACGTGATTGCATCTACATTCCAGTAGAAATCATTATTTCTTATAGCCTCTATTCGACTATTATTTGTGTGCAAAGTTAATCTTTTTTATTGAAAATCAGTTGGTTATTGATATAAAATTTATGTTAAAAATATTAAATACAATATGGGGCGTTTGAAGAGACTTTCGTAATGTTTTCGTTCCCAGGAGATTAGTGCTTGAGTTGCAGACGTATTAAGTCAGGTTTGCAATTTTACTTTGTTCGACTTGGCAGAAAGGACCCATTCTTCGATGGATAACGTTTCATTATTCCCATTATTTAGTTTATTGATAGATAGCAATCCTTTTCTGGCTATGTTATAGGCTCCGTTGGCATCTCCATTTTTTGGAAGTTGTGGCTTTGTTTCTTTATTCATCTTGCGACTATCGAAAAACACGCCGTTGACATCCTGAACAGGGGATAATATATAGTCGGTATCCTTGTCTGGCTTGTTGCGTAACGAAAGCATCAAGAAGAACAAACGTTTTAGCTCTTTGATATCATCTTTCTTGTTTATAGTTCTGAGCATTTCTTTCAGATTTGCACCTGAATGATAATCTACTCTATACTTGCCTAATAAAGCTTTAAAGCCAGAGGTTAGTGATACGTTTTCGCATTTCAAATTGTGACAACTCTTACTGCCCGACCATTCTATGCGGTTTCCATATGAGCAAGTCACCCATGGGAATGAGTTTGCGCATTGTTCTAATCTTGTGTATTGCAACACTTCTTGATAATCCCATTCAAATTCAAACCACTCTTTGTCTGAGTTGTAGGAGATGGATTTGAAACAAGCTAATAGATTTCTGATGTCTTTTACACGGTCTCTGTCAAACAGATTGCAGAACCCCGTTACTGGGTCGATGGCACTTGTGTACTCTGGCGGAACAAAAAACACAATTCCATTTTGTTTGACACCAGTTTTAGGCATCTCAATTTTAGGGTCAGCCAATTGTAAAGCCTTGAATGTACATCCTTCCTGATTTAGATTGCATACATTCTTGCTAACCATAAAACTCAACTTCTCAATTAGCATCTTTTCGAACAACTGATAAATTTGCATGTCTTTCTTTTGACGACCACGCTTAAAACTATCACTTAAATCTTCCAAGACCAGAATAGCATTCTTCTCGACAATCAAATTTGTAAGCTGATGTATAGCATGACCTAAATACCCCTCTTTCAACTTGCGTATTCCTGTCCTAACTTTCCATTTTTTACGCTCGTCATCAAGTTCAACCTCCTTCTCCATTAATTTCTCATGATAGTTAATCCCGTTGATTATGTTCAAACTATTTTGTTCCACAATGTTGCCATTCATGTCTAAAACAGAATAATAAAGCAGATTGCGTTCCCCACGGTCTATACCGATGATATGAGAGAAATATCCGTTCTGAATTTGTTCGAGAACAAGCAGATTGAGGTCTTTCAATTTGTGAGCGTTAGCGTTCATCAAGATTGGGATGTGTAAGTGAATTTTAGGTTTCTGATAGCGAAGAGGTACAGATTGTATGTTACCGGTCTTTTGTACCACATCAGCTTTTTCTCGGAAATACAATTTAGGTTCTTCCAGTTTGAAATCATACGACAAGAGATTCTTTTGGCAGAATATTGATTCCCAATAGAGAGTGTGCAGGTTGGAGGTCGAGTTGCTGGCACGATTATCGGCATAATCTTTGTTGTATAACTGAAAAAGATACACCTTTCCTTCTTCGACGAGTTGAATGATACTCTCCCAACTAGCAGTTTTCTCTTCTATACGGAAAAGTTTCCCTTTTAGTGATTCGACGAACGAAGTATAGTTGTCATATTCTTCCGCAGGGAGAAAACCAAAATCAAAATTTTTATAATCAGGGTGCATATTGAGACATTTTTGGAAATATCTTATAGCATGTTCTACCTCTTCTTTGTTGTCCGATACCTTATATTTCCCATCCTTTATACGTTCCCATTCTTTGGCCAGTTCCGCCTTATGCTCTCGCACAAATTTTGCCATTGTTGGTTCATTGCGCCCCTTTGAGGCGTTTGGCTTCTTAGAAAAAACGAACTGTCTTGTCAAGTTTGCATCAATCCTATTCGCCGCTTGCGAATAAGGCAGATACACTATCGTGTCAAATGTACTTCCACCTTGTAGTTCATCTTTTTGTATTCCATTAAGCATCAAAAAGAAATACTTCCCGTCTTTTTTTAGGAAAACGACCTTGTTGGTCCAGTTGTCTAGTAAAGTCGCCTTCCCCAAATATACGGGATAAGAATCGTTTGAAAATGATGCCTTTGTCAGCCAATTTCTAACACTGTCAAACAAATTGTTGATCGGTTGGAGAGCCTCAACTATAGGCATAAAGTCACCGTAGAAATCTTCGTTGCGGTCATTTTCATCGCCAGTACCTGTTAACGGACGCAACAAACGGTATAATTGTTTGTATGATTCCATTAACCTAAGTATGCATACAGATGCTTGATTATTTCTTCTATAGTCATTGTTCCCCGCTTTTTTCAAGTTGAGAAAGTCCTGAGCATCGGAAGATGACTTTTTTAGGGACTGGAGTGCCGAAGACAAACTGTTGTTCAGATAGAGGAAATATTTATTTTTCATCTCATTTGACATCCATCGCAGAGATAAACTCTCTTTCTGAGAACTGCTTTTTGGTATCTCAAACGAACCGTCTAATGCAGTATAATCACCTGTCATCTGCGCTGCAATTGAACGCAAGGATTTACGGTAAATGAAAATATGGTCATCATATGTGGCTATTTGACGGATTATCTCTTCTAATGCAGGAAGATATGGGCTAGTATTATTGACGAATGCGCGAATGGCAACAACCATCATTTCGTCATTCGTGAATGCAGCGGGTAGCCATGATGGTGTTATTTGGGGACTTAAAATCTGCTTGTTAAGTTTTTTAAATCTCTTGTGCCACATTGAGAATTTTGGATGTGCATCGCTGTACTCCTTTAACCTCTGAACGAGTTGCCCTATATACTTGTTGTACTTGTCTATGCCTGATTGATGGAGGCAATAGGAGAAATCACCAACCAACATTTCTTTTTCACCACTGAATTCATCTACCATTATCTTCAAATCATCTAATGCTTTCTTGTTCCTAATGAAAGTATAAAGATTCTGATAAACTATGCGGTGGGCAACCCCATTTTTCTTTCCAGAGAAGACTTGCTCAATATTGGTAGCTAATGTTTCAAAATACGGCGTAAAGTTCTTGAATTTGTCGATTGCAAGTTCAACAAACTCTTTTAACTCTTTATTCCATGCAGCTCGTAAAGTTTTACCACCAATAACAACCTCATCATATTGCAAATCCTTCAAGATTAACTGTAATTCTGCGTTTTTAAGGGTCAATACGTAGTCTTTTAATGGTGTGTATAAAGCTTTTGCTGTTGGCTTTGTAGGTTTGGATTTATCTATAACACCTGCTAATTTCTTAGATATCGCATTCCTTTCGAGACCATCTTTAGCTTTGTCATATTTTTCTAATAAGCCATTCCATTCCTTATTATCTTTTATGTTATCAAGTATTGGCGCAATGACTTCTTTCTGGTAGTATTCATCGATAAGACACTTGACAACCAGATAGGCCATCGCTTTCTCTTTATCATCGGACACAAGGAAACCATCAGAATTAATAAGTTCTGCTGTTTTTCCTATTGGCCGTAAATCAAACTTTACAGTCTTGTGTACTTGGAATAAATTGGTGAACTGATTCATTGAGGTTTTGTTTATATTCACAGTGGTTTCATGCATGTTGGAAAGCATATTCTTAACATCTTTCCTACCCAAACTTCTGTAGCATTTCACTTCTGAACTTGAAAACTGCAGCAGTTTCCTTGTCGCTTTCTTTTGGGTTGGCGTACAATTTCGCTTTCAAATTAATTATGTCTGATTTTTCATCGTATGAAATGTCTGTATTTATAACACCCACTAATAATTCATCGCTATACATCTTAGCAGGCAGTCTGTCCTTGAATTTCACTTCACATAACAATAGTCCCTCCTCTGTATAGAACGCCACAGTATTTTCCACTTTTACTTTTGCGAAGATATAAGTATCACGAGAACCTTCACTTGACACCATATCTTTAACCCACAAAAGTAGATGATCACTCAGACTTTTTTTGTCAATATTTACTGGGAGTCCGGAGAAAATAGTTGTTGTTTTCTTTATTTTTATTGTGTCCATAATACATTTTTTTGTTAATGATGAATAATAAAGTTGCTTATAAGGCAAGAAGTGATAAAACTTCTTCGTTTGCAATCTGTTTTTCTGCACGGCATTGAGCCTCTTTCGCTGCTTGTTTTGCAAGTACTGCTATTCGTTTCGCCTCTTCTGGAGCAGTGATTTCTTCGCTGTAAGTGTCTATAAACATATCTATTTTTTTATCCAATCGAGCTATATCGCGCCTAATCTCATCTCTGAAAACAGCCTGCTCGCGTAACATTGACTGAATGTCATGCAGAATAGCTGTGTAATCAGAATCTGTTGTTATAGCACTTTTTCTTTCCTGTGCATTATCACTTTTGTTATTGGGGTCGACAAGAAAGTAAAAAAGATCTATTTTTGTGGCATTACAAAAATCAAGCAGGCGAGTGACAGGAAGACGATGTTCCGCAAGTAACGATTCCTTTACACGGTTGGGATGCAACCCAACAATTGAAGCGATGTCACGATATGATGAAATTGTGTCAGAATCTATTACTTTTTGCATTGCCTTTTTGTCATAGAAGCAGAATTTGTAGTTATACAATTTGACGTAATCCTCACGTTGGCCAATTGGCTCCTTGCTGTCATCTTCAGAAATGAATCGACTGACGGGTATGCTGAGACCGTTAGCAAGGTCTATGAGTTGTTGTACTGATATCTTGATTGGCATCGCGATGATACGATACAACGTAGTAATTGAGATGCCCGACTGAGTCGAAATCTCTTTGTATGTCATACGCAATGCTGCCGATAGTGCTTTGAACAAATTCTCGTTAAGTTGTAACATTCTAATCTCTCTTATTTTGGGTGCAAAGATAATATAAAGAAACTGTTTTTGCAAATATTATATGCCAAAAATGATTGAATTCAGTGTAAAACTATAGCAAAAATGAAATTATAGCACCGTTTTTGATAATTCGAGAATATAAAAAGCCCACGTTGCATTATTGCAGCGTGGGTGGTTAACATTGTATACTCACAGAATGTCTTACAGTCCGTGTTTACTCATTTCTCCACACTAAAGGTTCATCAACATGGAATGTAAATGTAGGCCTTCCAGATTGGAATATGGGTATGTCTATCTTTATATCTTTAGCCTGTTTGCAGTGTTTGTCATTTTTGGGTTACTTGATTTTATTAGTACACCTATCTCTTAAGTGTTATCAGAAGTCATCATAAACCGACCCTTTACCTTTTTTTTGTCCTTTGGTCTTATGAAGATACTCAGTTATTCCCTTTCTGCACTTCGTGAAATGCTTACCTAATAAATTATTTTCCATTTCTGTTTCGAAATATTTAGCATTGTTGCCAATTCTAATTTTCGTAATGCCATACGCTTCAATGCTGTCAAGTTCTTCTGTTTTAATACCTGATTCAAAAACATAGTAAGTGTATGTAGTCCCTTGCTGAACTGTACTAACAAATGGGGAATTGTACACAACAGGGTTAGTTTTATAGCTATCACTATACAATGTGTCAGCAGTCAGGCTTATCGTTTGTCCATTTTTAAGTTTAAGTAGAACAATGTTATCATTGGGTATCTTATCATATGAACTTAGCAATATACGCCATTCCAAATTATTACTTGATTCATAACACAAAAGATTAACAGCGTAATCACGGTTTTCAACAGTGAGCTTTTTTACTTTCATGCCAACAACGCGGCGACCATCAGGATTTATTGCGTCCATTTGTATTTTCTGCGAATAACAGGATAACGACCACAGAGAAAACAATAATAAAATAAACTTCTTCATAACCTCTGCCCTAAATTCGTGTCGGGCACAACCTCTATTATTTTACTTAACTTTAATATGTTTAGAATAAAAAAACGTGAGCAATCTACTTCGCTTACGTTTTCCGAGGTATTGGGGATAACCTTTGTAGCTTAAACGAGTAAATGCCCACGCCGAACGGCGTGAACTATCTACTTCAGTTCTTGCTACTTTTTCTTTCAATTCCCCAATTGTCGGAAAACAAGAATCAAAAGTGGACGTTCAGTCTTATGTCTTTATATCTTTATCTGTCCATTGGCATATCTGTCTTTAGTGTTACACCTTATGTCATATATATACGGCTATGCGACATGCCCCATCTCGTAAAGATGTTCGGGGGCGATGTCAATGCTGCCGTCGAGCCAGCAAACCGTCCATCCGTCAAGGTCGAAATGGTCGAATACAGCTTTGTCGCGCAGTGGGGCAAAGAGCTTATACTTCTCAATGAGCGGCAGGCAGTCGAAAATGCGTTCGCAGCCATCATTGAAGGTCAGGTGCAGCCTATAGCCATCAAGGGCACGGGCGGCTGTAACCCATTTTAGTGAATTTGTCTGTTCCATACACTAATCCAGAGGGCTAATTTTTACCAGAGTCTCACCATTCTCCATGCGTTCCCAGTTCATCATCAGTTCGTCCTTATGCTGGTCGAGCCACTCGAAGACCAGATGCAACGCACAGCGTGGCATCTGCCCAGTCACTCTACCCGTCTGAATGTCGATGGTGGCACGATACTCATTGTAGCGCACATGGAAGTGCGGCGGATTGTGGTCGGGCAGATACATCGTAATGACGATTCCGTAGAATTGGCAAATCTCTGGCATGATACTCTTTTTTGATAATTACGGTCACAAGGCTCGTGCAAGCAGAGTGCAATGGAGCTTGCTCCAATTGCCGAGGCGCAGCCGAGTCTCGCACCCTTTTGGGTGCAAAGGTATAAAATCTTTTTGATAAATATAACACTTTACCTGTACCTTTTATTTATTTATTTACGCCGTGGTACCCTCCCCGAGACACTCTGTCTCGTGGTCCCTCCCTTCTTGCCCTTTATTTATGTGCTTTCTGCGTTAATTCTCTATAATTGCTTTTCAAAATCAACCTTTTTGCGTAACTTTGCCACTCAGTGGCGAACTTACAATGCACTCTGCAAAAAAACAAACGAGTTTGTTTTGTTCTGCTCTCGTTTTTTCGTAACTTTGCGTGGAAAATTAAGTTAAGTGAAGGTAAGACTATATTCATACACAACTAAAGAATTTTATGAGACTGACAGGAAGAAGAGAGAGTAGTAACGTGGAAGACCGACGGGGGCTTTCCGGTGGTACCAAGATGGGCATCGGCGGTTTGGGAGGTATCCTCATCATTGCACTGCTGACATTTATCGGTGGTGGTGACATAGGTGACGTGGTAACCAACGTGGTGCAACAAGGCGGACTGGGAACCATTCAGGAAGAGCAAATGGAAGGGCAACGCGAATTTACCGCCGAAGAAGAAGAGTTAGCAAGATTCTCCCGTCAGATTCTGGCTGGAACGGAAGATGTTTGGACTGAAGTGTTCCAGCAAATGGGAAGACAATATACGCCCCCTACCCTGGTTCTCTTCACTAACCGTGTGAACAGTGCTTGCGGAACGGCCTCGTCTGCCGTTGGCCCATTTTACTGTTCAGCAGACCAGAAACTCTATATCGATCTCTCTTTCTTTACTCAGATGAAGAGTCAATTGGGAGCTGATGGCGACTTTGCCTATGCCTATGTTATTGCACATGAAGTTGGTCATCATGTGGAATATCTTCTCGGAACGCTTTCACAAGCCCATCAACAGATGAGCCAAGTAGATCAGGTTGCTGCCAATCGAATCAGTGTGAAACTGGAGCTACTGGCCGACTACTATGCCGGAGTGTGGGCCCACTATGATGACGAGAAATACCAGTCACTTGAACCTGGCGATGTGGAAGAGGCCATTGACTGTGCCGAGAAAATCGGAGACAACTACCTGCAAAAAAAAGCAAAGGGATATGTGCAGCCCGAGTCGTTTACCCATGGGACAAGTGCACAACGCATCAAGTGGCTAAAGTTAGGTATTAAACATGGCGATATGTCTATCAGCACTTTCGGGCTCAGCGATTCGGAACTCTAATCCCCCCAAAAAATCACTTAATACGTCTGCTTTATAATAATGTAACAATAAAAATAAAACAGCGGACATGCTGTCCGGAAGACTTTCTCAGAGGAGCGGTAAACGGGGCTCGAACCCGCGACCCTCAGCTTGGGAAGCTGATGCTCTACCAACTGAGCTACTACCGCAAATAAATTAAGACAAGGGAAATTCTCTTCTAAAAAAGAGCCGATACCCGGACTCGAACCGGGGACCCACGCATTACGAATGCGTTGCTCTACCAACTGAGCCATATCGGCAAAAGCGAGTGCAAAGATACAATATTTTTTGGAACCAGCAAAAGAAACAGAATAATTTTTATGAAATATTTCATGAAAGAAAAGATAGAAGTAAAGAGCCCCAAAAACATCATACCTGAGAATCAGAAGAACAATAAGAGATGGACATCTGACATTAAGGCAACATTGCTTCTTGTAATGGCCATCTTCTTTGTGTTGCACTCCATCTCTGCGCAACGCAATGAGATTCTCAATCCTCGCATTGCCTCCCTGCAGGTATCACCCGGCGATGACTGGCTGCAACCACCTATTATCCAACTACATGGCGGGCAACCCATTATTATCTCATTCGATGACCTCACCCATGAGTATCACCGCTATGTCTATCGAGTGGAACATTGTGAAGCAGACTGGAGCCCAAGCCGCGACCTCTTCACCAGTGAATATGTACAGGGCTTTGCCGATGGAAAGGCGCTTGAAGACCTGGAAGAATCGCTCAACACCAATATTCTTTTTACCCACTATCGTCTGCAGATTCCTAATGAAGAATGTCGGCTGAAACTAAGTGGAAACTACCGCGTAACCATTTACGACGAAAACAATGACAACGAAGAGGTGCTCCGCGCCTACTTCCTGGTGGTTGACCCTATAGCTAATGTAATGTTAAATATTACCTCCAACACTGATTTGGGCATGAATAGCCGCTACCAGCAACTCTCAGCTCAGGTAAGATACAACAATCTAAAGGTCACAAGACCTGACGTTCAGCTCCATACCGTGGCCCTGCAGAACTTCAGATGGGATGATGCCCGCTATAATGCTGACCCACAATACCGCATGTCCGATGGCCTAAAGTGGGACCACTGTCGCCAACTGATATTCTATGGTGGCAACGAATACCGTAAATTTGAGATGACCGATCCAGACCATGCTACCCTCGGCATCGATAAAATGCGATGGGACGGAACTACTTATCATGCTTGGCTTTGGCCCGATGAACCCCGTCCTAACTATGTCTATGACGAAGATGCCAATGGGGCTTTCTACATTCGAAATTCCGATAACTACGATAACGACCGACTCTCTGACTATGTCCTGGTGCACTTTACACTGAAATCGCCACGACTGGACGGTGACGTCTATGTAAATGGACGCTGGACACATGATCAGCTACTACCCGAATACCGGATGGATTACGATGACTTAAAGGGTGAATACACACTGGTAAAAAGTATGAAACTGGGGTATTACAATTACCAATACCTACTCCAACGTCCCGATGGCAACATAGAGCCATTAGAGTCTGAAGGCACATTCTACCAAACAGAAAACCAATATCAGTTTCTCGTATATTGGCGCGCCATTGGAGGCCGCACCGACCTGCTGGTCGGCTATCAGCAAGTTTCGTTTGCCCCATAAATAATTTTCAGGATAGAAGTCGTTTCCTCCTCTACCCGAAAGCGATTGTCTGTTCGTTCGCCCACAAGCCAGATGATTCTACCTTTTGCATCTTCCACAACGAGCTGACGTTGTTTATCGGGCAACGACTTCTTACGGTCTGTCATATAATCACTCACTAACTTTGAACCTGTCATGCCAAAGGGAACAAAACGGTCGCCTTTCCGGACGTGACGAACAGTCAGCGGCCACTGGACTTTCGTGCTGTCGAGCATTGCTTCCCAGCGATTCCGTCCCGGTTGATCCTGCAGGTCACGTTCTTCTTTTAAAAAGACAAAGAACTGCGTCTCACCGAAGACATATCGTCCGGGCTCCTTCACAACAAACGATGGCATGCTGGTTTGAATGAGGTCGTTTTTCGGATAAACAATCAGTTTTCCACGATTAACGGTTGCCACATGAGAACTACTTTCCCAATGTCTTCCAGACACTCCATTTAGTTGTGAAAAAATGAGATGAACCTGCTGAGAGGAGAAATTATATCTCTGCAATATCTCATAAAGTAAACATTCCGGGGCCTCCGAGTGACAGATAGTCTCTATGTCGTAGCCATCGCTGCACTTCGCATTCTCTGTTTCGTGTTTTATCGCAACGTCATAGATTTTCTTCACACCGCTTAACCTTTCAGCCATGTTGGCAACAACTTTGTCAACGCCCGGGTTGAGGGTACGCAACAGTGGCAGCACCTCTAAACGAAAACGATTGCGCAAAGCTGCGTCTGTCAGTAGGTTGGTACTATCTATAACATAATGCTGGCCCCGTTTACCCGTCACCGCATCACAAAGAGAAGCGAGAAAATTCTCGATTTCTTCCCGAGTCACTCCCAACAATGGTCGAATAATCTTGCCGTTGCGAGGCTGCATCCCGATGAGACCGTCAAGACCTGAGCCGCGGACAAGATGCATGAGCACCGTTTCTACTTGATCATCGCGATGATGAGCAACACAAACGGCATCGGCTCCTATATCATCACATAGCCGATTAAAATAATGATATCTAAGATTACGTGCTGCCGTTTCAATACTCTCATGGTGCAACTCTGCATAAGCTTGGGTATCAAAATGGACACGATGAAACGGAACTTGGAGTCGATCACAAAATGATGCACAAAACTCTTCGTCACGCTTAGATTCGTTGCCACGCAAATGAAAATTACAATGAACAGCCTCTACCCGATAGCCCAATCGTTGTAGCACCAAAAGCAAAGCGACACTATCAGCCCCTCCCGACAAGCCCACCAGATAGTGGCCCTGAAACTCCAGAAGTTTATGACGACAAATATAGTCACCAACTTTTGCGACAAAGTTCTCCGTCCTCTTAATCATCATTCACAAGTTCAATATCTTTCTATGGTCAAGAACGTCTGAATACCTTTAATTCCAAGGTATTCTCGGATTAGAAATTCACTCCACATACAGTACCAATCCTTTCAAATACTCACCCTCAGGATGATATATATTAATAGGATGGTCTGCTGGTTGATGTAGCTGATGAAGGATGCGAACCTTGCGGCCAGCTTGTGCAGCAGCAGTGAACACTGCATTACGGAAGTTGTCTTTCGTAACAACTTGAGAACAACTGAACGTAAACAAGATGCCACCCTTCCGGATGCGTTCAAAGCCTTTGACATTTAGGCGAATGTAACCTTTCAGAGCGTTGTGCAAGGCTCCGCGATGCTTTGCAAAAGCAGGTGGATCGAGAATGATAAGGTCATATTTTTGGTCGTTAGCATCAAGATATTTGAAGGCATCATCGCAGAATGCCTCATGACGGTTGTCGCCGGGGAAATTCATCTCGATGTTACGATTGGTCAGCTCGATGGCCTTTGCACTGCTATCAACAGAATGAACGAGTCTTGCCCCACCTCGCATGGCATAAACGGAGAAGCCTCCCGTGTAACAAAACATGTTCAGTACGCTGCGTCCATGTGCATAAGTTTCGAGCAGACTACGGTTTTCTCGCTGATCGATAAAGAACCCTGTTTTCTGGCCTCGTAACCAATCAACATGGAAACGCAGACCATTTTCCATCGCCGTATTCTCCTGAGTTCCCCCCATGATGAAGGCATTTTCCTGTCCTAACCCTGCCATATATGGTAAGGTCGTTTCGCTCTTGTAATAGATATGTTTGATACGCTGGCCCATTATCTTCTCCAGAGCCTTGCTGACAGCCATTCGATCAACATGCATACCTACACTATGGGCTTGCATAACGGCTGTTGGACCATAACAGTCAATAACGAGTCCGGGAAGGTTGTCGCCTTCACCATGCACCAGGCGATAGGTATTATTATTCTCGTTATCAGCGAGTCCAAGAGAAAGGCGTACGTTAAGTGCGGACCGCAGACGGCTCTCCCAAAATTGGTCATTGATAACAACGTCGTGAAAAGACAGAACACGTACACTGATAGAGCCTATTTGGTAATGTCCAACAGCGATAAATTCGCCACTTTCCGTCAACACTCGCACCACCTCGCCTTCTTCAATATCAGAGTCAGTGTGATGGATGGCGCCTGAAAAAATCCATGGATGGAAGCGTTTAAGCGATTCTTCCTTTCCATGTTTCAAATAAACAGTTTTATATATCATTGCTTTCATTCGTCAATTTTGTTTCTGTTTGCATCACCAAAGGTTCTGGGATATGAACCACTACAAGTTCGAATTCATTATTTTGCTTCAGTCTTTCAATCTCCTCATATAGCTGGATACAGCTCCATGCATCGATGGCAGCATATTGTTTTTGTTTATCATTGAGCACATCGGCATCCCAGTTGGTTAGCCGCTGGCGCTTACTTATTTTCTTATGAAAAATGTTGGCATAGATTTTCTGCAGACTCATGTCTTTGATTCCAATATCACCAACCACGTTCTGCAAATCGATAAATCTACCTGGAACAAAAGCCGCGCGCCGTTTCAAGGATAAAATGTCATCATGCCATGAAATGCCAATCATGGGCACTTCTGTATTTTCAAGTAATTGTTTGATAGCCGGTGTGATTCCAATCATGTTCAGACGAAACAGAAAGCAAATTTCTTTCGATGAAACCTGCAATAGTGACACCTTGTGACTCTCACCTCGACGGAAGGATGGTCGTGTCTCTGTATCAACGCCCAAAATAGGTTGCGAGAGCAGATAGCTGACAGCCCGTTCTGCCTCTCCAACCGACTGGATAACCACAATACGTCCGGGAAATGACACAACGGGCATTTCTGCTATCTTAGCTTTATCAAACTGACTATAAAGAATTTTCTTCATGACTGATTTTTTGCAATCAAAGTGCAAAATTAGAAAAAAAGTATGAAAAGATGAACGAATATAAGTTTTTTCAACTACTTTTGCACTAAAAATCATCAACAAGTACTTTTTATGGTAAAGAAAAATATGAAACAGAAGTCCAAAGGTATCAACGATGTCGTAGGATTCAAAAATATATTTAGCAATGAAACCACTGATTTTCTGTTAGGAGCACTACTGGTGTTGATGGCCATCTATGTAATAATAGCGATGTCATCGTATCTAACAACAGGCCAGGCCGATCAAAGCATACTTGAAGACATGCGTCCGGGTGACTGGCTAAACTCTGACCGCAAGTTTACCAACTATTGCGGTTCCATCGGAGCACTCATTTCCTATTCGCTCATTACCATAAACTTCGGCTATGCTGCCTTCTTCATACCCATCTTCTTCATTCTTGTAGGATTGAAACTCATGAAGGTTTATTCGGTAAATTTATGGAAATGGTTTTTTAGTTTAGCCGTCGTCATGTTGTGGTGTTCTGTAACCTTTGCAAAGTTTCTTGCACCCATCATGGGTGAACAGATATTCAACGCAGGAGGTAACCACGGACTTTTCTGTGTTCAGCAGCTTGAAAATCTCATCGGCGCCCCAGGACTCACGCTTGTATTGATTATCATTGCACTTAGTTTTCTCACCTTTCTCAGTGCTGAAACCATTACCTATATACGCAAGTCTCTTAACCCGCTGGGGCATCTCATGAGCAAGACAAAATTTACCCTCACCAATGCCATGGCAAAAAAAGAAGAGCCCTATAACGAAGAAGCTGAAATGGCAGATGACACATTGACAGGTGCCCATGATTCCTCCGATTTTGACCCGACACCTAAGTCCAAACAAGAAGAAACTCCTACAGTCATTGACTTGACCGAGTTTAAAACCGAATCTGAGCCAAATAACAAGAAGACTGAAAAAAAGCCCAACACAATAACAAATAATCTTCACGCAGGAGAACTAACCGTGGAAATAGCTCCCTCAGACGAGGCCGCCACTGGCAAAACTGTCAGTGATGAAGAATTGCTTAAGAGTCCCATCAATCCGCGCGAACCATTCCTTAAATACAAGTTCCCGACCCTTGATTTATTGAAAAAATATGATAACAGTGACACCCCTGAGGTTGATATGGTTGAAGTGCGTTCCAACAACAACCGAATCATTGAAGTGCTGAATAGTTTCGGCGTAGCCATCCGCGAAATCAAAGCCACCGTTGGCCCTACTATCACACTTTACGAAATCACACCAGCCGAAGGTGTTCGAATTTCAAGGATAAAGAATCTGGAGGCCGACATCGCCTTGAACCTGGCTGCATTAGGTATTCGCATCATTGCACCCATGCCTGGTAAGGGAACCATCGGTATTGAGGTCCCAAACAAGAAGCCAAACATTGTCTCCATGGAGAGTATTCTGAACTCAAAGAAATTCCAGGAAACAAAGATGGATCTGCCTATCGCCTTGGGAAAGACCATTACCAACGATGTGTATATGGCTGACTTGGCTAAGATACCCCATCTGCTGGTGGCAGGTGCAACCGGTCAAGGTAAGTCTGTCGGTTTGAATGCCATTATCACCTCACTACTTTACAAGAAACATCCGAACGAACTGAAGCTGGTGCTTGTTGACCCAAAGAAAGTGGAGTTTAGCATCTATTCGCCTTTGGCCAACCACTTTATGGCGACATTGCCAGAAAACGAAGAAGAGCCCATTATCACAGACGTAACAAAGGTTGTACGCACGCTCAATTCTCTCTGCAAGCTTATGGACACCCGATACGATCTGTTGAAATTGGCAGGAGCCAGAAATGTGAAAGAGTATAACGAGAAGTTTATTAACCGCAAGCTCAAGTTGACCGACGGACACGCCTATATGCCTTACATCGTGGTTGTCATTGATGAGTTTGGTGACCTCATCATGACAGCAGGCAAGGAAATCGAGTTGCCGATTGCCCGTATTGCGCAGCTGGCCCGTGCCGTCGGTATTCACATGATTATTGCCACTCAGCGACCGACTACCAACATCATCACTGGAACCATCAAGGCAAACTTCCCAGGACGTATAGCATTCCGCGTAAGTTCACAGATAGACTCTCGCACCATTCTCGACCAGAAAGGTGCAGACCAGTTGGTTGGTCGTGGTGACATGCTCATCCTTGTAGGCAATGATCCCGTACGTGTGCAGTGTGCTTTTGTTGACACGCCAGAAGTAGAACGCATCAACAAGTTCATCCAAGAGCAGCCCGGACCGGTTGAACCCATGGAACTACCCGAACCCGCAATGGAAGAAAATGGTACAGGTGGTACAGGTAACGTGGACAGCCATTCCCTTGACCCATTCTTTGAGGAAGCCGCTCACGCCATTGTCACGACTCAACAAGGTTCAACCAGTATGATACAGCGCCGTTTCTCTATCGGCTACAACCGAGCAGGGCGACTCATGGATCAGCTGGAGGCCGCAGGTATCGTCGGACAGTCGAATGGTGCCAAACCACGCGATGTCCTTGTTGCCGACGAGAACACACTAAACAACATTCTGGCCAAGTTTAGAGAACAAGCATAAAGTCAACAATTCATGGATCATCAGTATTCTCGATGATCTTAGAACGCCTCTACTTATCGCGCTTTCCCCATTACTCTGAACATTTAGAAGACACAAACTTGTAGATAACATATTAATAAATAGAAAGAAGAAAAAATGAAAAAGTCTATAATTCTTTTAACAATGCTATTGCTGGCTGTCACTGGCATAGAAGCACAAAATGTACAAAAAGTCAGAAAAGTCCTCGACAAGACAGCCTCCGTCATCGGACGTAAAGGTGGAGCCAGTGCCTCGTTTTCACTAAGCAATCCTAAGACCGGCAAGACTGCTGGAACTATTGCCATCAAGGCTAATAAATTTCATGTCACTACCCCACAGGCCGTAGTATGGTACAATGGTAAGACCCAGTGGACCTACCTCAAGCAGACGGAAGAAGTCAATATAACCACCCCCACCGAGTCACAGCAGGCAGCCATGAACCCCTACCTGTTTATCACGATGTATAAGAAGGGCTTCGATCTTTCAATGACCAACTCTGGTGGCAACTACCTTGTTCATCTCACCGCACAGAACAAGAAACGCAGTGTACAGGAGATCTATATTCTCATCAACAAAACCAGCTATGTTCCACAGCAGGTGAAGATGAAGCAAAAAGAGACTTGGACCACTATCAACATCACCAATTTCCAAGCCAAAAACCAGGCGGACAATGTCTTTGTGTTTCAACAAAAAGACTTTCCTAAAGCAGAAGTCATCGACCTGAGATAACTCGACAGAACAAGATGAATCGGCTACAGATTTTTCTGGAACTGCGTCGCCACCGACTGCTGGCAGACAAACGAAGTCTGGACTTTGCCCGCAACAAGGCCGCCAAGTGGGTTATGGCCATTGTTGCCACCATTACAGTAATTTATTTAATGGGCTTTGCTGTAATGTTTGCTTTTATGGTCAACAGTTCCCGTAGTCTCGACTCCGTGGAAATGGCTCTTCTCATTGCACCCTTCCTACTTACCATCGACTTCCTGTTTCGTTTCATTGCCCAGCAGACCCCCGCTCAGCTCATACGACCATATCTGCTCATCAACATACCTCGCTATGCCTGCATCGAATCATTCTTGATAACAACGCTGTGCAGCTGGAGTAATCTGACCTGGTTTTTCTTTCTCGTACCTTATGCCCTGATGTCGGTAGTATTCACACATGGCATCGGCATCACCGTCAACCTGCTGCTCCTTTACATGCTGATGATATTAGTAAACAGCCAATGGTATCTACTCGTTCGAACTCTCATCAACGACCGTCTCATCTATTGGCTGCTACCACTGAGTTTTTACCTATTGGTCTATAGTCCGCTACTGGCCTACCTCGTGACCGACCATCCAGCCGTAGAGTTCACTGATTTCTATGAACAAGTGGCCGACGCTCTGCTCAAAGGCAGTTTATGGCCCCTCATGGCAGAATTATTCTTACTCATCGTTATGCTGGCCGTAAATCGCCAGGTGCAACATTATTATATCTGGAAAGAAATCTCTCACTCCACCTCTTCGCATCATGTTCGCTTGACTGCCTTCCGTTTTCTGGACCACTACGGCATAATTGGCCAATATATCAAGTTGGAGGTGAAAAGCATCTTGCGCAATAAAAACCCACGCAAAAGCTTCATCTTTTCCACCGCTATCGTTGTCGTCATGAGCCTGGCCATCGCTTTCACAGATGTTTATGACGGCGACTTCATGACCAACTTTTGGTGTGTCTATAACTATGTTATATTCGGAGGAACTCTGCTTCAGAAAATCATGAGTTATGAAGGAAACTATATTGATTGTCTGATGATTAGAAAAGAGAATATCCTCCACATGCTCGAAGCTAAGTATATCTTTTATTCTGCATTGCTGCTGCTACCCTTCACGCTCATGCTTCCCCCAGTTTTTTCTGGTAAGTGGTCGCTGCTGATGCTCATCTCCTATGGACTCTTCACAGCAGGATTCCAGTTCTTCGTGCTCTTCCAGATGGCCGTCTATAACCACACGACCCTTCCACTCAACTCAAGGCTCATCTCATCCAACGGCATTGAAAACAACTATATCCAGTTTATTGTCACGCTCACTGCTTTCGGTCTGCCCCTCGTACTTGTCACCATGCTTGAGTCTATTATGAGTAACACTGCTGCCTATTTGGTGATGATGGCCATAGGTTTAACCTTTATCTTCAGCAGATCGCTCTGGTTGCGCAATATCTACAACCGCATGATGGCTCACAAATACGAGATTATGGAAGGTCTTCACAGTACCCGATAAAAGTTGTTGACTTTCACTCAGAAAAGTGAGAAAAGAAGAAATATATTCAATTGAAATTAAAAAAAACATACATACAAATGAAATTCATCGCTATCATTCCCGCACGCTATGCCTCCACACGTTTTCCAGGCAAGCCCTTAGCCATGTTGGGTGGCAAGCCTGTCATTCAGCGCGTTTACGAACAAGTTACCAATGTCATTCCAGATGCCTACGTTGCTACCGATGACGACCGCATCTTCCAGGCCGTTGAACAGTTTGGTGGCAAAGCTATTATGACGTCGCCCAACCACAAGAGTGGTACCGATCGCATCGAGGAAGCCGTTGAAAAAATTGGCGGAAGCTGGGATGTCGTGATCAATGTGCAAGGTGACGAACCCTTCATCCATGCCACACAGATAGAAACCGTCTGCAAGTGTTTTGATATTCCGGAGACGCAGATTGCCACTCTTGGCAAGCCCTTTGCCAACATAGAGTCTGTTGAGAACACCAACTCACCGAAGATTGTTGTCGATAACCGTGGCTTTGCACTTTATTTTTCCAGAAGCATCATTCCCTTCGTCCGTGGAGTAGAAAAGGGCGAGTGGCTGAGCCATTATCCCTTTCTGAAACATCTTGGCCTGTATGCATACCGCACAAAGGTGCTGCGCGAAATCACCAGCTTGCCACAGTCGTCACTGGAACTGGCCGAGAGCCTTGAACAACTGCGCTGGCTACAAAACGGCTACCGCATCCGAGTTGGTCTTACCGATATTGAGACCGTGGGCATAGACACCCCAGCCGACCTCGCTGCCGCCGAAGAGTTTCTTAAAAGAAATAGTTAAATAATGCAAAAGCTATCAAATAAAAAGCACAACGATACTAAATTTTTAGTATCTTTGCGCCGCTTTATAAAGGATTTGTAGTTTATTAACTTGATAATCAAGCACTTATATTATCAAGCAGATGCATTTAGGAGAAACAGAACATGAGACAGTTAAAAATTCAGAAGAGTATCACCAATCGTTCGAGTGAAGCCCTTGACAAGTATCTTGTTGAAATTGGACGTGCCCCTCTCATTACTATTGATGAGGAAATAGAGTTGGCACAGAAAATTAAAAAGGGCGGTCCCGAGGGAGAGCGTGCAAAAGACAAGCTGGTAACTGCCAACCTGCGCTTCGTGGTATCCGTAGCCAAGCAGTATCAGCACCAAGGCCTTACGCTCACCGACCTTATCGACGAAGGTAACATTGGCTTGATTAAGGCTGCTCAGAAGTTTGACGAAACCCGTGGCTTCAAGTTCATTTCCTATGCTGTTTGGTGGATTCGCCAAAGCATTCTGCAAGCCATTGCAGAGCAGAGTCGCATCGTTCGTCTGCCACTCAATCAGGTTGGTTCATTGAACAAAATCAACCACGAAATCAACAAGTTTGAGCAGGAGAATCAGCGTCACCCCTCTATCTCAGAGCTTTCTGAGGCCACCAATCTCGACGAAGAGAAGATTGGCCAGAGCATGATGGCCGATGGTCATCATGTCAGCATTGACGCACCATTTCAGGATGGTGAAGATAACTGTATGCTCGACGTGATGCCTTCTGGAGACGATAGCCGCACCGATCGTCAGGTGGACCACGAATCAATGTCGCAGGAACTTAATTCCGTACTCTCGAAGGTGCTCAAGGATCGTGAGATTACCATCATTCGCGAATGCTTCGGCATCGGTTGCCATGAGAAGGGACTGGAAGAAATTGGCGACCAGCTCGGCCTCACCCGTGAACGTGTTCGCCAAATCAGGGAGAAAAGCATCACAAAGCTTCGCGAAAGTGGCTATGCCTCCATCCTCATGAAGTACCTCGGATAAACACTTCTTTCCAAGTGGTCTGGCGTGTCTGCATCCTTTTTGCAACGGCATGGCTCTTGACGGCTACTGAAGTCAGTGCCAAAGACCGTTTGAAGACGCATCTGCTTGAACGCATGTGGGCCTATGCACAACAGGCAGACACGTTGAACAACCTGCCCGCTAAAACATACAACTATCACAAACTTACCCTGCACACCGACAAACGCAATGTGCTGATGGCAAGTCTTCCCACGATGTACGACCTTGCAAGAGCCAAGAAACGTCACTTCGTGGGTGAATTTTTTGATTGTCTGACCTACGACGGCGAGATGAGCATGAAAACTCAGCGACTGCTCTCGCTGACCACGATTCCACACTCCCACCGCACCATGCGCACCCTGCGTCAATTCACGACTCCTACCCCCTATGCACAAACCATCATAGATGATCACCTCATTTCTCCACTGAACCGCCACAACCGAAGTTTCTACAAATACAAGATTGAACCTTTCGACAACGGTACGGCCGACATCACATTTACGCCGACACATTCCAACACACAACTGGTTTATGGAACAGCCAGAATTGACACGCTCACCGGTCGTCTCATAGAGGCTTCCTTCAAAGGAGAGTACGACCAGATTCGCTTCACGCTTTTTGTCAATATGAACAAACAAGGAGCAAAATCGCTCTTTCCAGACTACTGCTATGCAAATTGTCGGTTTGCCTTCATGGGAAACGTGTTGAGAGCAGAGATAAAGAGTTTCTTCGATATCGGCATTAAGGTCAGCGAAGACAGCATCGCTGCCCATCCTTTGGAAAGCATGAAAGCCATTCGTCCTCAACCCCTCACAGCCTTCGAACAAGAGCTCTTCGACAGCCACTTCGCATTGACTGATAGGCAATCCGAGTCAGCAATTACTTCTGCCGTTGTCGGCAATGACACCGTTACATCGGGAGACAACCGCCTATTGGAAACCACCTTGGACCTGGTGAGTGAGAACATGCTTAACAAAATCAGAACCGACTTTCACGGCAAACGGGGCTATGTGCAGCTAAGTCCTATCTTCAATCCCCTTTATCTTCGATACAGCCACTCTAAGGGCATTATCTACAAGTTTGATGTCAAGAGCATATATCTTCTTGGCAGCAACTCCGACCTGACCGCCCGGATAAAAGCCAGTTACTCCTTCAAGCAGAAACGCCTCTACATGGAGGTGCCACTGCGTTACGACTTCGATCGAGACCGTAATGGCTTTGTGGGCATAGACTTCCGCCGCGGAGACAAGCTCTACGACTCCAACCTGCTGAAAGACATTGTCAAAGAACAGGGAGACACCGTCAACTGGAAACGTCAACAACTCGACTACTTTCGTAACACTCAGCTACATCTACATGCCGGCATCGACATTACCCCCGAATGGCGCATTGATGGTGGACTACACATTCAGCACCGACGTAGCCACCACTCTGCAGCCCTGATACATTACGACATAGACAACACCTTCCGCTCTGTAGCCCCGATGTTCTCTCTCACCTATAAACCTATTTGGTTAGAAGGTCTGAACATTACGACCGAATACGAACGAAGTATCAAGGGATTGCTTCAATCCAACATGGGATTCGAACGCTGGGAGCTTGATGCCAACTATGTCCATAGTCTCACCCGTCTGCGCCGATACTACATACGAATGGGGTCCGGTCTTTACACAAAACGTGGAAGTGGACACTACTTCATCAGCTTCGCCAACTTCCACGAAAACAACATTCCCCTTGGATGGGAAGACGACTGGACAGGTGAGTTTGAACTCCTCCGCAGTGAGTGGTACAATTCATCCCAGTTCTACCTGCGGGGAAACTTCACCTACGAGTCTCCCCTGCTGCTGGCAAGCAGACTTCCGCTATTTGGCAGACTTGTCGAGATGGAACGCATCTATGCCAGCGTACTCTCGGTGAAAGCCTATACACCCTATATAGAACTGGGCTATGGCATCAGCACCCGCTACCTGTCTGTAGGTACCTTTATGGCCTGCAAGAAAGGTAAGTATGAAGGCTTTGGCTGCAAATTCGAATTGGAACTCTTTCGCAACTGGTAGCACCCCACCTTAACTATATACCCTCATGAGAGAAACCTCCGACAAACAACTGACTGTCTATAAAGCCGGTGCAGGTTCAGGCAAAACCTACCGCTTAGCAGTAGAGTATATCAAGCTATTGGTGCAGAATCCTGACTGCTACCGCAACATTCTGGCCGTGACCTTTACCAACAAGGCCACCGAGGAAATGAAGACACGCATACTTAGCCAGCTCTACGGCATTTGGAAGCTCGACCCCGATTCCGAAAGCTATATTGAGACGGTGACCAGCGAACTGAATGTCAGTCGAAGCCTTGCTTCCCGCAATGCCCGCCTGGCTCTAACCAACCTGATTCACCATTACAACTACTTCCGCGTCGAGACCATCGACTCCTTCTTCCAAAGTGTGCTCCGCAACCTTGCCCGTGAGCTCGACCTTACTGCCAACCTCCATATCGGGCTCAACGACAAACAGGTGGAGCAGCAGGCCGTTGATCAGCTCATTGAAGACCTGCAGGCAAGCAGTCTGGAGTTGAAGTGGATCATGAGCTACATTCGCGACAACATTGATGATGACAAGGGTTGGAACGTCATCGGTCAGATTAAGCGCTTCGGTGAAAACATTTTTAAGGACATCTACAAGGAACGTGGGGCCGAGGTGAGCCGCCAACTTGCCACGAAAGATTTCTTCACGACATTTTCAAGTCAGCTTCGCGCCATCAAGGAGAAAGCCCACAAAAACCTGCTCCAACCCGCAGAGCAGTTCTTTGATATACTGGAGCAGCATGGACTCAACGTCAGCGACTTCTCCAACGGAGCCAATGGCGCCTGCGGCTATTTTGTAAAACTACGCAAAGGGATCTTCGACAGCGACAAACTCATTGGCAAACGCATAGAAGCCGCCATGAACGGAGCTGAAGGCTGGCTGAAGAAGAGCGATCTGACAGCATCCGATCCACGCTACCTACTGGTCGTAGAGACGCTCATTCCACTGCTGCTGAACGCCGAGCGTGAGCGTCCGCGTCATCTGAAGCTTTACAAGTCGGCCGACATCACCCTCAAACACCTCAGCCAATTACGTCTCCTAAACAGCATTGACGAGAAAGTAAGACAGTTGAATGCCGAAGCCAACCGTTTCCTTCTGTCCGACACACAGCATTTGCTGAACGAACTCATCCGCGACACCGACTCCCCCTTCATCTTCGAAAAGATTGGTAATCGCATCGAACACATCATGATCGATGAGTTCCAGGATACCAGCACCATTCAGTGGGACAATTTCAAAGTACTGCTGAAGGAATGTCTAAGTCACGAATCGTCACACGACATCATTGTGGGCGACGTCAAGCAGAGCATCTATCGCTGGCGTTCTGGTGACTGGCGCTTACTCAACGAGATAGAAAGCGAATTTGACACTCGCCAGCTCGACGTTATACCCATGCGCTACAACCGCCGCTCCGACGTGCACATCATAGAGTTCAACAACGCCTTTTTCACCATAGCAGCACAACTGGAATATAACCGTCTGGATATGGAAAACCCTGATGAGGCCCTTCAGATGAAAAAGGCCTATGACCTGGTGGCCCAGCAATATCCGGAAAACAAGCCCACAGACAAAGGTTATGTTTGTCTGACGCTGCTTCCGCAGAAAGACGCACAGACAGAAGCCCTACACCTGATGACCGAACATATCGATGCCCTGACGGCGCGTGGGGTGCCCTACAGCAACATGGCCATCCTCGTACGATCCAACAAGACCATACAGGCCATTGCTGAACACTATATGCAGGAGCGTCCAGACATCAAGATGGTGTCCGACGAGGCCTTCCGACTCGACAGTTCACTGGCCGTCGGCATCCTTGTCAATGCCATGCGCCTGCTACTTCAACCTGATGACAGACTCATCAAGGCTTCTCTCGTCAAAGCCTACCAACGCGCCATCCTTCACAACGATGCCCCTGAGAGCAGCCTGCTACTGCGAACCGTTGACCTTGACGAGCAGTTGCCCCCGGCCTACCGCAATAGATTTGCCGACCTGGCGGCCATGCCTATGACCGACCTGGCAGAACAGTTGTTCGACATCTTCCAGCTCAAGAAACTTCAGGAGCAGAGTGCCTACCTATGCGCATTCTTCGACCTGATGGCACAGTGGCTCAACGAGCATGTGGCCAATATGGAGGCTTTTCTGGCCGAATGGGACGATACACTGCACGAAAAAACCATTCATAGCGATGAGGCCGACGGTATTCGTCTCATCACCATCCATAAAAGCAAGGGACTTGAATTCGACCACGTCATCATACCTAACTGCGACTGGACGCTCAACAAGGGGTCACTTCTCTGGTGCACACCGGAACATGGCCAGGCGCCATTCGACCAACTTCCTGTCATTCCCGTCGATTACAGCGAGAAACAGATGAAAGGCTCTATCTTTGAAGCCGACTATCTGACAGAGCACCTCCAAGACACTGTCGATAACCTGAACCTGCTCTATGTGGCCTTCACGCGAGCCCGGAAATCACTCTTCGTGATGGCCCGAAGAGGTGGCAATAACCTCCGCTCACGTGTCATTGAAGACAGTATGCCTGAGTTGAACCATCTGTTAGAAGACTCCCTTCTGGAAGGAAACTCTGCAGAGAAAAACGATGTCTTGACTTTCACCTACGGTTCTCTGGACAACACCGTGAGCCGCCCGTTGCCAGCGACCGAAAGCCAGCAAGAACCGCAGAGCGTTGCTACAGGCAAGAGTCAAAATGTTTTCACCACCAGCCCCACCTCCATCTCACTCACCATGGAGAACTTCCCACTGCGAGCCGTATTCCGCCAAAGCAACAAGAGCAAAGACTTCGTCGAAGGCACGGAAGCTGAAGAAAAGCAGAAGGAATATATCCGCATGGGCAGTGTTCTGCACAACATCTTTTCCACCGTGCACACTGTGGCCGACATTCCCGCTGCCATTCGTCAGCTTGAAAGCGACGGTGTGCTCTACGACGACACGTTATCACGTCAGCGACTGGCCGACATGATTCGTCGCAGACTGGAGTCGCCGAAGGTTGCCGACTGGTTCTCCGACCGCTGGCAACTGTTCAACGAGTGCACCATCCTGCATGTCGATGACGAGACCGGAAAAGTGAAGGAACGCCGGCCAGACCGCGTGATGACCAACGGACAAGAGATGATCGTTGTAGATTTCAAGTTCGGAGCCCCCACGCAAGCTAACCTTACAGACTATAGCCATCAGGTATCTGACTACATCTCACTGCTGACCGACATGGGCTACAACAACGTCAGCGGCTACCTCTGGTTTGTTTATAGCAACCAAATCATTCCTGTCAACATCACTGAAAACCATGAATAAGACCTTTCTCGAGCGCGTGGCCGAAGACCTTCTGGCCAAATACGGCACCGACCTGTCGCAAACAGCCGTGGTGTTTCCCAACAAGCGTGCCGCCCTCTTCATGAATGAGCACCTTGCCCGCTTGGCAGGCAGACCCATGTGGAGTCCTGCCTATGTCACGATCAGTGACCTCTTTCGAAGCCATTCGTCACTACAAGTTGCCGACCCCATACTGCTCATCTGCCGACTACACCGCATTTTCACACAGGTAACAGGCACCGAGGAAACCCTTGACCATTTCTACGGATGGGGACAACTACTGTTGGCCGACTTCGACGATCTGGACAAGAATATGGCACAAGCCGAACGTGTCTTTGCCAACCTGCGCGACCTGCACGAACTGGATGATATATCCTACCTCACGGAAGAGCAGAAGGCCCTGCTACGCCGCTTCTTCGGCAACTTCACCGAAGCCAGCGAGAGCGAATTGAAGCATCGCTTCCTGACGCTGTGGAGTCGTTTCCACGAGATATACCTTCGCTACAATGCCACGCTGAAAGAAGAAGGACTGGCCTACGAGGGTGCTCTCTATCGGGCCGTGGCAGAAGACGAGAACATTGAGTTCAACTACGAACGCTATGTCTTTATAGGATTCAATGTGCTACAACAGGTGGAGCAACGCCTCTTCAGCCGTCTTCGCAAGGCCGGCAAAGCCGTCTTCTACTGGGACTACGACCACTATTTCAAAGACAATCCCGACAACGAAGCCGGCCATTATCTGCGCGAATACCTACCCAAGTTTCCCAATGAGCTGGCCGACGACGACCCCATCTTCAGCCAATTCTGCCGTCCAAAGCAAGCCATCACCTTTCTGGCAGCACAGACAGAGAATGCCCAGGCGCGCTTCGTCAGCCAGTGGCTGCGCCGGGAAGGGCGCATCGAGGCAGGGCGCAAGACCGCTGTCGTGCTCTGCGACGAGTCGCTGCTGCCTGTTGTCGTCCATTGTCTGCCCACCGAGGTGGAAAAGGTGAACATCACGACGGGATATCCCCTGTCACAGTCGCCCTTCGCCTCACTGGTCAGCCTGCTCACCGAACTGCAGACCACAGGTCATGTCAACGGTACCGACAAATACCGACTGCGCAATGTGTTGCGCACCCTGCGCCACCCTTATGCACCCTACATCACCCCCCACTATCATGATTTGATTACCAAACTGAGCACCGAACACCTGCTCTTCCCTACCCGCGCGCTACTGGCTCAGGACGAGGGCTGCACTCTGCTGTTCTCCCAAGTGGAGCCCCAGGGGTCGAAAGGCAACCTGCAGCTGCTGGAATATTTGCTTCAGGTGTTGCGGCTTATCGGCACCAACGCAGCCCATGAACAGGCAGACCCACTCTTCCAGGAGTCGCTCTTCCGGATGTACACGTTGCTGAACCGTCTCTGCGAACTGGTCAGGACGGGCGAACTGTCGGTTGAACTCGTCACGCTGCAACGGCTCATCAGCCAGCTCGTGGGCTCAACCTCCATTCCTTTCCACGGCGAACCGGCAGAAGGACTCCAGATCATGGGTGTGCTGGAGACCCGCAATCTGGACTTCGACCATGTTCTGTTGTTGTCGTGCAACGAGGGAAACATGCCTAAAGGTGTGAACGACGTTTCGTTCATACCCTATGCTATCCGAAAGGCCTACGGGCTGACAACCATCGACAACAAGGTGGCCGTCTATGCCTACTACTTCAACCGACTACTGCAAAGGGCGCAGGATGTCACCCTCTGCTACAACAACGCTACTGAAGACGGACAATCGGGACAAATGAGCCGCTTCATGCTGCAGCTTCTCGTGGAGAGCAACCACCCCATCAGAAAGTCGATTCTGAGCACCCGCCTGGCAGCCTCGGCCATCAGACGCCGCCCCATAGTAAAGGATGACAACATCATGAACTTGCTCAACGAGATGAAGACATTGTCACCCACAGCCATCAATCGCTACCTGCGCTGCCAGCTACAATTCTACTACCACCTGCTGGCCGACCTGAAGGAACCCGACCAAAACGATGACGATGAAATCGACAACCGCATCTTTGGAAACATTTTCCACCGCTCCGCAGAACTCATCTACCTGCGTCTGTCGGAGAAAAGCAACATCATCACGAAGGGAGATATTCAGAACTTTTCCAAACATCACAACAACTTGGAAATCATTGTCGATCAGGCTTTTAAAGAAGAATTGTTCAAGACAACCGTCAAAGGATTCTCACCAGAGTACAATGGGCTTCAACTCATCAACCGCGAAGTCATCATTGGCTTTCTGCAGCAGTTGCTGAAGCTCGACGAGCAACTGGCCCCCTTCACCCTGATAGGTTCTGAAATCAAAGCCTTCACCAAGCTGAAGATTCCCACAAGCAACGCTGAATCAACCCTGCAGGAGAGCGGAGAGAGAGAACTCACCATCGGTGGTATCATCGATCGTCTCGACCTGGTGCACACACAAGACCAGGGCGATCTCATCCGCGTGCTCGACTACAAGACCGGACGGACTGCCACACAAAGCGTGGCCGACGTAGCCGACATCTTCAGTGGCGAAAACATCACTCAGAAGCATGCCGACTACTACCTGCAAGCCATGCTCTATGCCAGCATCGTGAGCCACTCTGCCAAGCTGAACCCCAATGAGCTGGCCGTGGCGCCGGCCCTGCTGTTCATCCAACATGCCGGCGGCGACGACTACAACCCCATCCTCACAATAGGAACATTCAATAACCGTCTGCTTCTGAGCGACATACGCGCTGTGGAGAAAGAGTTTATGGAACGACTGACAACCCTCATCAGCGAAATGCTCGACAAGTCAGTACCCTTCACTCCCACGGCTGACACCACGCGCTGCCAGAACTGTCCCTATCGACAAATATGTGGCCTGTAACAGAAATAATCTGTCGTAAAGGCCATCTGATTCATAAATAATTTGTACCTTTGCACATTCTTAATTTAAAAAAAACATGGATTGGATTATCAACCTCTTTACTAACAACGAGTCGGTTGCCCACATTGTTCTGCTCTACGCCATCGTTATCTCCGTCGGTGTGCTGCTGGGCAAAATCAAGGTTTTCGGCATCTCACTCGGTGTGACCTTCGTGCTCTTTGCCGGTATCTTGGCAGGACATGTAGGATTTACCGGACCAACCGATATCCTGACTTTCATACAGGACTTCGGATTGATTCTCTTTGTTTTCTGCATCGGTCTGCAGGTGGGACCGGGCTTCTTTGAGAGCTTTCGCAAGGGCGGCGTCACGCTGAACCTGCTCTCAACGTCGGCCATCCTGCTGAACATCGCCGTGATGTTTGGATGCTACTACCTGTTCTTCGACACCACCAACCCCGTGAACCTCCCCATGATGGTGGGCACCCTCTATGGCGCCGTGACCAACACGCCGGGCCTTGGAGCTGCCAACGAAGCCCTGAGCTCCGTTTTCACCAGTGGCGAAGTGCCACAGATAGCCTCTGGCTATGCCTGTGCCTACCCACTGGGAGTTGTCGGCATCATTGGTGCCACTATCGCAGTGCGCTATATCTGCCGCGTCAGCTTGGAGAAAGAAGAGATGCAACTGCAAGAGGATGAGGCCCAGAATCCTCACGCCAAACCCTACCAGCTACACCTGATGGTGACCAACGAATTTATAGCAGGTCGCACACTGATGCAGATTTCAGAGTTCCTGAACCGTGACATTGTGTGCACCCGCATTCTCCATGATGGCCAGGTACTCGTCCCCAATCGCGACACGGTGCTCTCACTCAACGACAAGGTACTCATCGTCTGCGCTGAAGCTGATGCCGACGCCATACAGGCTTTCATCGGACCCAGAGACGAAACAGACTGGGGCATTGAGGAAGAAAAGCAGCCCATGATATCGAAGCGTATCGTTGTGACCAACCCCCGCATGAACGGAAAGACGCTGGGCAAGATGCATTTCTCCAGTGTCTATGGCGTAAATGTCACCCGTATTACCCGCCAAGGCATCGACCTCTTCGCTTCACGCAACCACCACTTCCATGTAGGAGACAAGATCATGGTGGTCGGCGCTGAGGAAAACGTGAACCGCGTGGCCGAGCTGCTGGGCAACTCGGTGAAGCGTCTGAATGCTCCCAACATTGCCACCATTTTCATCGGCATCATTGTGGGAATCTTGTTTGGAAGTCTGCCCATCGCCATTCCCGGCATGCCTGTTCCGCTGAAGCTTGGTATAGCAGGCGGTCCGCTCATCATAGCCATTCTCATCGGACGCTTTGGCTACCGCATGAAACTCGTTACCTACACCACGACTTCGGCCAACATGATGCTGCGCGAGATAGGACTTGTGCTCTTCCTGGCCAGCGTGGGCATCAAGGCAGGTGCCGGATTCTGGGATACCGTGATTGCCGGAGACGGCATCAAGTATGTCTATACGGGTTTCCTCATTACCATCATCCCCATCCTGATTATCGGAACCATTGCCCGACTGAAATATAAGTTCAACTACTTTACGATTATGGGTATGTTGGCTGGAACCTATACCGACCCGCCCGCACTGGCCTACGCCAACGCATCCTGCACCAAGGAGGCTCCGGCTATCGGCTACTCTACGGTATATCCGCTGAGCATGTTCCTCCGCATTTTCACAGCCCAACTGATCGTCTTGTTCTGTTGTGGAGCCTGACAAGATGGCTCTCCTATAAGACTGACACATAGATACCGATGAGACCTCAAGTGACCACCACTTGGGGTCTCATTGGTATATCTCTTAGCGTCTGAACGCTCGGTCTTTTAGAGGACAATCAGTCGATTGGTTAGGGTATGAGTTGTCGGTCGGTTTGCCTCCCAAAAGCTGTCCTCTTGGAGTCCAAACGATGGCCTCTTGGGGGCCAAACGATGGCCGTTTGGCATCTCATTGACCGACCTGTTGGAGTCTAAGAGAGAAGCCCTTGGAGGCAGAAAGGATATCCATTAGGAAACAGAAAGGTATCCATTAGGAAACAGAAAGGATATCCATTAGGAGGCAGAAAGGATATCCATTGGGAGGCAGCGCAAACCATAGACCAGGAGAAGTATTCAGAACGGAAGACCTACTGCAAAGTGGAAAGAAAAATCGCGCCCCATGTTGTGACGGGTGATAGGATAATGCTGGCGATGAGTTTCATAAGCCGGGTTGATAGCCTTCATGCCAGCATCCATACGGATGATGAAGTAATCGAAATTCAGGCGGAGCCCCATGCCGTAGCCCACGGCTATCTGTTTGTAGAATTCATTAAACTTGAAGAGCCCGCCAGGCTGGTCCTTATATTCACGCAAGGTCCAGATATTACCTGCATCGATGAAAGCCGCACCATAGAATTTCCAGAACAAGAAGGTTCGATACTCCAGGTTCAAGTCCAGCTTCATGTCACCTGTCTGGTTGATGAAGTCTATACGGCCGTCCGTTCCCTTGAACTTTCCCGGGCCGAGTTCTCTGACGCTCCATCCCCTGACAGAGTTGGCACCTCCCGAGAAGTATCGTTTCTCAAACGGCAGAATCTTGCTGTTGCCATAGGGACAGGCAATACCCATTCCGGCATGCATGGCCAACAGGTTGCGGTCGTCAAAGCGATAGAGCTTGGTGAAATCGAGGTCCAGTCTCACATATTGCGCGTATGCAATATTAAACAGGGTGTATTGTCCCTCGCTGTTCTGTTTAGGCTTAATCAGGCTGGAGAGTCCACGCAGGACATTGCCTGCCGTTTCCACATTGAGTCGTGCCACATGTGTGCCGTCGTTATATCCCATGCCATAACCAATCTTAAAGATAAAGATGTCTTCATAGTTATAGCGCAGGATGGCATTGCGGCTCTGTTCGCTGTCGAGATAGTCATGACGGAAGGTTGTACTGATCCACGGCATATAGACGTAGTTCAGGTCGAAGAGGTCGAAACGGTAGCTGAGATAATGCTTCGGCTCCGACCAATGGTAGCGCCACGCCGTAGAGAAGACCCTCCGGTGGAACTCTGGCCGGTTTTGCAGGTTATAGCCAATGCTGAGCTCACTCCTGGCCGTGCTGCGCCGACGGAAAGAATATGACAGAAACGGAGCCACAAATCGCGGGAACGTCAGCTTCGACTCTATGGAATATTCTTCGTAGTCCTCATTCTGATACCCTTCAAGTCCCGTGATGGCCTCGAAGGCTCCACGCAACTGCACGCTGAAAACTTCCGCGCCGCGGAAGAGGTTGCGGTTTTCATAGGTTACAGAGGCTGCCGCGCCAAGGTCACCCGACGTGTTGGTACCCTCGGGTTGAAACGAGATGGTCGAAGGTTTGTTGTATGTCAGCTGTATATTCGCATCCAGGAGGAGCGTGTCTTCCGTTTCACGAAAGCGGATATTGGTGTATTTCACCGCTTGCAGCCGTCCAAAGTTGTTGTATGTCTTCTGCAAGTCGCTGCTGCTATAGAAGCCGCCGGGCCGGATGGCGGTGTTATATTCCAACACAGATTGGCGCAGGTGGTGGCCGTCATCGTTACCGGGAAGATAGTTCACATGGCGCACCTTGTATCGCGGATGGGCTGTTTCCGGCGCGTTGTTGTTAGCCTTATAGGGCAGCAGGTGGAGCGTCAGTCTCACCTCTTTACCTCCGCCCGACGAATCGGCCGTAAAGGCGATAAAGTCTTTGTGGAAACGGTAGTAGCCATTGTCGAGCAGCACACTTGTTATGCGTTTTCGCTCTGCATCAAGAGCATCTATAGAGAAGCGTGACCCCTCTTTCAGTCGAGACGTCTTCTTGGTGTTGTTAGCATCCAGCAACCGTCCAATTTCCTCGTCCTGTATATCATATTCCAGCAGGTTGATGACATAAGGCTCTCCGGGATGTAGCTGGTAGTTGAGGCGAATCTTCCTACCCTTACGCTTCGACGAGATGGTTGTAGAGCTGTTCATATAGCCCATGTTCTGCAACAACCGGGTCAGGTTCTGGCAAGACTGTTGTGCGGCCACTGAGTCATAGACCACCGGTTGTTCACCGATATGCTGCAGGACTTTGTTCACCCATCGTGAAGTATCACGACCGGAGAGCACATAGACACCCATGGGAATCTTGAACAGCGAGAACCATTTAGAGTTGGCTTTCTGTCTGACATACGGTTCAAACAATTTCGTGTTGATATCCTTGGTATCTGAGCTTACCTTCACACTGGTAAGCAACAGGCCGTCGTCGCCCACAAACCTTGTGGCCGAACAAGCTGACATCAGCAGGCACACCGCCAAAGCGGAGAGCGATGTCGGAACCAGACTCTTTATACGAAAAAGTGTCAACAGACTTTTCACAACTGCAAAATTACGAAATTTTTCGGTGAAAGAAGTCTTATCTATGATTTTTGTTGTATATTTGCATCTTAAAGGGAAAGTTGCAAAGGAGGTTATAGAAAAGAAAGTATATGCTCAGTAAGGCAAAGATAAAGCTCATTCGTTCGCTTGGTCAGAAGAAGGGACGACGAGAGCACCAGCTGTTTGTAGCAGAGGGTCCGAAGGTGGTGGCCGACTTGCTGGAACGGGGTCGTGCCCGTCTGCTGGTTGCCACGCAGCAGTGGACCGAGCACAACGCAGAGCTTTCAAGGCTGTGCGACGAGTTGTGCATAGTGAGTCCCGAAGAGCTGTCGAAGATCAGCTTTCTGCAACATCCTCAGGATGTGCTGGGACTCTTCCCCATTCCATTGACAGCCGACGACATCCATGCAACAGCCCATTGGTGCCATCGAACTGAGAAAGAGTTGGTCATCGCCCTCGATGGGGTGCAGGATCCCGGAAACCTCGGCACCATCATCCGCATTGCCGACTGGTTTGGAATAGAGCTCATCATCTGCAGCCACGACACTGCCGATATCTATAATCCGAAGGTCATACAAGCCACCATGGGCAGCTTGGCCCGTGTAGAAGTGGTCTATGCCGATCTGCAGAAAGTGATCGATGGGCTACCAGCGGGAACGCCTGTCTATGGCACCCTGCTCAATGGCGACGACCTCTACTCAAGCGAGCTGACAGCCAATGGTCTGCTCGTCATGGGTAATGAGGGTAACGGCATCTCCGAAGAGGTGGCTCGCCGCCTGACCCACCGGCTGCTCATTCCGAACTTCCCCGCAGGCCGCCCCACTGCTGACAGTTTGAACGTGGCCATCGCCACAGCCGTAACATGTGCGGAGTTCAGAAGAAGATTGAAAGGAAATAATAATTAAAGTCAAAGATATGATTAACGATTTGTACAAGAGTCGCTCTGCAGCAAGTTGCATTGCTGCAGCAACGAACTTTTTCACCAGCCACTTCAAAGAGATACTGCGCAAGTTGTGGGCACCGGTGCTGACGACAGCTGCCGCATTGGGCACACTCCACACGGCCGCCATCAGCAGCATCAGCGCGACACTCGACCTCCGCATGCCTCCCATGTCCTTACTACTGGTGATGGCAGCAGCCGACATTCTGCTGATGGCAGGTGTCTTCTGGCTGCGTGTAGCCACGGCAACAATGGTCAACAACCTGCCGATGAGACGCAATGCCAAACGTGAGTTCATCATGCTACTCTGCAGTGAGTTCATCATGCTACTCTGCATGATAGCCATCATAGTCATAGCCATCCCGTTCTTTGCAGCACCTGTCCTGTTCATGGGCCAAAGCGCAGAAGATACTGCCGCACCTACCATGGTAGCCAACGTCTTAGGCTATATGGCACTTGTGGCGGTGATGGCTATCCTTCTTATGATGGCTCTCATCCCCTGCATCGTAGTATATATGAAATATATGCTCACCGACACACCACTTGGCACTGCCATCAAAAGCGGTTACCGGGAAGGGGTCCACCACTGGGGCAAGCTCTTCCTGGTGGTTCTGCTCCTCTTCATCATCGGGTGTGCCGTGAGCATGCTCTTCTCCCTACCCCTCTGCGTCTTGACCTTTGCACAGGTGATGGCCCTTGAAGGGGAAGCCTATGGTGACCCGACAGGCCTTCCTTCTTATATGGCCTGCATGAACTTTCTTGTCACCTTTGCCGTGGCTGCTGTGTCGCTGATGTTCCTTCACACCTGGACGTGGTTCGTGGCAGCTTACACCTATGGCGCCGTGAGCTGTGAAGAACAAGAACGAAAGACACTTGACAACAACCAACCCGAAATCTGACAGACAACATGAAACAACGACTTCTCTTCATTGACCGAGACGGTACACTCATCGAGGAACCTGCAGACGAACAGATTGACAGCTTTGAGAAACTGAAGTTCACACGCGGCGTCTTCAACAGCCTGGCCTTCATTCGCCAACACACCGACTTTCGCTTCGTCATGGTGAGCAACCAAGACGGTCTGGGTACCGACTCCTTCCCGGAAGATACCTTCTGGCCTGTTCATAACTTTATCATCCAGACACTGGAGAGTGAAGGCATCACCTTCGACGAACAACTCATTGACCGACACTTCCCCGAAGACAACTCACCCATGAGAAAGCCAGGAACGGGCATGCTGTGCCACTACATCGACAACCCGGAGTTTGACCTGGAAAACAGCTATGTCATCGGCGACCGTGACACCGACCGACAACTGGCCGAAAACCTTGGGTGTAAAGCCCTTATCCTCGACAACGAAGGCATGGATTGGCACCGTATTGCAGAACTGTTGTTTGCCGGCGAACGTACGGCAGAGGTACACCGCACAACCCATGAAACCGACATTCTGGTCAAGCTGAACCTCGACGGTAATGGACACTGCGACATCAACACCGGTCTCGGATTCTTCGACCACATGCTGGAACAGATTGGACGTCACGGCATGATGGATCTGACAATCCACGCTAAAGGTGACCTCCATGTGGATGAGCACCACACCATAGAAGACACGGCTCTGGCCTTGGGCGAATGTCTGAACAAAGCTCTGGGTGACAAGCGCGGCATAGAACGCTACGGTTTTGCGCTGCCCATGGACGACTGCCTGTGCCAGGTGGCTCTCGACTTCGGTGGACGCCCGTGGCTGATATGGAATGCTGAGTTCCATCGTGAGCGTATCGGCGAGATGCCCACGGAGATGTTTCTCCACTTCTTCAAGAGCTTGAGCGATGCAGCAAGAATGAACCTGAACATACAAGCCACTGGTGAGAACGAACATCACAAGATAGAAGGTATCTTCAAGGCTTTGGCCCGTGCACTGAGAATGGCTGTTCGCCGAGATATCCAACACTTTCAGCTGCCTTCTACAAAAGGAACCTTGTAATCGAGGCGCGTTTGGGACTCTCACCCATTAGAATACGTTCGTGCTGGACGAACAAGAAAAAAGGACTTGTCTCACGACAAATCCTTTTTTCCATACTTACTAAAACTAAATTAACCACTAAAAAACAAATAATTATGATTTTGTTTTTATTAACCGTATGCAAAAATAATCATTTTTTCCCTCTCTCGCAAATGATTTACGAATTCTTTCTGTTTTTTAACTTAAAATCGGCAACCAACAGTCATTAACAGCTGGTGACGTTTGTTGCTTACCTTGACAGCCTCGGCACAGTTGGTTATATCAAGGGCATCAAAGAATGGATGAAACGTGCCGTCTGTCTGACTGAACTGATAAGCCAAATCAACCGACAGATTCTTATGACTATAACCCAAACCGGCAGTGATACGATTGGTGGACTTCCAGTTGGTATAGTCGGATGTGGACATGAAGTTGTTGCCCGGCGAGTAGAGCATGCCGTCCTTGTAGCCACTGCTCTTATAGCGCGGTGTGATATAGTTATAACCCAGCCGGAGGGCCACCTCTGGCGTAAACTTATACTCACCGCCAAGCTTGAAAGTAAAAGTTCCCTTCATAACGCCCTTTGTGTTGTGGTTCATCTCCGTGTCTGAATGAGTGCCGTCGTCAGCATCATCATAATAATAATCATCATAGCCAAAATCATCTATGCGGCTGTTGGTAAAGCGATAGTCAGCATAATCGACCGAAGCACCGAGTGCCAGTTCACTGCCTATGGTATGACCGACGCTTAAGCCGAACTGCCAAGGGGTGTATATCTTATATTCATAAGTGTTTTCAATGTCGGGCGCAGGATGACCTTGGTAATAATCGTTAGCCTCACTTATATTAATAAGCATAGCCGTATAGTTCTTCGACTTCAGGTCGTAGAAGGTTGGTGTCTTGACAGACAAGCCGATACGGAAGGGCGACGCATCAATAGGACGGTAGATGAGGCCCAACGTCAAGTCATATCCGGTGCCGGTAATCTTTCGGTGGTCTTCCAGCAGAATACCTCCCAATTGAGGCGTGTTCGCTCCATAGTGCTCTGCGTATTCAGAATAGTTGCGGTAGTGAACATCCTTGATTCCGAAAGTCAGGCCCAAATAGAAGCGGTCGTCGTAGTTACCTGACACATTGAAGTCGTAAGCGGCAATAAAGCCTCGCTGGGAACGTCCGAAGTCATAGTCTTCAGCTCCATGATATACAAAAGGAGCCGTTGGCTCGATTACCGGATTATAGACCACAGAGTTATAGTAGAGCCAATCCAGCTGGTTGAAACAAGGATTGCTGCTATAAACCTCTTGTCCGAGAGGATGATTGGGATTGGAATGGATGTCGTTCAAGCCTACCACATTGCCATAAGCACCTTTGTCGTAGCTCACCCTACCCTGCGATGCCCCGTCAGCCATACGTCCGGTGGCACGAAGAATCTGGTTGAAATTCTTGCTTTTATGATAATTGAAACCGAAATTGAGCCAGGCGTTTTGCGACACCTCCTTGGCAATGACAAGCCCCAACTGGTCGAAGCTCATCTCCGTTTTCTTTCCTTCAGTGAATTTTTCTGTTCCGCTCTGCATGACAAGTCCTCCCGAGACGCTGGCTGCCGAACGACGAAACAGCGCGGTTCCTGCCGGATTGGAGGACATCGTAGAGATATCGGCACCCAGAGCGTCCATGGCTCCTCCCATACCCACATAGCGGGCAGTACCATTCAAGTCGTTGTCTGAGATTCGGGCATTCTCATAAGTTTCCTGTGCGATGGCTGAAAGACTTGTTACCAAGCCCCCGATAACTATTATGAAAATCTTTTTCATATACAATGTAATATTTGTATTGTTATTTACTTATTTATGACAAGCTGATCTTTAAATCTCCTGTTTAGCGTCTGCCACCGAAGCCTCCGCCACCTCCACGGGAGCCACCACCAAAGGAGCCACCACCTCCGTGAGAACCTCCGAAACCTCCCGAACGAGAGAAGCTGCCCGAGCCTGAAGAGCCCCAACTGGATGTTGCAGAACGATTGACCGTGCCCGACTGTTGCGGAATTGTCAGCGTGGCAGAAGAGCGGTTGAAGCGACTTTGGGCATTATATGAACTATTGCGCGAACGTCCGGAGGTGAGGTTAGGATTTTTCTGGTTACCAGTGTGATGTCGGTCGCGCACTGTTGTGGTACGACCTGCCAACGAAGAGCGGCCCGTGCCAAAGTGGGGCAATGTCGCCCCTCCGTGATATCCATAACCGTGACCATGCCCCCCGTGATGTCCATAATAAGCATAGCCATCATAAGGAGCTCTCCATGCCCAGCCATAATAAGGATAATACCAACTACTAAACCAAGGACTGTAAAAACCATAGTAGTCGTTATACCACGGATCATACCATCCCCAATAAGCCGAGCGCCAATAGAAACGATAGCCACGGTAACCATAGAACCAAGGGTCATACCAAGGGTCGGCCCACAAACCGTACCAGCTGTCATACCACGGATAAGTCGCAGTGTACCAGGGCATGAAGTTTTCAAAGCGACTGAGCCGACGACTGTAAGTGAAGTCTTCATCAGGAGCACCGGCCTCCGGAAGAGAGGAAAAGGCCGTATCGACAGCCACCGAGTCGGGATAGACACCGGTCTCGCCATCGAAGTCGATGATGTCATCGGCTGTACCATCTTCCTGTATATTCTCAATCGTGCTCTCCATGGGAGCACGACGATTGTACTCATCCACATCGCGACGGCTCTTTACATAACGATAGTGACGCTTTAACAAAGCTTTCTCGTAAGCTTCCTGTTCCGCTTGTTTCTGCGCCTTCGTTTTTGGGACGAAGTATAGGTCATCCTGTGCCATTATCACGACAGGCATGACGAAAACAAACGATACCGTAAGAAATAAAGCTCGAATAGACATATTTATTTCCTTTCTTTTACTGTTGTCATCGCAAAATTATGAATAAAATGCACACAAAGTTACGGAAAAACCCTAAACAGTGATAGGTTTTTCCCTATTTTTTATAATTTTGCAGTGTTTTTTAAACAAAAGAAAGTATGAAATATACAGCCGCAAGATTCAACATTACCTGCGAGGATAATGTGAGAGAAGCCGCCAAAGACCTTTTAGCAGCCTTGGCCGGAGAAGCCGGCTTCGAGTCGTTTGAAGATACTCCAGCCGGACTTGACGGTTACGCACAGACAGAACTATTTGACAGAAGTAAGTTGGACGAAGGCATTGCCGACTTCCCCATTGAGAATGTCTGCATCAGCTATACACTGGAAGAAGTGCCCGAAACAAATTGGAACACCACATGGGAAGAAGAAGGTTTTGAGCCGATAGACGTTGACGGCAGAGTGCTCATCTTCGACGCTCGTCGCCCTCTTCCGCAAGAACATGAAGGCTACCAGGTTCTAATAGGTATAGAGGCACGCATGGCCTTTGGCACCGGCACTCACCAAACCACCCGCATGGTAGTGAGTGCACTGACAAACCTATCTCTGAAAGACAAGCGTCTGCTCGACTGCGGTTGCGGAACTGGCATCCTGAGCATTGCGGCATTGAAGCTTGGCGCAGTAGAAGCCGTAGGCTACGATATTGACGAGTGGGCCGTGGAGAATGCCAAACACAATGCCGATATCAACAAGGTAAAAGGGTTCTCCGTCTTTCATGGTAATGCAAGTGTACTTTCCCATGTCAGCGGTGTCTTCGATGTAGTTGTGGCCAACATCAACCGCAACATTCTGCTGGCCGACCTTCCTCAGTTTAAGGATGTCATGAACATTGGAGCCACACTTGTTCTGAGCGGTTTCTATGAAGATGACATACCGCTGTTGCTTGAAGAAGCTGCCAAGTACGGACTTCAAGAGAAAGGAAGAAAAGTGGAAGACCAATGGGCCTGCCTGATTTTGGCCCTTCAATGAAAGTTTCTACATCGTTCAGAAAAGGATACTGCTACAGTTCTTCAAAAACCTCTTCGTCTTCATCTTCCTCATCACTGCCAATGGTGAGCTGTTTCAGGTCATAGTATGAACCATTATAGATATTGAAGTCAACATACCCTTTGATGCCGGGCAAACGTCCGGCATCTGTGTGTTGCCAAAACTTCCATGGTCCCTTGTACTTGACTTCATCGACATAGTAGTGAGCAATCCAATAAGGATAGTCATCGAAGACTGGCGCACTCAGGTAGAGTTCCTTAAATTTATAGTAAGTATAGATGATGGGCTTCACATGATAGCGGTCTTCCACAATGTGAAGCCAGGTAAGCACGTCGCGCTGGAAGTCTTCTATCGACCTGTTCTTCGGCATGTGTTCAATATCGAGAACAGGTGGCAGGTCGCCGTCTTCCAGTTGCACTTTCTCCAGGAAATAATAGGCTTGCGAGCGTGCAGAAGAGCGATTGCTCCAGAAGTGGTAAGCACCACGAATGAACCCATGTTCACGCGCTTCTTCAAAGTTCACCTTGAAGCGGCTGTCGGTCTTGGTGGAGCCTTCCGTTGACTTGATAATAATGAAGCGCAAAGGACATCCGTCGATTTGTGCTCCACGAAGCGCATCCCAGTCGATAGTGCCTTGATAGTGAGAAATGTCTATGCCATGAATCTCATAGCCTTCCGGATAGTTGGCATCGCCATAGAGCGCACGCCAACGGAAGCCCGTCGGCCCGACAAAGAAATAGTAGAAAGCCCATACATAGAACACTCCCATAGCGATGCCGCCCAACCACCACGTCCAACGAGGAAGGAGATGGAAGACAGACGCATGGCGATGGTGTTTGCGTGACTTTCTGGTTTTCTTGTTCATAGATAAAGAAAAAGTAGGGCCGGTGAAACTGTCATCGGCCCTACTGGTAAATATCAGATTTATTCCTGTTCCAGTTTCAGTGTGCAGGTAGTACGGTCGCAGACTGAAGATGGGCCCCAGTACTGAATCGGGCCGGGATAGACAAAGCATGTCTCCTTAGCCCATTGATCACGCTTGGCAGCGAAAGCCTTGAAGGGTTTGCCGTCAAGTTCAACGAGAGCCTTGCGGATGACAGGCTTCATTTCACCATTACGACGCTCCATGTTCATCATCATCGTGATGGGCACACCGCCGGCCTTCCACTCGTCGGTGGGAGCCGTGGTATTCTTCACAATTGCCATGTAGCCCGTTTTGCCATTGGCTATGAGTTGGGCAGCACTGACACCCAGAGCATAGCAGTAATCAGCATCAAAGTTAGACGGAGCAGCGCAACGTCCTTCGTAGCCGAAGAAGTGGTGCAAGGCCGAGAACTTACCTGTATATTTTCCTTCTTTCTTCCACTGAGCAAGCTTTGCATCAACCATCTCGGAGAGCAGTTTCTCGGTTTCGATGAGTGACACCTGTACGTTGCCGTGGGGGTCACGGTCGAGAGACAACTGGCGAGCAACGCCTTCGGGCAATGTTTCGAAAGTGGAACGGTTCTCAGCACTGAGGTGAGCAAGAATATATTCACGCTGGGCCTGTTTGTCGAGGTCTTTGTAATCATTTCCATGAGCGGCCAGCAGATCGTTGAGTTCCTGGATGAGACGGCCGATGGCGGGAATAAACTCGATGAGTCCCTCTGGAATGAGCACAGTACCGAAGTTCCAACCCTTGGAAGCACGATAGCAGATAGCCTCACTGATTTGTTCAACGATATCGTTCAGGGAGAGGTCTTTAGCCTCTACTTCCTCACTGACAATACAGATGTTGGGCTGAACCTGCAGGGCACACTCCAGGGCGATGTGGCTGGCAGAGCGTCCCATCAGCTTTATGAAATGCCAGTATTTGCGAGCTGAGTTACAGTCGCGCTCAATGTTACCAATGAGTTCGGCATAGGTCTTGGTAGCAGTATCGAAACCGAAAGAAGTTTCAATCTGGTCGTTCTTCAAGTCGCCGTCAATGGTCTTCGGGCAACCGATGACCTGAACGCCATATTTCTTGGCTGCATAGTATTCGGCCAAAACACATGCGTTTGTATTGGAGTCATCGCCACCAATGATAACGATAGCCTTGATGTCAAGTTCACGAATAATCTCAAGACCTTTCTCAAACTGGTCTTCCTTCTCCAGCTTGGTACGTCCGGATCCAATCATGTCGAAGCCGCCGGTGTTGCGATACTGGTCAATCAGGTCGGAGGTGAGCTCCATGTAGTTGTGGTCAACGAGACCGCCAGGACCCATGAGGAAACCGAACACACGATTTTCCGGGTTGAGCTTCTTGACGGCATCGAAGAGACCGCAGATAACATTGTGTCCACCAGGAGCCTGACCACCACTAAGGATGATACCGACATTCATCTTCTTGGCATTGGCCACGTCGCCGGGAACAAACTCTACGAGAGGCATTCCGTAAGTGTTGGGAAACAGTTTCTTGATTTCCTCCTGATCACCAACGCTCTGTGTTGCTGCACCTTCCTGAACCTTCACAGCACCCTGAAGACCTTTGGGGAGCTTAGGCTGGTAGGCAGCTCTTTCTTTTTGCAAAATGCTTATTTCCATAACTTGCTTATTAAATAAAAGAGAAAAACATTCTTTATGAAGCTGCAAATTTATAATATTTCCACGAGATATGGAAAGAAAAACGAAAGAATTGAACTTCTTAAAACATTTTTTATGGAAAAACTTGGTGTTTACAGATTTTTTCCCTAACTTTGGACTTTCAAATTAAAATTCAACTTATGGCAAACAGAAGAAAACTTAAGAGAGAGATTTCGCAGTTAAGCTCCTGTCTCTTTGCAGAATGCATCGCTATGTCGCTTTATGGTGGGAAGGCCGATAAAAAAGATGTTGAAAACCTTTTAGCATCAATACTTCGTATTAACAATGACTTTACATGCAGAGTCTCCCATCCTGAGCCGGGGATGCCTGCCAAGAAATACTTTCAAGTGCTCATCAACGACTTCAACAAGCAGGTGGATGAAATCGTTGACCACATCAACAACCTGCATTAAAATAGTACATGAGGAATTTTTTTCAATGGATTTTGTATCAAAAGTTAGGATGGAAGAAAAACGTAACCGTTGACCACCCCGACAAATACATTATATGCCTGGCACCGCATACCAGTAACTGGGACTTTGTCATCGGGCAACTTTACATGCGGGCAGAAGGCCTGCATGTAAACTTTCTGATGAAGAAAGAATGGTTTATAGGTCCCCTGGGCATTCTTTTCCGTCGAATGGGAGGTATTCCCGTGTGGCGCGACAAACACACCAGTATGACCGACAACCTGGCAGAAACGGCTAAAAAGGCAAAGCATTTCTGTCTCTGCATCACCCCCGAGGGAACCCGTTCTCTGAACACCGATTGGAAGAAGGGTTTTTACTACATTGCCCAAAAGGCCGACATCCCCGTATTACTCTATGGACTTGACTTTGAGCGCAAGGTAATAGAATGTACGCGCAGTTTCCGTCCAACTGGCGACGTAGAGGCCGAGATGAAAGAAATCAAAAGATATTTCAAGGATTACAAAGGAAAGAACCCCGATCAGTTCTGTACAGGACTTATTGATTAGAAAGATGTCACACGAGATAAAAAGGGCTCTGTTGCTCACCATACTAATAATATTAGGATTGATACCAGCAGACGCACAGAAAGAAAATGGATGGGATAACATTGAATACCGCGGACAACCGTGGGTGAAAAACATATCTAAACCCAACAAGATTGAGCAAGGGCTTCAAAATCGCCACATCACGCTGTGGGCAAGCCATGGCCGCTATTTCGACCTGAAGAAAGGTATCTGGAAATGGCAACGCCCCCTACTCTTCGGTACCACAGAAGATCTCTTCACACAAACCATCGTTGTGCCCTATCTCATTCCCATGCTGGAAAATGCAGGTGCGGTGGTATTCACACCCCGCGAGCGCGACTGGCAGAAGGAAGAGGTCATCGTTGACAACGACCAGAAGTCGGCCACTCCATATTATATTGTAAATGCCTCAAGATATGACTGGACGCCGACTGATGAGCCTGGCTTCGCCATTCCTCAGGGCAATTTAAAAGACGGTGATGCCCCCTTTCAATCGGGAACTGCTCTCATGATTCCTACTACCAAGAAGAAGAAGCATGTCACAGAAACCATCTATCGTCCTCTTCTGAAAGAAGCTGGCCGACATGCCGTGTATGTCAGCTATCAGACAACAGAGGAGAGCGTACCCGACGCTCAATATACCGTTGTCCACAAAGGACAGAAGACCGTCTTTCATGTAAACCAGCAGATGGGGGGCGGGACATGGGTCTATTTGGGCACCTTCGACTTCGATGCCGGATGCAACGACCGCAATTGCGTCATTGTCAGCAATTTTTGTCATCACGACGGCGTGGTGACGACCGATGCCGTCCGCTTTGGAGGCGGTATGGGCAATATTGAGCGTGAGGGGTTTGTAAGTGGGCTCCCCCGCGCCTTGGAAGGTTCACGCTACTATGCACAATGGGCGGGAGCACCCTATAGCGTCTATAGCACCAAGGATGGCGCCGATGACTATGGAGATGACATCAACGCCCGCTCCCACATGTCCAACTGGCTGGGAGGCGGCTCGGTATATATGCCCACCCTACAGGGCAAGAAGGTTCCGTTTGAGCTCTCCTTAGCAGTTCATAGCGATGCCGGCTTCGATCCTGAGCGAACCCATCTCGTCGGTTCGCTGGCCATTTGTACCACAGGCTTTCACGATGGTTTGCTAAATGCCGGTAAGCCGCGTACGATGTCCTACGACTTGGCAGAATCACTACTTAGCAATGTCACCAATGAGATGACGGCCATCTACGGCAACTGGTCGCGTCGATATCTTTGGGATCGCAACTATTCAGAGACACGCTGCCCCGAGGTCCCGTCAGCCATTTTGGAGACCTTGTCCCACCAGAACTTTCCCGACATGCGCTACGGGCAAGATCCTAACTTCCGTTTCACCCTTGCGCGATGCATCTATAAGACCCTTCTCAAATACATCTGCAAGAATCACGATGAGCAAGCCGTTGTCCAGCCATTGCCACCTGTTAACATCCATGCCAAACTTGAAAAGGGAGGCAAGGTGAGACTTACCTGGCAAGGCGTGAGCGACCCATTAGAAAAGACTGCCTTGCCAACATCCTATAATGTCTATCTGGCCATTGGTGACGATGATTTCGATAATGGCATCAACGTGCAAACCAATGCCGTAATGGTCAACTTGAAACCCGACATTCAGTATAACTTTCGAGTGACGGCCGTTAACAAGGGTGGAGAGAGTTTCCCCTCAGAAACCGTTTCGGTAGTTTATCATCATGAAAAAGCCCCGACCGTACTTATCGTCAACGGATTCCAGCGTCTGTCAGGTCCTGCTATTCGTGACAATGAGGAAGAACAAGGTTTCGACTTGGCGGAAGACCCCGGTGTATCCTACGGTTTGACGGCAGGATGGGCTGGCTACCAAGAGTGCTTCGATGTCAACATGATTGGCATAGAGGGAGAAGGTGGGCTTGGTTATTGCAACAACAATCTGGCGGGAACCTTCATTGCCGGTAACGACTTCTCGTTTGTAAAAGAGCATGCGGAAGCCATTGCTTCTGCCGGACGATACAACATCGTGAGTTGCACAAAGAGCTGCGTGGAAAACGGCATGATGAAACTGGAAGACTACGATTGTATGGATCTGATTCTCGGATTGGAGCGCGATGTGCCCTATCAGTTGAAACACTACAAGACCATCTCAGAAGCTCTCAGTCTTCAAATGCGCCGCTTTGCTGCTCAAGGAGGCCGTCTGCTGGTCAGTGGTTCGTATGTGGGCACTGACATGAACAACGATGAAGAACGCCAGTTTCTGGCTGACATCTTAAAAATAAGTCACGGAGGCAACGATCGTGAAAATGTCAACAATCAAGTCAACGGCCTTGGCAAGCAGTTTCAGATTTACCGTCAGCTGAACGAGAAGCACTATGCCTGTACCTCGCCCGACATATTGGTGCCTGTACCGGGAGCCTTCTGTGCAATGCAATATAGCGACGGATGTAGTGCCGCTGTGGCCTATAAGGGCAACGACTATCATGCTTTCACTATAGGCTTCCCCTTGGAATGCATACAAGACCGTCGTCTGCGCAACACCATCATGCGAGGCATCATGGCCTTCCTCATGCAATAAAGTCTTCACAACCATTCAAGCAAAAAAGGACATGCAGATGGAAGAAAAAAAGAAGATACAACTGACAGACTTTCTACCTACAACAAAGAAAGAATGTGAACTGAGAGGCTGGGATGAGCTGGACATCATACTCTTCTCAGGCGATGCCTATGTAGATCACCCCTCGTTCGGGGCCGCCGTTGTAGGAAGGACATTGGAAGCCGCCGGCTATCGCGTGGCCATTGTACCACAGCCAGACTGGCATGGAGATTTCCGCGACTTCAAGAAATTAGGTCGTCCGCGTCTGTACTTCGGCATCGCTCCTGGCTGTATGGACTCTATGGTTAACAAATATACGGCCAACCGCCGACTCCGTAGTGAAGATGCCTATAGTCCGGACGGCCGTCATGACTGCCGACCGGAATATCCCACCATTGTTTATACCCAAATTCTAAAGAAGCTATATCCCGATGTGCCCGTTGTGGTTGGCGGCATTGAGGCCAGCATGCGTCGTGTAACCCACTACGACTATTGGCAAGACCGTCTGCGTCCCTGCATACTCTGCGACTCCGGTGCAGACCTGATTGTCTATGGCATGGGCGAGAAACCCATCATACGCATTGCCGAAGAACTGGAACGCGGCATCCCCGTAGCCGATATTCACGATATACCTCAAACCGTTTATCTTGCACGGAAGTCGCGGATGGAAGGTTCCATCAGTAACGAGGACATTGTCTTGCATAGCCACGAAGAATGTCTTCGCAACAAGCGGGCACAAGCCGAGAACTTCCGTCATGTGGAAGAGGAATCCAACAAGATGCATGCCCAGCGCATCCTACAAGCCGTTGGCGACCGCTATGTGGTGGTCAACCCGCCTTATCCACCCATGACAACCGAAGAGCTTGACGCCTCCTTCGACCTGCCCTACACCCGTCTGCCCCACCCTAAATACAAGAATAAGCGTATCCCTGCATACGAGATGATCAAGTTCTCCGTAAACATCCATCGAGGCTGCTTCGGCGGTTGTGCGTTCTGCACCATCTCTGCCCATCAGGGGAAATTCATCACCTGCCGCTCTAAGGAGAATATTCTACGCGAAGTCAGGAAGGTCATCCAGATGGAAGGTTTCAAAGGTTACCTGTCGGACCTTGGCGGGCCGTCGGCCAACATGTATGGCATGGGGGGGCGCAACAAGAAGGCCTGCGAAAAGTGCAAGCGCCCGTCATGCATACATCCGCAGATATGTCCAAACCTTAATACCGACCATTCCAAGCTCCTGGACCTCTATCATGCTGTCGATGCATTGCCAGGCATCAAGAAAAGCTTTATAGGAAGCGGTGTTCGCTATGACCTACTGCTCCATCGCAGCCAAGACGAAAAGAGCAATGTGGCCGCACGGGAATATATGCGGGAACTCATCTGCCGACATGTCAGTGGCCGACTGAAGGTGGCTCCCGAACACACCAACGAGCGTGTGCTGAGTTTCATGCGAAAGCCTTCGTTCCGATTGTTTGAAGAGTTCAAACGAGCCTTCGACCGCATCAACCGTGAAGAGCAACTGCACCAGCAGATTATACCCTACTTCATATCGTCACACCCCGCCTGTCGGGAAGAAGACATGGCCGAGCTGGCCGTCGCCACCAAGCAACTGGACTTCCAGCTGGAACAGGTGCAAGACTTCACCCCGACTCCAATGACTATCTCTACCGAGACTTGGTACACCGGATACGACCCCTACACGCTGGAGCCCATCTTCTCAGCCAAGACACCCAGAGAGAAACTGGCACAACGCATGTTCTTCTTCTGGTATAAGCCTGAAGAACGACGCAACATTGAACACGAACTCCGTCGCATTGGCCGAACAGACCTCATCAGCAAGCTCTACGGCTTCGCTCCGGGCAAGCACAAAGGCGGAAAGAAAAAATGATGCTTAACGTAACGTAATAAAATGAAATTATCAGAACTAAAGACTGGCGACCATGCCGTCATCATCAAAGTGACAGGCCACGGCGGTTTCCGAAAACGCATTGTGGAGATGGGCTTTGTGAAGGGGCAACAGGTGGAAATGCTGCTCAACGCCCCGCTACAAGACCCCATCAAATACAAGATTATGAATTACGAGGTGTCGCTTCGACGCAGTGAGGCCTCCATGATTGAGGTGGCTCTCCTCGACGATGAAGAGGCAGGAGCCCTCAACGCTACTTCTAAAGCTGACGGTCATCAGCTGCCCTTCACGGGTCAAGAAGAAGAGACTGAACGGCCACACCAGATTGACACCTCTATGAAGACCATCTCCGTTGCCCTTGTCGGAAACCCCAATTGCGGAAAGACCTCGCTATTCAACTTTGCCAGCGGTGCCCACGAGCATGTGGGCAATTATTCGGGGGTAACCGTAGATGCAAAAGTGGGACATGCCGAATACGGAGGTTATACCTTCAACCTCGTTGACTTGCCAGGCACCTATAGTCTCTCGGCCTATTCGCCGGAAGAACTTTATGTGCGCAACCAGCTCATCGAGAATATGCCCGACATAGTCATCAATGTCATAGACAGTAGTAATCTCGAGCGCAACCTCTACCTGACGACACAACTCATTGATATGCACCTGCGCATGGTTTGTGCCCTAAACATGTTCGATGAGGCCGAACGACGCGGTGACAAGGCCAACTACCAGACGCTGAGTCACCTGTTCGGTGTGCCGATGGTGCCAACGGTGTTCACCACCGGCCGCGGTGTGGAGCAACTCTTTCAAACTATCATCGAGATGGTAGAAACCAATGAAGACGAGCGACCCGACTACCGCCACATCCATGTAAACCACGGACACAGTGTGGAAGAAGGCATTACCACCGTCCAACGGGAACTGAAGACCGACAACGAGGAACTAAAGATACATTACTCCACCCGCTACCTTGCCATCAAGCTGCTGGAACATGACACCCACACTGTGGGACTCATCCACACGCTGCCCAATGCTAAACGTATTCTCAGCGCGCGCGACCGTGCCGCTGCACAGATAGAAGAGGAGACAAACACCGATAGCGAAACTGCCATCATGGATGCCAAGTATGGTTTCATACGCGGTGCCCTGGAAGAGGCTGGCTACCAAACGGGGGACAAGGAAGATACCTATCACACCACTCACATACTCGACCGGATGTTCACCAATAGATACCTGGGATTCCCCATCTTCTTATTCCTGCTTTGGCTCATGTTTGAGTGCACCTTCACACTGGGACAATACCCTATGGATTGGATAGAGCAAGGCGTAGCGTGGCTTGGCGAGGAACTCACCAACCACATGGCAGAAGGGCCTCTGAAGGACATGATGGTCGATGGCATCATCGGCGGCGTGGGAGCCGTCATTGTCTTTCTGCCACAGATTCTCATTCTCTATGCCTTCATCTCTTTCATGGAGGACTCGGGGTATATGGCTCGTGCCGCCTTCATTATGGACAAGTTGATGCACCGCATGGGACTTCACGGCAAATCGTTCATACCGCTCATCATGGGTTTTGGATGCAACGTGCCGGCAGTGATGGCCACCCGCACCATCGAGAGCCGCCGCTCGAGACTCATCACCATGCTGGTGCTTCCGTTGATGAGCTGCTCTGCCCGCCTACCTATTTATATCATGATAATCGGCATTTTCTTTGCCGTCCCCTATCAGTCGTGGGTTATGATTTCCCTCTATGTTATCGGAATGGTGATGGCAGTGCTGATGAGCCGGCTCTTCAGCCGCTATCTGGTGAAAGGCGATGACACGCCTTTCGTCATGGAGCTTCCACCATACCGCTTTCCAACGATGAAAGCCATCGTCCGCCACACCTGGGAGAAGGGCAAGCAGTATCTGAAAAAAATGGGAGGCATCATCCTTGTGGCCAGTATCATAGTCTGGGCCCTGGGCTATTTTCCCCGTCCTGCCACCGACGATGCTAATTTTTCCACCAATATGGAACAAAGCTACATCGGACAGATTGGCAAACTAATAGAGCCAATCTTCGAAGTACAGGGCTTCGACTGGAAACTGGATGTGGCCATCATCTCCGGCGTTGGAGCAAAAGAGATTGTCGCCTCTACGATGGGCGTTCTCTATAATGGCAGCAACCTGAGCGAGAGCATGGATGCACTGACAGCCTACAGCTTCCTCCTCTTCGTGCTACTCTACTTTCCCTGCATCGCCACCATTGCCGCCATCAAAGGCGAAACCGGCTCGTGGCGGTGGGCATTGTTTTCGGCCTGCTACACCACCTTGCTGGCGTGGATCGTCTCGGCCCTATTCTATCAGATTGGAAGATTATTCGTGTAAATATACATATCATTTATGGAACAATTAAAATCATTGAACAAGCTGACAGCACCCAAGAGTGTCATGCCAGAAAGAATCATCCAGTTTGGCGAAGGCAACTTCCTTCGGGCCTTTGTTGACTGGATTGTGTGGAACATGAACCAGAAGACCAACTTCAACGGATCGGTTGTCGTTGTTCAGCCCATTGAGAAGGGCATGGCCGACTGGCTCAACGGTCAGGATTGCCTCTATCATGTAAACCTCCAGGGGCGCCTGAACGGTGAAGCCGTGAACACGCTGGAACGCATCGATGTCATCAGTCGCGCCCTGAATCCCTACAGTCAGAACGCTGCCTTCATGGCTCTGGCCGAGCAGCCAGAGATTCGCTTCGTCATTTCCAATACGACAGAAGCCGGCATAGCCTTCGATGATAGCTGTAAGTTTACCGACACTCCCGCCAGCAGCTATCCAGGCAAGTTGGTGCAGTTACTCTACCGTAGATTCAAAACCTTTAACGGCGATCCGAAGAAAGGACTCATCATCATGCCTTGCGAACTGATATTCCTCAACGGACACCACCTGAAGGACTGCATCTATAAATATATTGAGCTCTGGAAAGAAGACTTCGGAGCTGACTACTCTGCTTTCAAGGAGTGGTTTACCCTATATAATTATGTCTGCGCCACCCTCGTTGATCGCATCGTGCCGGGCTTCCCGCGTAAGGAGATTGCTGATATCCAGCAAAAGATCGGTTACAAGGACAACCTGGTCGTTCAGGCCGAGATTTTCCACCTCTGGGTCATTGAAAAGGCCGAGAACATGACCTGTGACGAACTGCGCCAAGAGTTTCCGGCAGAGAAAGCTGGGTTGCACGTCCTTATCGCCGAAAGCGAGAAACCATACCACGAGCGTAAGGTTACACTCCTCAACGGTCCTCACACGGTACTCTCTCCCGTCAGCTATCTGAGCGGTGTTGACATCGTTAGAGATGCTTGCAACCATCCTGTGCTGGGACGCTACATCCACAAGGTACAGTTCGATGAACTCATGCAAACGCTGAACCTCCCGATAGAAGAACTTCAACAGTTTGCCGCCGATGTGCTGGAGCGCTTCAACAACCCGTATGTTGACCATCAGGTGACAAGCATCATGCTTAACTCCTTCCCAAAGTTCCAAGCTCGCGACCTGCCCGGTGTGAAGACCTATCTGGAACGCAAGGGAGAGTTACCCAAAGGCCTTGTCTTCGGCTTGGCTGCCATCATCACCTACTACAAGGGTGGCACTCGACAGGACGGAGCTGCCATCCAACCCAACGATGACCAGCGCATCATGGACCTTTTGAAGGAGCTATGGGCCTCGGGCGACACCCAGAAGGTCACCGACGGTGTTCTTGCTGCCAACTTCATCTGGGGCGAAGACCTGCACGGCGTGAAAGGACTGGCAGAACTGGTCAAACACTATCTCGACCTCATTCAGGAGAAGGGCATGCTTCACGCCGTAGAAACCATTCTCTAAACACCCTTACAAAACAAAGAGAGCCATCCCTTCCCAGAAGCGGATGGCTCTCTTCATATTACGGCTCTCTCTGGACAAGAGAGGCTTAGTTCATCTTACTGGAATATCAATGTGTCCGCGCAGACGCTTGTTATCTTTATCGATGACGTCGAGACGCAGCATGCCGGTCTTGTTGCCTGATTGCAGGGTGACGACCAGTTTTCCACTAAAAAGCTTCATGCGAGGCTGGGTAAAAGGCTCCAAAGACGTTGCGTCGCCGTTGCAGACACCACGAAATGTTCCTGCTCCCGTCACCCTGAATTCCAACTGGTCGGTGGCATCGGGAAGCTCGTTGCCAGCCTTGTCGGTGAGCGATATGGTGACATACGCCAGGTCGTCGCCATCGGCAGTCAGTTCCTTGCGGTCGCTGTCCAACTTCATGCAAGCAGCTTTTCCAGCCGTGCGTAACACTTGTTCTCCGGCCTTCATACCCCCTTTGTCATAGACAATCACTTTCAGTTCACCTGGTTCATAGACAACCTCGTTCCAGCGCAGGCGGTAGCGGTCGAGATTATCTTCCTTTCCAATAGCCTTGATGTTTGTATTCTTAGTGCGGCGACCTTGTGACTTGCCGTTCACGAACAACTCTGCCTCGGGATAGTCGGTGTAACAATAGACGGGCGTGATCTGTCCTTCTCTGCCCGGCCACGTCCAGTGAGGCAAAAGATGGATGGTATGATCGGTCTTGTTCCATTGGGAGCGATAAAGGAAGAAACGGTCCTTAGGGAGTCCGGCCAAGTCGCAAATACCAAAATAGGAACTGCGCGACGGCCAGTAGCCATCATAGGGCGTGGGCTCACCCAGGTAGTCGAAACCCGTCCATACAAACTGACCGATAGTCCACGGGCGATCATCCTGAAGGATAAAGTCATCGTCGGGCAGGTTGCTCCACGAACAATACTCCGTGTCGTAGCTGGAACATTGGCCATCGGCATAGGTCTGGTGACTGGAATACTTTACCGGAAACTTATAAACACCGCGTGAACTGACAGTGGATGCCGTCTCAGAACCGAGCAGAAAGCCTTGTGGCAACTGGCCGATGGCTCCATCATATTTTTGTACGCGGTAGTTAAAGCCTGGCACATCCATCGACTGAGCAAAGCCCGACTTCAAGGCAGCATCCACACGATCCATACCCTGGGTGACAGGAATGGATGGTGCCAGCCGATGACAGATATCCTGTAGGCGGCGAGCATGATAGACTCCCTCCTGACTCCACTGCTCAGGGATCTCGTTGCCGATTGACCACATCACGAGTGACGGGTGGTTGCGATGGTTGCGCACCAGGTTTTCCATATCGCGACCACTCCACTCCTTGAAGAAGCGGGCATAGCCGTTCTTACATTTAGGGTATATCCACATGTCGAACGACTCGGCCATCACCATCATTCCCAACGAGTCATAGACCTCCATCTGTAGAGTCGAAGGCATGTTGTGAGAGGTGCGAATTGCATCACAACCCATGTCTTTCAGTATGTGCACCTGACGTATCAGTGCAGCCTTGTTGACAGCAGCACCAAGCGGTCCCAAGTCGTGGTGCAGACAGACACCTTTCAGTTTGCGACTCTGTCCGTTCAGTCGGAATCCATGCTCAGCATCGACCGAAACCGTCCTAATGCCCACCATCTGGGCATAGCGATCTACCAGTTCCTTGCCATGATAAAGACTCATCTCAAGGCGATAGCGCGACGGGTGTTCTGGTGACCAGAGATGCGGGCGCTGCACGCGCGCAATAGCATTGACAACACCACCTGCCGTGGGTTGTCCGTCATAAAGTGTTATCTGCTGACCTTTAGCATCTGTCAGCGTAGCCGTCAACTTGAAATCCTTGTCACGCACGATGCCACGCAGCTGGGTTTCGAGGCTTACCCAGGCTTCCTTGTCACTACAAGAACGTGTTGCAAAACTGGTGGCCCAAGGGTCGATGGCCGTCTGTTGCGTCATCACTAACTTCACTGGGCGATAGAGCCCTCCACCAGGATACCAGCGGCTGCTCTCCTCCATATTGCTCAAAGCAACGCCAACTTCGTTTTCACCCACATGCAGGAAACGTGTCACGTCAACACGAAACGCATTGTATCCATAGGCCCACCGCCCAGCTTCCTGACCGTTTACATATACTACAGGCTCACTCATGGCACCGTCGAACACCAACTCAGCACGCTGCGCTACCTTCTCTATATATATCTTTGTGCGGTAAAAACCTTTGCCTATCCAGGGAAGCGCACCAGAACGGCCGCTCTTCTCTGACTTCTCCTTCTCCCCATTTTGTTCAATGGCCACTACCTGGAGATCCCACTTTTTGTCAAAAGGACCACTGATGGCCCAGTCATGGGGCACAGTGACGGGTTGCCATACTTTCTCATCATAAGAAAACTGCCAGTTGCGTAAATTCTGCTCGTGACGTTCTTCTGCGGAACACCATGAGCACACACACAATAACACAAAAAATAAAAAAAATCTTTTCATATAATATCAAAATTTGATGCCACAAAGATAATAAAAAATCAAATAAATAAATAACAAAACAGATTTTTCTGTCACTTATTGTGCATCTGTGCGCCCGCACACAAATATTTTACAAAAAAAACACAAAAAAGGTAAGGAAAAATTTGCAGATAGAAGAAAAATGGCATATCTTTGCATCGTTATCCTGAAAACAATCTTTTTACCTTAAGGAGACTAATACCTATTGAAGATTTAGCGATTGCCCGTGAGGGTCATCGCTTTTTCTTTTTACCCCATGCCTTTCCTCCCTCACTTAGGAAAGTCAACAAAAATTGGTATTGTCAAACCTCTTCCACACGCAACAACTATTCGAACTGTTCGTTCGTAAAATATACAATGTTTGATGTTTTAATTGAATGCATAATACCAGCGAAGCATAATTTTTTAAAAAAGAATAACATTGCAAAACAAAAAGAATAACATTGCAACGCAATAAGAAAATGGACGAAATGGGTTAAAGAATATAAATGAAAAAGCATGCAATATAAAAAAAACTAAATAAAAAGGAGAAGACAACAATGACCGACATGAAATTTGTACTTTTGTAACGAATTAAATATCATTCACGCAATAATATAACTACCCACTATAGCAAAAACGAACTAAAACATTAAGAACAAAACATTTTGAAAGATATGAAAAAACTGATTCTTCTAACAAGCCTCTTCTTCCTAATACTGACGGGAGCGATGGCGCAAGACAACAAGACTGTTCAGACAACAACTGTTGCACAGGCTAACCAAGCACAGATCAAGTTTGACAAGACAACTCACAACTTTGGAAACTTCTCTGAGGCCAACCCGGTGCAGAGTTGCGTCTTCACCTTCACCAACGTAGGCAAAGCTCCGCTCATCATCAACCAGGCGGTGGCCAGTTGCGGCTGCACCGTCCCTGAATACACCAAGCAACCTATTCAGCCCAACGGGAAAGGTGAAATTAAGGTGACATATAACGGAAAGGGAAAGTTCCCCGGGCACTTCAAGAAGACTATCACTATACGCACCAACGGCATTCCCGAAATGACACGTCTCTACATTGAGGGTGTAATGGAAGAAGCCAAGTAGCTGCCACCATGATCTTCTACTTCTCCTGCACAGGAAATACCCGCTGGGCTGCAGAAAAGCTGGCCAAGGCTACCGGTGAAAGGCTAATCTGGATGGGCGACGACAACAATGCCACCTCCGAGATTACGCTCAAGGAAGACGAGCGAGTGGGATTCTGCTTCCCTGTCCACGGCTGGCGACCGCCCAAGAACGTGCGAGACTTCTGCCGAAGGCTACACTTCAGCAACCCTCAGGGTCACTACGCCTTTGCTCTCTGCACGGCAGGAGATAACATCGGTGAAACCATGCGCCTGCTCCATGAAGACCTGACCGAGAGCGGCTTGCAGATAAAGGCACACTGCTCACTTATTATGCCGGAAAGCTATGTCGGACTTCCCTTCATGGACGTTGATAAACCGAAGAAGGAACGACAGAAGATTGTGACGGCCAGCAACGATTTGAAAATATTCATCGACGTCGTTTTATTCCGACGCGCCATCGACCACAATCTGGTCATCGGCCACTGGCCACGCATCAACACCCGACTTATAGGCTCCTACTTCGTGAGCCGACTGGTCAACGACAAGCCTTTTCGAGTAGATGAAACGGCCTGCATAGGTTGCGGAATGTGCCAGAAAGTTTGTCCCACTGGTGACCTTGTACTTGACACCGAAAGCCACCCGCAATGGAAGCACAACGGCAAATGCCTCACCTGCTTCGCCTGCTATCACCACTGTCCGCAACATGCCATTGCCTTCGGACACCGAACAGACGGTAAGGGACAGTATTATTTTCAACCACCGAAGAATGAATGATAAAAAATAGTAAACATTATATGAGAAAAATTCTACTTACCATCTGCCTGGTAATCATGGCAACGTCAATGTGGGCCTCCAGAGCCTATAAGCACCCCCGGACAGTGACACAGCCCGATGGAACCCAACTTACCGTCATTGCACATGGAGATGAAGACCTCAGCTGGTACACCACCACCGACGGTGTGTTACTGGTACAGGAGGGCGACCACTTCTTCGTTGCTCAGGTTGCGGAAGACGGAAGCCTGCTCCCTACCGCAATCCTTGCCCACGAGAAAGATTTTAGACAAAAGGCGGAAGCTAATGCTGTGGACCATCAGTCTCGCGAGCTTTTTGCCGGCAATGCCGACAAACTGAAACGCCGAAACTTGGCACGCAGAATAGGTGTGGGCAACACTAACCCACCCTACTTTCCCCACACGGGCTCGCCGAAGAGCTTGGTCATCTTGATAGAGTTTCAGGATTCAACCTTCAGTGTACCCAACCCGCGAAAAACCTTCAACGACTACTTGAATGCTGAAGGTCCGCTGACGAACGAGGGCTTCCGAGAAGACCGCAACTACGGTAGCGTGCGCCAATACTTCAAGGACATGAGCAACGGCCAATTCACCCCACAGTTCGACATCTATGGCCCCGTGAAGCTGCCCAACAAGCTCTCCTACTATGGTAACGATCAGGGAAATAACAAAGACGTCAACTTCAATGCCATGCTCAAAGATGCTTGCATACTGATAGATGACTCGCTCGACTTCAGCCAGTATGATGCTGACAACGACGGATTCGTTGACCTCCTCTACGTCATCTTCGCCGGCTACAGTCAGAGCGTTGGTGGCCCCTCCTACACCATCTGGCCAAAATCGGGTACTACCAACTTTGGCACCTTCGACGGAAAGAAGATTTCACGCTATGGCTTGAACAACGAACTGAACTACACTCCGTCTTACAGGTTCAGCGCTCCACCCTATAAACGCATCAACGGCATAGGACTATTCTGTCACGAATTCTCTCACACGCTCGGATTGCCCGACATGTATGCCACCGACAACTCAGCTAAAATCGACAACCAATGCATGGAATACTGGGACCTGATGGATTACGGAGAATATACAGACAACGGTTATACGCCGACCCCCTACACACCCTGGGAGAAGGAAGTCATGGGGTGGACAGAGCTGCAAGAGTTGACTGAACCCGCCATCGTGACATTGGACAATCAAGAAGCCCGCAAAATCACCAATAGTGAGAACGACGAATACCTCATTCTCCATAATGTGCAGACTACGGGATGGGCATCCCGGCAACTGGGTCACGGCATGCTGGTTTACAGGATTGACTACAATCACAGCAACGTGAACATAACCGACTACCCCAACAACACCGCAGGCAAGCCTGGAATCACAGTCGTTGCCGCCGACAATCTGCTAATTAATGGTGACAACAAATCTTACACACCGCTTGAGCACCAGCAAAGCCATGCGGGCGACCCCTTCCCAGGTGCTAATAATGTGACGCAGCTGCTGAGTGTAAAAATGAACGCCACGACCATCAGAAAGCCCATCTACGATATCGTGGAAGATAACGGAATAATCACATTTAAGTTCCTTGACCAGAACTTAGGAACTGGCATTGAAGACCTTATCCTCGACAACACAAACGACACAAAACTACCCATCTATGGCATAGATGGACGCCGCATGGAAACCTCGCCGAAGTCACTGAAGAAAGGCCTCTACATTCAAGCAGGCAGGAAATTTGTGGTTAAATAGCCGGCACACATCTCGGCACAACGCTCACCATCAACGCCTGCCGAAACAATGCCTCCAGCATAACCGGCACCCTCTCCGCAAGGATACAAGCCCTCCAACTGAACATGTTGGAGGGTTTCTTTGTCTCTGAGGATTCGTACAGGGCTGCTTGTGCGCGTCTCTGCAGCAATCAATACGGCTTCATTAGTCAGAAATCCATGACTCATCCGGCCAAACTTTTTAAAACCTTCCTGCAGCCGCTTACTCACAAACGGGGGCAGCCAGAAATGCAAGGGACTGCTGAGCAAACCGGGAGCATAAGAACTCTGAGGCAGGTCGTAGCTGAGACGGTTGTTTACAAAATCGGCCATACGCTGAGCAGGAGCCGTTTGCCGACGGTTGCCTTGTTGCCAGCAAGTGCGCTCCAACTCTTCCTGAAAATGCATCACACGAAGCTCATCGCCAGAGGCTTCTATATCCTCGGGATGCAACTCTACCACCATGCCACTGTTCGACCATCGTGTGCCTCGATTGGAAGGACTCATGCCATTGACAACAATCTGTTCGGCTCCCGTAGCAGCAGGAATGACAAAACCACCCGGACACATACAGAAGCTATACACGCCACGCCCTTCCACTTGGGTCACAAAGTTATACTCGGCAGCAGGCAGATAGCGTCCCCTGCCCTGCTTGTTGTGATACTGTATCTGGTCGATAAGTTCTGCAGGATGCTCCAGGCGCACACCTACGGCAATGCCCTTGGCTTCGATTGCAATATGCTCTTCCCACAAATAGTGATAGACATCACGAGCCGAATGACCAGTGGCAAGAATGACAGGACCTGTAAAGACTTGTTGCTGAAGTCGTTCTCCCTCTCTCTTCTCTGCCACCACGCCCGTCACCCGGTTGCCCGTTGTCAACAAGCGCGTCATGCGCGTTTGAAAATGCACCTCACCGCCACAACGCAGAATGGTGTTTCGCATGTTCTCTATGACACGCGGAAGCTTGTCGGTTCCGATATGCGGATGAGCATCACTCAAAATTGCGGCGGACGCTCCATGCTGACAGAACACATTCAGAATCTTCTCCACACTGCCACGCTTCTTAGATCGAGTATAGAGCTTACCATCTGAATAGGCTCCGGCACCGCCCTCACCAAAGCAATAGTTACTCTCTTCATCAACACGCTGAGTCTTGGATATCAAGGCAAGGTCTTTCTTACGTTCATGCACGTCTTTTCCCCGTTCCAATACCACGGGGCGCACCCCCAACTCTATCAGTCGCAAGGCAGCAAAGAGTCCGCCAGGGCCTGCCCCAACAACAATGGCCTGCGGACGATCGCTGACATCAGGGTAGTCGGTGTGCTCATAGGCATCATCGGCAGGAAACTCGTTGATATAGGCACGTACCGTCAGATTGATAAAGATTGTGCGGTGGCGGGCATCAATGCTTCGTTTCAAGACGCGTACATGTTTCAGTGTGCGGGCGTCAAGACCTTTCTCACGGGCGATATATTCTATGATATGTTGTTCGGATGCCGCCTGTTGTGGCAGCAAGCGTAGTTGGTATTCGTTGGTCATAAAGCAAAAGGTTGATTATTCGTAGTCATCGATGACATTGTTGATGATGTCCATCATGGGCTTAGCAACCTTGAAAATTCTGACGGCTTCCTTCACCCAAGCATCACCATCGAAGAAATTGTCGGGCACACGCTTCCAGCAACAATAGTCTTTCATACGCAGATATTCAATGAACTCATAGTCGCGCGGAAATCCAGATGGGCAGGTCTTGAGCATTTCCAGGCCAAAGCCCTTGGACGAATTTTCCCACTTGCCACCGCCAGGACGACCGAAGAAGGAGATAAATTGACGGTTCTCCACAGCTTCACGCCACAAGTCAATGTTGCCCATAATCTCATTGCGCGTAGAGGTGAGGATGTTGGTTGGTAGCCAATAGGAGCCTGTTGCCAGCAGGCAGTTGCCTGGCTCAAGATGAATGTAATAACCGCCACGCAACGACTTCTTGCCTTTGGCACAGATATAGGCACCCAGGTGGCGTTTGTAGGGTGATTTGTCCTCCGAGAAACGGGTGTCACGATTGAAACGATATACACAATCCTTCACCGTGAGATGAGCTATCTCAGAGTCGAACTCGGCTATATGATTGATAGCCATTGACACACCGTCCTCAAAATCTTGACGGCAGGACGTGTACTCGTCTTTGTGTTCAAGGAACCAAGGGCGGTTGTTATTGGCTGCAATAGCACGCAGAAAAGATAATATTCGTTCTGTTTGCATGTTTTCTAAGGTTTCATGGCATCGTTCTTCGGACAGAATGCCGTAAACGGACAGGTGACACAATGTGGTGAGCGGCTGGTACAAACATAACGGCCATGAAGCAAAAGCCAGTGATGGGCATCGGCAGCATCCGAAGCAGGAATATGCTTCAGGAGATAGTCTTCCACCTTTCGAGGGGTGTTGGCAGTCTTGGGGACAAGCCCCAGACGGTGGCTCACACGGAAGACATGGGTGTCAACAGCTATTGCAGAACGACCAAACCACACTGCCTGCATGACATTGGCCGTCTTGCGCCCCACCCCAGGCAGTTTGGTAAGCAGTTCCATCGTGTCAGGCACCTCTCCGCCAAACTCACTTTCTATCATACGCGATAGCTCCACCAGATGTCGTGCTTTACTGTTGGGATAGGAAACACTTTTCACATAGGTCAGCACATCATCGGGTTCGGCTTGTGCCATCTCCCGCGATGTTGGATAGGCACGAAAGAGGGACGGTGTGACCATATTCACCCGTTTGTCAGTACATTGAGCACTGAGCACAGTGGCACAAAGCAACTGAAAGGCCGAACCGAACTCCAGTTCGGTGGTTACCAACGGCATCTTCTCTCTGAAGTAGTTTAAGATATACTGATACCGTTCCTTCCGTGTTCCGCAATCCATTTTTACTTATTTTTGTTTTCTAAGTATCACAAGTCCGACTTTATTAAAGCTTACGAGGGTGAAAATGAAGTTACACTTCTACTTGTACTCCGCCCAGCTCTTGATGTCAATATCTTCGAGTTTGAGGGTACAGAAAGCATTGATAAAGGCACTGGCCAAGCGACTATTAGTAATGAGCGGTACATTCAGGTCGATGGCAGCACGCCGAATCTTGTAACCATTAGTCAACTCACGCGGCGTGAGGTCTTTCGGAATATTCACCACCATGTCGATTTTATGTTCGTGGAGTAACGTGAGGGCCTGCGGTTCACAGCCCTCGTCTGAAGGCCAATAGACACGCGTATTGTCGATGCCGTTGTCTGTGAGATACTTGCTGGTACCGCCCGTAGCATAGAGCTCGTATCCGTTGGCCTTGAGCATGTGAGCAGCATCGAGCAACTCGGCCTTTTGCTTGGCACCACCAGTAGAGAGCAACACGGTCTTCTTCGGAATGCGGTGACCAACACTTAGCATCGACTTGAGCAAGGCTTGGTTGGTATCGTCTCCCAGACACCCCACCTCTCCCGTCGATGCCATATCGACACCCAACACGGGGTCGGCCTTCTGTAAACGGTTGAAGGAGAATTGCGAGGCCTTGATGCCCACATAGTCGAGATCAAAGAGATTCTTGCCAGGCTTCTCTACAGGTACACCCAGCATAACCTTGGTGGCAAGGTCTATCAGATTCAGTTTCAAAACCTTGGAGACAAACGGGAAGGAGCGAGAGGCACGAAGGTTACACTCGATGACGAGTATCTCGTTATCACGCGCCATATACTGAATATTGAAAGGTCCATTGATGTGAAGCGCAGAAGCTATCTGACGACTCACACGCTTGATGCGACGCACCGTCTCCACATAGAGCTTTTGCGGCGGAAACTGGATGGTGGCATCACCAGAGTGAACACCTGCAAACTCAATGTGCTCAGAGATGGCGTATGCCAAAATCTCTCCATCCTTGGCCACCGCGTCCATCTCTATCTCCTTGGCATTCTCGATGAATCGGGAGACAACGACAGGATGGTCTTCCGAGACGTTGGCAGCCAACTTGAGAAAACGCTCCAGTTCGTCCATGTTGGAACAAACATTCATGGCGGCACCAGACAACACATAGCTCGGACGCACCAAGACAGGGAAGCCTACACGGTCGATGAAACGATGAATGTCGTCCATCGAGGTCAAAGCACTCCACTCTGGCTGGTTGATACCGTTGCGGGTGAGCATGGCGGAAAACTTCGCACGGTCTTCAGCATTGTCGATGTCGGCGGCAGACGTACCAAGTATAGGCACATGCTGCTCATCAAGACGCATGGCAAGGTTGTTGGGTATCTGACCGCCCGTAGAAACGATGACGCCATAGGGCGTCTCCAAGTCAACAATATCCATCACACGCTCAAATGTAAGCTCATCGAAGTAAAGACGGTCACACATGTCGTAGTCGGTGGAAACCGTCTCGGGGTTGTAGTTGATCATCACTGAACGGTAACCATGCTGACGAATGGTGTTCAAAGCTTGAACACCACACCAGTCGAACTCCACAGAAGAACCAATGCGATAGGCTCCTGAGCCGAGTACTATGACCGATGATTTCTGGTCGGCAGCAAAGTCAATATCATGGGACGGACGCACTGTGTTGCCTTGATAAGTTAGATACAGATAGTTGGTCATGGCGGGATATTCAGCGGCAAGAGTGTCTATCTGTTTAACGGATGGAAGGATGCCCATCTGCTTGCGAATGTTTCTCACCACCAACATGGCACGGTGCATGCTACCCTCACTACTCTCCAACCCTATAGCACGGGCTATCTGGAAGTCGGTGAAGCCATAGATCTTGGCCTCCAGCATCTGACTTCTGGTCAACGTCTCTGGTGTCGTAGCCTTCAGACACTCGTCGATGTCAATGATATGCTTCAGCTTCTCCAGGAACCAGCGATCTATCTTTGTCAACTCGTGAATCTGGTCAACGCTATAGCCTTTATGCATAGCCTTGGAGATGACGAAGATTCGCTTATCAGTAGGCTCACGAAGAGCGGCATCGATATCGGGAATCTCGAGTTCCTTATTCTCCACAAAGCCGTGCATTCCCTGCCCTATCATGCGCAAACCCTTTTGGATAGACTCTTCAAAGGTCCGGCCGATGGCCATAACCTCGCCTACGGACTTCATGCTGGAACCAAGTTCCTTGTCAACACCGCGGAACTTTGAGAGGTCCCAACGTGGAATCTTACATACCACATAGTCGAGAGCAGGCTCAAAGAAGGCCGAAGTGGTCTTGGTAACGGAGTTCTTTAACTCAAAGAGACCATATCCCATGCCCAGCTTGGCAGCCACAAAAGCCAAAGGATAGCCAGTGGCTTTAGACGCCAGGGCTGATGAGCGCGACAGGCGCGCATTAACTTCAATGACACGGTAGTCTTCAGACTGAGGGTCGAAGGCATATTGCACATTACACTCGCCCACAATGCCAATGTGACGTATAATTTTGATGGCGAGAGCACGAAGCTTATGATATTCGCTGTTGGTAAGAGTTTGAGAGGGAGCTATGACGATAGACTCACCGGTATGTATGCCCAGCGGGTCGAAGTTCTCCATGTTACAGACGGTGATGCAGTTGTCATAGCGGTCGCGCACCACTTCATATTCTATTTCCTTCCAACCCTTCAGGCTTTTCTCCACCAACACCTGGGGCGAAAACGAAAAGGCTTTCTCCGCAAGGCGATTGAGTTCATCCTCATTATCGCAGAAGCCAGAACCAAGCCCACCCAATGCGTAGGCAGCACGAAGGATGACGGGATATCCTAATTCGGAGGCGGCACGGCGAGCCTGCTCAATGTTCTCACAGGCCTCACTCTTGATGGTTTTCACCTGTATCTCATCGAGTTTCTTAACAAAGAGTTCTCGGTCTTCGGTGTCGATAATGGCTTGCACTGGAGTACCCAGAACCTTAACACCATATTTTTCAAGAACACCTGACTGATAGAGCTCAACACCACAATTGAGGGCTGTCTGACCGCCAAAGGCCAACAAGATGCCATCGGGGCGCTCCTTCTCGATGACCTTCTCCACAAAATAGGGCTGTACAGGAAGATAGTAAATCTGGTCGGCAACACCCTCTGACGTCTGTACCGTCGCAATATTCGGATTGATCAAAATGGTCTCCACTCCTTCTTCACGCAGGGCCTTCAGCGCCTGGCTACCAGAATAGTCGAACTCTCCGGCCTCACCAATCTTCAAGGCGCCGGAACCAAGCAACAATACTTTTTTGATATCTTGTTCTTTCATATCTTTGTCTTATTTGAGGGTTTCAACAAAACGGTCAAATATAAACTCCGTATCAACTGGACCGGAACAGGCTTCAGGATGGAACTGGCTGGAGAACCAAGGGTTGTGCTTGTGACGAATGCCTTCATTAGAGCCATCATTCATATTAACAAACAACTCCCCCCAATCACCTCCAAGTGTCTGGGCGTCAACAGCATATCCATGATTCTGACTTGTAACAAAGCACTGGTTTGTACCCACCATTCTGACCGGTTGATTGTGGGAACGATGACCATATTTCAATTTATAGATGGTGGCTCCACCGGCCTTCGCCAGCAACTGGTTTCCCATGCAAATACCGCAGATGGGCTTGGCAGAAGCCGACATCTGCCTACGCAGAATATTCACTGCATCTTCACACATATCCGGGTCGCCAGGTCCGTTGGCAAGGAACAATCCGTCGAAATCCATGTCAGTATAGTCATAATTCCAAGGTACACGGATGACCTCTACATTCCTGTTGACGAGGCAACGTATGATATTAGCCTTTACACCACAGTCAACCAGCACAACCTTCAAGCCGGCTCCTTCGTTATAACGAATGATTTCCTTAGTAGAAACCATATCAACGAAGTTGACTCCTTCATAGCGAGCCTCTGGAATCTGGTCGGGCATATCATCGAAAAGTATCTTTCCCATCATCACACCGTGTTCACGGAGCACCTTGGTGAGCTCACGGGTATCAATGCCTGTAACGCCCGGCACCTTCTCACGCTTGAGCCAGTCGCCAAGACTTTCGACAGCATTCCAATGACTGAATGTCTCACTATAATCGGCAACAATAATGGCAGAGGCATAGATGCGGTCGCTCTCCATAAAGTTGGGAAGATGCCGCATGGGGTTAGCACTCGCCATCGCCTTCGAAGTGCCTTGGAAGGTGAATGGCGGAACGCCATAATTGCCCACCAACGGATAGGTAAGCACCATCAGCTGACCAGCATAGGAAGGGTCAGTGAGACTCTCCGGGTAGCCCATCATCGCCGTGTTGAAAACCACTTCTCCAGCCACAGGCATGTCGTAGCCAAAAGACTCACCGTGAAACTGTGTGCCATCACTGAGGACCAATGTTACTTTCTTCATATTTACACTTAGAATTTCTGTTCAAACTGGTAGTATTTCTCTATATAGTTGATATAGGCCTGGTTACAAAGCCTAATACCTCCAGGTGTGGGGAAATCGCCCGTAAAATACCAATCACCAAGATGTTCGGGGCAAGCTTCATGCAGCCCTTCGATTGACTGGAACACCAACTCTACGGGTGTCTGCATGCCCTCAGGCAACAACATCTGCACAATCTTCTGGTTGATAACATCAACAGAGAACGGTTTGTAGATGTCTTTCACACAGTTGCGCATCTCCTCCTTAGGCTTTCGGAGTTCTTCCTTACAATGATAGTAGGTGTCGATTATCAGCTGGTGCATGTTGCGTTGTTTCAGCAACTCGATGGTGGCACGAAATACGCAGAACTCTTCCAGACGAGCCATATCAATGCCGTAGTAATCGGGATAACGAATCTGGGGTGCACTGGAGACAACGATAATCTTCTTGGGGTGCAGACGGTCGAGAATGCGGAAGATGCTCTCTCTAAGCGTCGTACCACGGACGATGGAGTCGTCAATGACAACAAGATTGTCCAGATATGGTCGTACACTCTCATAGGTGATGTCATAGACATGGGAGGCAAGGTCGTTGCGTGAATTGCCTTCCGTAATGAAGGTGCGTAGCTTGATGTCCTTCCAGGCAACCTTCTCGCTACGCACATAGTCGTTTAGGATTTCTTCCAGTTCCTTCCTTGTCGGGATATGATTCAACTGTTCTATGCGCTGTATCTTCTGCTCATTGACATACTGTTTGAAGCCGTCCAGCAAACCATAGAAAGCAACCTCTGCTGTATTGGGAATATAGGAGAATACAGTGTTGTTGGTATCGCCGCCGATGGCTTGCAAGACCGGCTGGGTGAGCTGCTTGCCAAGTTGCTTGCGCTCATGATAGATATCGCGGTCGTTACCGCGGCTGAAATAAATACGCTCAAAGGAGCAGGCACTTTTGGCTTTCTGTTCAATGATGGTTTCGATATGCACGCTGCCATCACGCTTAACCATCAGCGCTGATCCGGGTTGCAATTCTAAGATATCGTCACAAGAAATATTGAAAGTGGTTTGCAGGACAGGTCTCTCACTGGCCAGCACCACCATTTCCTCATCCTGATAATAGTAGGCAGGGCGGATGCCCCAAGGATCACGCATGGAAAACATTTCACCGCTTCCTGTCATGCCACAGACGACATAGCCACCATCGAAATCCGGCATCGAGGTTTTCAAGACGTTGCCCATCTGCACGTTTTCCTCAATATAGCGGGTGATGTCGAGGTTGGCATAGCCCAGCTTTTGTGCATTGACAAAGTTGCGTTCCACCTCTCGGTCGAGCCGATGTCCCAGGTATTCCAGCATGATGTTGCTATCGCTGTAGATTCTCGGATATTGTCCCTGAAGGGTCAGTTTCTCAAATATCTCGTCAATGTTCGTCATGTTGAAATTGCCGCAGAGACAGAGGTTCTTTGCCTGCCAGTTGTTACGTCTCAAGAACGGGTGCACATAGGTCAATCCGCTCTTTCCCGTTGTGGAATAGCGCAAATGTCCCATATAAATCTCACCGGCAAACGGAAGGTTCTTCTTAGCATACTCGGCATCAGAAAGCTGTTCGGGAGCAAGACCCTTAAACTGCTTCTGCACATGTCCGAAGATTTCCGTGATGGCGTCTTTACCTTCAGCACGCTCACGAAACATGTATTCATTACCAGGTTCCACATTCAGTTTCACACAGGCCATACCGGCACCTTCCTGTCCGCGGTTGTGCTGTTTCTCCATCATCAGGTAAAGCCTATTCAACCCGTACATCCAGGTTCCATACTTCTTCTGATAGTAATCTAATGGCTTCAGAAGCCTGATCATGGCAACACCGCACTCATGCTTTAATGTTTCCATACATTAAATTATATAGTTATTCTACAGTCACAGACTTTGCGAGATTTCTCGGCTGATCGACATTCTTTCCCTTGCATACAGCCACATGATAGGCCAGCATCTGGAGAGGTATCGTTGCTATCAGCGGCTCGAGGCACTCTTGAACATTCGGGAGTTCCAGCACCTCGTCTGCAATCTTGCTGATGGTTTCGTCTCCTTGGGTGACAAGAGCAATGACCTTTCCGCTGCGAGCCTTAATTTCCTGTATGTTGCTCAGCACTTTCTCATACATGGCGTTATGTGTAGCGATGACAACAACGGGCATGTCGGAGTCGATCAATGCTATGGGGCCATGTTTCATCTCGGCTGCTGGATAGCCTTCAGCGTGGATATAACTGATTTCCTTCAGTTTCAAAGCGCCTTCAAGAGCTACTGGATAGCTAAAGCCACGGCCAAGATAGAGAAAGTTTCTGGCGTAGGTGAAAGTTCGACTCAGATCAGCAATACGGTCATTCAATGCCAGTACTGTCTTCATCAGCTCGGGAATCCTATTAAGGCCTTTGACAATGTCGAGGTATTCTTCTTCCGTCAAACTTCCTTTCTCTTTGGCTATGGCGAGAGCCAACATGGTAAGCACCGTCACCTGTCCCGTAAAGGCTTTGGTAGAAGCGACACCGATTTCAGGTCCTACATGGATGTAGCTGCCAGTGTCTGTTGCACGGGGTATGCTGGAGCCTATGGCGTTACAGATGCCGTAAATGAAGGCGCCGTTTTTCTTGGCCAGTTCAACGGCTGCAAGGGTGTCGGCCGTCTCACCACTTTGAGAGACAGCTATCACAACATCGCCTTTTCCTACGACAGGGTTTCGGTAGCGAAACTCTGATGCATATTCCACCTCTACGGGTATGCGGCAGAGGGTTTCTATCATCTGTTTGCCAATGAGCCCGGCATGCCAGGAGGTGCCGCAAGCAACAATGATGAAACGCTTGGCGTTGAGCAGTTGCTCTCTATAGTCGATGACAGCAGAAAGTTTCACCTCAGTGGCTTCAGCATTAATACGCCCGCGCATGCAGGTCGTAAGACTTTCCGGTTGTTCAAAAATCTCCTTCAACATGAAATGAGGGAAGCCGCCCTTCTCAATCTGTCCGAGATCGATATCCACGGTCTTGACGCTGAGTATCTGTTCATCATTGTAGATGTCAACGACTTTCAGTTCTTCTCCAAGACGCATAACGGCGATGTTGCCATCTTCCAAATAGACGACTTTATCGGTGTATTCTACAATCGGACTTGCGTCGGAACCCAAGAAGAATTCTTGGTCGCCGATACCTACCACAAGGGGACTTTGCTTGCGAGCAGCGATAATCTGGTTGGGCACCCGCTTGTCAATAATGGCGATAGCATAGGCACCTATTACCTGGTGGAGAGCCACCTGAACAGCTGTCAGCAGATCGAGGTCTTTCTTTACCATAATGTATTCCACCAACTGCACGAGTACCTCGGTGTCAGTTTCAGAGCGGAAGTTTACACCACGTTCCATGAGATTGGACTTCAAATCAGCATAGTTCTCTATGATACCATTATGAATGATGGCCAAATTCTTTGACTCAGAATAATGAGGATGGGCATTGACGGAAGAAGGCTCTCCGTGGGTTGCCCATCGAGTATGAGCTATACCTATGCTGCCACTCACGTTCTTGTCTTTGCAATAGTCTTCTAAGTCGGCAACCTTTCCCTTTGCTTTATAGACCTTCAACGACTTGTCGTCGTTGATGAGTGCCACGCCGGCACTGTCATAGCCTCTGTATTCCAATCTTTTTAGTCCTTTAATCAAGATGGGATAGGCATCTTGATGACCTATGTAACCTACGATTCCGCACATATAATTAATTTGTATTAAATGTTGTTGTGTTTGTTAGATGTCGCCAAAGTCTATACTTTATGTGTTGTCAATGCTATCATATAAAAAAAGGATGAAGAATGGTAACAAGCGCTGAGGTTGTTATAAATTCTTCATCCTTCATATTTTTTTTATTATCTTTTTTAGTCTCTAAGAATGTTTACAAGTAGTGAAGCTACTGATGTTACGATACCGATAAAGGAGAACCAAATTGTTGTCGATTGGCCGATGCTGGAGTTCTTTGCCTTCACCGTATTGGGCTCAACATAGATGATGTCGTTCTGCTGAAGGTAATAATACGGTGAATTGAACAGATTTCCGTCAGTCAAGTCAATGCGGTGGACACTCTTCTGTCCGGTGGCATCCTCGCGAATCAGCATGATGTTCTGACGCTTACCGTAGATAGAGAGGTCGCCAGCTGTAGATAAGGCCTCGATAATGCTCATCTTCTCTGTTGTCACAGGAATTACTGCCGAGCGTCCTACCTCACCGATAACCGTCACGCGGAAGCTCGACATATTGACCGTAACGACCGGCCGCTCAGACGACTGTAGATAAGGTTGAACCTTCTCTTCAATCATGGTTTCACATTCGCGCTTGGTCAAGCCAGCTACATGCAGGCGTCCCAACATTGGAAAGTTGATGTCACCTTCGTTGTCAACCAGGTAAGGCAGCAGCGTACCATATCCACTTGAGCTCAACGTCTGGCTACTCAATGGGTTCAGTGGCTTTGACACCGAGAGGTTGAACATACGCACAGCGTCGGGGTTGCTGGCGCTGACCGTAATGGTTAAGGCGTCTTTCGGCATAATCTTGGCGTCGTAGAGGCCTTTCGACTGCGACAAGTCAATGTTATCTATGTTCTGGAAATAGGCAATTTGTTTGCTACCCGAGCATCCTGCCATCACAACAGCCATCATGATGACTGCCATCTTGTTGCATAGCTTTTTCATATCTTTCTTTAACGTTTCAGTGATTTTCTCCGCAAAATTACTACTATTTTTTGATATTGGCAAAGATTTCTAATAGAAATTAAAATATTTCCTTGCATTGTTGTATGAGATATCTTCCACCATGCGGGAGAGTGTTTCCCAGTCGTTGGGAAGCAGGCCGCGTTCAACGTCGTTACCCAGCAAGTTGCAGAGCAGACGGCGGAAATACTCATGTCGCGGATAGCTGAGGAAAGAGCGAGAGTCTGTAAGCATGCCCACGAAACGGCTGAGAAGTCCAAGCACCGACAACGCATTCATCTGGCGAGTCATTCCATCCAGCTGGTCGTTGAACCACCAACCAGAGCCAAACTGTATTTTTCCGGGGCAGGAGCCGTCCTGGAAGTTACCTAACATGGTGGCCACAACCTCGTTGGCACAGGGGTTGAGGGTGTAGATGATGGTTCGCGTCAGCTTTCCCCTTTGATTCAATCCGTCCAGGAAATGACTCATGGCCCTTGCTGTATTGAACTCACCGATAGAATCGAAGCCTGTGTCGGGCCCCAACTGCTCATACATGGCAGCATTGTTGTCGCGAATAGCACCATAGTGGTATTGCTGACTCCATCCGGCATCACAGTCCATTTCTGCCATGCGGGTCAGGAAGCAGTTCTTATATTGACGCGTCTCGAGTGCCGAAAGCTTCTGATGACGCATGGCTTTCTCAAAGATGACATCTATTTGAGAATCGGTGTAAGGCTCGTCGTAGAATTCCTCTATGCCATGGTCGCTTAACCGGCAACCGTTTTCGTGGAAGAAGTCATGACGCTTCTGAAGCGCATCCATCATGTCGGCAAAGGTTCTGATGTCCATCTTGGCAGTTTCGCTCAGCTTCTCCACATAGTTGCCGAACTCCGGTTTCTCGATGTTCATGGCTTTGTCTGGGCGCCATGCGGGTATCATCTTGATTTCAAAGCCATCATGACGCACCTGCTGATGATAGTAAAGATCATCAACGGGGTCGTCGGTTGTGCAGACACATTCCACATGATATTTGCGCATCAAGCCACGGGCAGTGAACTCTGGTTCCTTCAGTCTCTCGTTGCATTCGTCATAGATTTCACGCGCCGTCTTGGGCGAGAGTAATTTCTTGATGCCAAAGGCTGTCCGCAACTCCAGATGTGTCCAGTGGTACAGAGGGTTGCGAAAGGTATAGGGAACGGTCTCTGCCCACTTCTCAAACTTCTCCCAGTCGGAGGTGTCTTTCCCGGTGCAGAAGCGCTCTTCCACCCCATTGGTACGCATAGCACGCCACTTGTAGTGGTCGCCACCAAGCCACAGCTCCGTGATGTTTCTAAACTGATGGTCTTCTGCAACCATCTTCGGGTCGAGGTGACAATGATAGTCAATGATCGGCATCTTAGCCGCGTGGTTGTGGTAGAGTTCCTGCGCAGTTTGTGTATCAAGCAGGAAGTTTTCATCCATAAACTCTTTCATGTAAATAGACTTTTTATTTAAGATTCTTGTTGCAAAAATACAGTTTTTTTTTTGAATGGCAGGAAAATTAAACTATATTTGCACAAGTTATACATAAAATCTCTTTTTCTGACAGATTTCTATGACAAACAAAGTACTTCTCATTTATACGGGTGGCACCATTGGTATGGGAAAGAATCCTGTCACAGGCGCTCTCGAGCCCCTGAACTTCACCCATTTGCTCAGGGACGTTCACGAATTGAAATATCTCAAAATTCAGATTGACATAGAACAATTTGCCACCCCCATTGACTCCAGTGACATGTCACCTGAGATATGGAAACAGCTGGCCACACTGATTATTTCTCGTTTTGACAATTACGACGGCTTCGTTGTCCTGCACGGAACCGACACGATGGCCTATACCGCAGCCGCTCTTTCCTTCATGTTGGGCAACCTGACAAAACCTGTTATCCTCACCGGTAGCCAGTTGCCAATCGGACAACCACGAACCGACGGAAAGGAGAACCTTGTGACAAGTCTCGAACTGGCTACCACCTATAGCGAAGACGGCAGACCCATGGTGCCTGAAGTATGTATCTACTTTAGCGGAAGGTTGCTTCGCGGCAATCGCTCCACGAAAATTAACGCTGACGGCTTTCACGCTTTTGAGTCATTCAACTATCCTCATCTTTGCGATGCCGGCGTGACATTCAACTTCCACGGCCACCACATCCTCTGCCCTGACTACAAAAGACCACCGACACCACACCTCAACATGGACACCAACGTGGCCGTCTTTTCCCTCTTTCCCGGCATTCAGGAAAACATCGTTGAACAAATGCTCAATGTACCCGGTCTCAAGGCCATCGTCATGAGAAGCTTCGGCAGTGGCAATGCCCCGCAGAGTCAATGGTTACTGAGGCTCCTCAGAAATGCCACGCTAAGGGGTGTCACAGTCGTGAACATCAGCCAATGTATTGCAGGTTTTGTAGAAATGAACCGCTATGACACTGGGTTTCAACTGAAAGATGCCGGCGTCATCAGCGGCTATGATAGCACCGTGGAGGCTGCTGTCACCAAACTCATGCACCTACACGGCACATACGCCGGCGACAACGAAACCATCAGCCATCTCATGGAGCAAAGTATAGCCGGAGAGATTACTTCTTGATGACATACTTCTGATAGTAGGTCAACAGGAGCGTTGTCAGCGGCAGGGCAATAATCATTCCCAACATGCCAAGCAAAGCGCCCCAAATTGAGAGGGAAAGAAGAATAATGGCAGAGTTCAGCCCCATAACCTTACCCATAATCTTCGGTGTAAGGAACATATCTTGAATCAGTTGGACAACAGCAAACACAGCCACTGCCATCAGCATGATGACCCAGAAGCTCTGCCCCGTATCGGCCGCCTTGACGATGGCCAACAGAATGGTGGGCAAGAAACCGACCAGCTGTAGATAGGGAACCATGTTCAGCAAGCCTATGAACATGCCCAGCCCTACCGCCATCGGGAAGTCTATAATCAGAAAACCTATGCTGAACAACACGCCCACACAGAAGGCCACACATGCCTGACCACGAAAATATTTGTTCATGCCTTCTTCCACATCACCTACCAACTGAACGGCAAAGCTTCGCATTCGCTCGGGCAAAAGATTGGGCCACCCCTCGCACAAGCGCTCATAATCTAACAATATAAATAAGGTGTAGAGCACCACCATCGTCAGGGAGAACAGACCCGAGAGGGCATTGACCGACTGTGTGACCAATCCCCACACATGCGGCAACGCATCCTTCAAGCTGCTCATAAAGCCATCTTGCGTCACAATGGCCTTCACCTGTTCGCTGGTGAGGTTCTCACGCAGATATTCTTGCACACGGCTCGGAATGTTGCTCATCATGTGGTCGTTCTCGATATAATCAACCAAAAGGTCCTTCACCCGGAAAGCCTCTTCTACCATTGGCGGCACGATTAGCATAAAAGCTATCGTCAACGTCGCACCTACCACGACAAAAGCACTGAGAATCCCCAATATGCGATACTTCATGTGAAGACGATACTGGAAAAACCTGACCATAGGAAACAACAAGTAGGCAATCAGCCATGCCATAAAGAAGGGCAACAAAACGCTACTCAAACGATGTAATAGCATCACGATGCCTGTCACCAAAACGACCAACATGAAACCTCTGATAAATGTATCAAACGTAATTTCCTTGTGCGCCATAAATACCGAAGTTTGTTTCTGAGTGCAAATTTACACATTAATTTTTATTCGTAGCACAAAATCTTTAAATTTAAGGTAGGTTCTATTAATGAATAGAACACACCTTAAAGGAGTTCGTGGCATCCGAAAAATTAAAGTGGCAATGTGGAAAAAGGATTAGTAAAAAAGTGTAATATACCGCAAAAAGTCAGGGCTTATTAATTTTGTTAAAGTTTTTGGAAGCTCTTCCTCCGCTTCGTAATGGATGCGTTGATATTTACCGGGCAAAAAAGTTCTCTCTCGCGCGCGTACGCGCACCAGGAATTTTTATTTTTAGTTTTTTTCTCATTTCCTCATTCCATGAGCTGAAAAGCCGATGAACAAAGGCTTTGTCGGGTGTGAGGAAATTGTGAGGAAATGAGTTAATATTTCTTAAAACGCAATTCTAAGGCTCGAAAATCTTGATTTTTGGCCGAAAATTTAGTATCTTTGTTCGTGCAAAAATGTGCTGAAGGATCAGAAGCCTCACCCGCAGATTCGAATACAACGAACCCATCAGTTTTGACCACTACCTGAGTGTCGTCGGCTTCTATTGACCGTCGGCAGCTATTTGCGTTCCCTGAGGTGTCCGGAGGGCCTCCGGACACTTTGTCCCGATGGCCCGGACACTCTGTCCCAATGGCCCGGACACTTTGTCCCGATGCCTCGGACACACTATCCCGATGTCTCGGACACACTGTCCGGATAACCTGTTCAAAGTGTCCCGATACCTAAATTATTAATATTGTCAATCCCAATTGGGGTTTAAAGTGATTGAGCGTTGTTTCAGAGAAGTATTTTTTTATTAAATTTTGGTAATTTCCGCCGAATATTCCTCTGTTCTCAAGAAAATTAGTAATTTTGTGACCAAACATCAACGAAAGATCTTTTTTATGTGTACATATAAGGAACTGGAAAATATTGAACTGCCCAACGGAAAGACCGTCAAGGAGGTGAACGAGGCTGTGCGTCAAGAAGTGGAGAAAATCTACTTTGAGGCATGGCAGCAAGGCGTTTCTGTACCTTTTTTCGATAAAGAGGGAAATATTTACCTTGCAAACCCTGACGGCAGCGAGGATCGCGTGAGCCTTGACCGAAAGACACGCACCTATCATGTACTTCATCGTACAGCGCAACCTGGTCAAGGCCGTTATTCCTATCTCATCGTACGATAATGGAACGTCGCCCAGAACTCACCATCATTGCCGGTCCAAACGGAGCAGGGAAAAGTCGCTTGTGCCCACTCTACGTGAGCACACATTCCTTCGACGGCGACAAACTCATGCTGAATCTACGCAGACAACACCCTGACTGGCCTGACCGCTGGGTTAGCGGCACTGTAGCTTCAGAATTGGAAAAACAGAAGGCGAAAGCATTAGAGAATAGAACAGATTTCGCTTTCGAGACCAATTTTTCCAGCGACATGGTTGTCAACATGGTAAATGAGTTCAAAGCGGCACAGTTCAAAATTTCCCTATGCTATTTTGGACTGCTTTCAGAAGATGAAAGCGTCAGCAGAGTAAAGTTAAGAGCGCAAACTGGCGGGCATGATGTAACAGACGAAGTGATACGTTTCAACTTCACAGAGGGTCTTGCAAAAGCCAAGCAGCATCTGCACCTATTCGAGAATCTGACTTTTGTTGATGGGAACTCAGACTATGGCCACATTGTCGCCCTGCACATCGCAAAGAGCCGTATTCACAAAATTGAAGACAACCCACCATTGTGGTTCAAAGAACAATTTGAACAGTCATTCAACGATTTAAATCCTAAAGACTTATAGAAATCCACCACCTCGCGCATCGAGGCGATATACCGTTTGAGTTGCCTGCCGTCGAGAGGTGTACGCTTGCCGTCCATCCCGCTCGGCTTTGCCGCTTATATGAGCGTAGCGAGTCTTAAGAACTAAGTTCTTGGAACGTTTTCGTTAAGCCAGATGACCAAAGCCAAACTTGTTTGAGCTTTGGCATGGCGAGAAAACGAAGGATGAAATCCAATTCCTGACAGAACGTGTCGTAATCTATCCTGCTTTGCTGGTACCATAGCAGCGCATCGCATAGCCGGAGTCGTAAAAATACATATTGTACCATTTCCCTTTTCTTTATTCAGAAAAATGTGATATCTTTGCACCTCGTATGGGAGATTTTAACGATATTGCACAAATGCTTGCCTTGCTTCACGAGTTGCAGGGCATCGATTTCGTGCGTCAGCTACGGCTGATAACGGAGCGCCGTGAATTCTCCCCACTGAAAGATGCCCCTCAGATTTACACCGTTGGTAGTGAGGGAAGTGAAGATTACCATTCCCTGTTGGATGCCGCACACAAGGCGGTCGAGCATGGATACAGTGTGTTCGTGCTTCCCAATCCTAAAGGCTTTAGGACGGCAGACTTCATCTTCGAGCGTAAGGGCATCTACAAGATGTTCGACCTGAAGACCATCTCTGGTCGTAACTCTGTCGATAACCGTTTGTCAGAGTCGGTGACTCAGACCAATCGTGTATTGTTACACATGAAAGCCGATTACAACCCTGGAACATTGGCACGTAGTATAAAGCGTTATTTCGAACTGAACCCCAATGCGCGTGAAGTCTTGGTGTTTAAGGGCATGAAGCAAATCTCCATTACGCGAAGGAGTCTGGATGATAACGATTTCTTCCGCACATTCATTAGGCGTTATACAAAATAGCAAAAGAGCCACCAATAAAAGTGACTCTTTTATAATACTGGAGTAGTGTCGATTAAGTCTTGCTCCCACGCGGAAACTTACCGGATAGTCAAAACATTCATCTTGACACTGCAAAGATAGGCATTCTTTCGTTATTTTCCAAATTTTTAGCCTCTTTTTTGCGTATTGGCCGTAAAAAGATGCCTTTTGTATGCCTCCACCACCTCGCGCATCGAGGCGATATACCGTCTGAGTTGTCTGCCGTCGAGAGGTGTGCGCTTGCCGTTCGTCCAACTAAGTTCTTGGAATTCCTGGCAGAATGTGTCGTAGCCTATCCTGCTTTGCTGGTACCATAGCAGCGCATCGGCATAGACGGAGTAGTACAAGTTGCAGAAAGGTTTGAAGAATATGAAGTGGTCATCGTCCTCATACACCTTCTTGCAGAACTCTTCCACGACTGTTGGCACAAAGTGCTCATCGGCATATTCCTCTACGAGCCTTTTGAACTCCCTGTATGTGGCTATAGATTCGTCTGTGCTCTCCTCCTTCGTATGCATAAAGTCCGCTGGCGACGAATGGAAGATGGTCATCTGATTCATCATCGCCGCCTGACGCTCTGCCTGCTGATACGTTGTCTGCTCCTCGCTCATAGCCAACTCCCTGTGAAGCATCGCCAGATGATACTTGCCATACGTCAGCGTCAGCTTGGCAGCCAGCGTCACATCAATAGCACGACGTTGGTAACGCTCTGACAATCCCAGTTGGGGCTTCAAGTGGCTGAGCGTTTCTTCTGAGAAATAATTCACATAGTATACCATATCGTTGTATGTCACAAATCTTTCTTCCCCTATTATTTTGCAAATATAGTGAGAATAATACATTTGCATATAAATTTGCTTGCAATTGATATATTTTTAAATAAAAATATTGGATAAACTCACTGGAATAATGTATATTTGCAAACTAAATCATTTGAATTATGTGAATTATGAATGTAACAGCTCGCATAGAAGAAGTTATAGCATCAAAAGGGCTAACTAAAAGCAAAGTTGCAGAAAAAATGGGAAAGTTTAACTAGGCTTTTAATCGGCTAATAACAAACCCCAAATGGGAAACTATTGAACTTGTAGCGCAGGCAATTGGAATAACTACAGAAGAACTTCTTTTTGGTAACTTGGAAGAATTATCATCCACCATAGAATCGGATGAGAAGGTCAGTCACAACCACTCGTACGAAAGAATTGATCAATCAACAACAATTGGCATGTTAGTTTGCCCTAATTGCGGAAAAGGTTTCAAGTTATTTGCTTTCCTAATTTAGCACACCCTCCAAACTATTTATAAATTCATTTTCATTGGACAGATTATAGAAAGGTACACCCGTAATAAGATAATTGTCTGTATCTATTGACAAGGTGCGTTTTTCTTTTCTCATTTTTTCCAAATACTCTTCTTTCCACTTATCCTTCCCTTTTAGGTGATTGCCCTTGGGCTCAATAAAGATTTGGAACATCAAATGTTCCGCAACTTTTATAACTCCTCCGCTACCGAGGGACTTAACTTATCAAGGCTCAGCGGATTTATCCGGTTGGTAAAGCTTGAGCTAATCAAGAATAAAGTGTCGCCAGCCTGTACATAAAGAACTTGATGTCTCCGACTCCTCTGAACTGCGTTCTGAAAGCCTTGATTTTGGCGTTGAAGGATTCTGCTG
>Ga0247611_10000517_pt1 | contig 78543 bp, 73 predicted proteins | sample 177DNAGHGhighgp2_FD_192422 | JGI IMG/M metagenome (GOLD analysis project Ga0247611, IMG submission 192422) | Sheep rumen microbial communities from Palmerston North, Manawatu-Wanganui, New Zealand - 1770 DNA GHGhigh gp2 | ecosystem: Host-associated > Mammals > Digestive system > Stomach > Rumen... | reverse complement strand
ATTAACGATTGATGAAAGGAAGTAATCCCAAAGTTCTAGCTCTGATTATTTCTTTTCTCAAAGTCTTTTGAGTAGCAATAGAATTTCATGTATATTGTCTTGGTTTAATATCTCCAAATCTTGTTAAATAATATTTCAAGATTGCGATAGATTTCCAGTTGATATACTTTGCATTTTCAGCTTTTGAAAAGAAAGTAACTTTTTGACCGAATTTTCTATCTTTGATGTCTTCGATAGCTTTTTCGAAAGAAGCTTGAAGTTTTTCAAAGTGGAAGAATTCTTGATTTGCTTCTCTAGCAAAGATTTCGTAATGAATCAATGTAGGATTATAAAGCAAAGATTTCTTTAGATCAGCAATGTCATCTGCTGATAGTTCCATTGACAAAGAAACGAAATAAGCCTGTCTGATTCCACCTTTTACAGTATAGTAAAGGTCTTTGATTCCGATTTCATCTTTGTCTAATACCTTGTATTTAGACTCGATTTCAGATATTACAGCCTTTCTTTCTGCTTCTGTGATTGATGTTTTAAGCATCAATACCAATTCATAATTTTTCATAGAAATACAGATAGAAATAAAATATATTTAGATACTACGCCGACTAATTAGATAGCAAATCTCTTGAATTTAGAGATTTGGAAATCTCCAGAAACCATATCTTTAACTTTCTTTGTGTTGTCGTGAATAGATTCCTGTTCCATTAATACATCTTCAGCAAATTCTTTGTTCAATTTTCCAGCAACGATTTGAGGAATCATAGCTTCGGGTTTTCATTGAGCTTTGAGTTCTTCAGTAAATCTTGTAGTAGCCGCATCTTTTTCAGCCTGTGGCACTTCATCAAAAGTAAGATATGTAGGATCCATAGCAGCAACTTGTAAAGCTAATTTCTTAGCAATAGCTTCATCTCCAGTATAGTAGATAAGAGAAGCTACTTTGTTTCATGGATGATTGTATCCATAAACATGTTCACCAGTTACCAATACATCTCCAATTTTAACATTTTCTCAGATAGTTCCAACAAAAGAAGTTAACAAATCTGTAATAGCAGCTTGAGTATCTGCTGGCAAATTATCGTATCCTTCGATTTCACCATCTTGTTTCTTAAGCAAATCCAAGATATTAGCAAATAGAGTCTGAAAATGATCATTCTTAACTACGAAATCTGTTTCACATAATAATTTCAATACAACAGTCTTTCCATTTTCTGTAATTATTTGGATCATTCATTCATTAGTTTCTCTATCAGCCTTTTTTCAAGCTTTAGCAATTCCTTTTTCTTTCAAAATTTGCTTTGCTCTTTCGATGTCACCATTAGCTTCATCAAGAGCAGATTTACAGTCTCCAAGTGGAGCAAAGGTAGCTTCACGAAGCTGTTTAATAAGATTCATATCTGCCATAATTATGTAAGATATTACAAAATAAAATAATTTACTTAATTTGATATATAGAAACTCTAGTTATTAACTTGATTTTCTGGGTTATTGATTTCATGACCAGACAAATCAATTCAAATATCTTGATTATTTATAACGTTTTGCTGGTTATTATCAAGAGTTTTTGATTCAGAAGTGGTATCATTTGACGCTTGATTCTGAGAATTCAAATCATTAAGATTTTGAGTTGTAGGTTGTTCACCTTGTGATGTGTCAGCTTTTTCTTCTTTTTTATTTGAATAAAACTGATTCTCTGCGCGATATCTTTCCTCATAAATAATCTGATAATGATTTGCATCAAAAAGATTTAACACCCAATTTCCAATTCCGGAGAAAAAGGCAAAGAATTTATTGGTAAATTCATTTTCCCAAATGTATTTTCATTTAGTTGCCTGATATATTCACATCCCTCCAACAACCAATATTGGAAGAGATATCAAGAAAGCAATGAAAGAAAAAAACGAAAATATCAATCAAGATATAGCTGCAAACATAAATCAGATTATTATCAAAACAACATCAGCAAAAATAACCAACATCAAAGAAACTAGCCAACCGAATGACTGCTTGATATGATGATGCGTAAATGGTGAGATTTCTCGCTTTCACATAGAAAGGATTAGTCCTACCACCATATACATCATTACTGCCTGTTTTTTTTCAGAACTACTTGGAAGATAAGGTTCTAATTCGTTTAGTTTGGAGTTGTTTATCATATAAGAAAAGAATTATGATAATAGATTTTTAACAACAAAATCAATACTTGTGTGAGAAGCTACGTTCGTCATCACAATTTCATCTTCGGGTCGATATCTTGGGAAGTCTGTAGATGCAAGAACTACAGTTTCCAAATTCTGAACTTTTTTTGCTTCATCAAGGAAATTTCCTAGCATTGTTCCATCGATTACTACTACAATATCAGGTCTTTTAGTGAGTTTAGTTACTCATCTATAAATTTTATTAGCTCTAAGAAACTTTCTTTTGTAAACGAGCTGTTCTTTCTTTGTAAGTGATTTGAATTCTTCACTTTCTAAGAAAGCAGACATTTCGTTGATGTTATCGATTCTCTTTTTGAATGTATCGAAATTTGTAAGAAAACCTCCAGGAATTTTGTAATTTAAGAAAGCAAATCAAAGTTTCTTTGAAAGTTCCTCTAGATCTTGAGCGTACATTTTCTTTTCACATACAACCAAGATTTCTTTTCACTCTTTTTTAGCTTCAGCTAATTTATCATGCAAAGCATTGATTTGATTAGCTATGATCTCAGGATTGATTACAACTAATCCATTAGTTACCTCAGCCCAATATTGAGAAGTTTTTGGGTGAGATTCATTTTTGAGTGATCATAGATGTACTTGAGCATCCATCACTTGTTGAGCTGTTACCATACGGTTTAATACAAAATATAAAATAAGTTTTGGAGAAAATTTAAATTTCATACATCATGTGCTTAAAAATTCAGATTTCTCCCAAAATTAGTTCAAATTTGATACTATTTGAAGTTTACAGTAGCTCCAGCTTCAGTCAATTTAACTTTAAGAGCTTCTGCTTCTTCAGTTTTAACATTTTCTTTTATAATCTTTGGAGCAGCTTCAACTAATTCTTTAGCAGCTTTAAGATCGATTCCTAATACTTCTTTAACTACTTTAATTACGGCGATTTTTTGTTGTCCAGCTTCAGTAAGTTCAACATTAACTGAATCAGAAGCGGCACCAGCATCTACAGCAGCAGCTCCACCAGCAGCTCCACCAGCTACAACCATAGCAGCAGCTGTGACACCAAACTCTTCTTCAAGAGCTTTTACAAGTCCGTTTAATTCAACGGCAGACATTTCTTTAACAAGATCAATAACTTGTTGTTGATTTTTAGTAAGATCCATGATTAATAATTAATTAAGAAATATAAATACAATAAGACACTAAATTTTTAAGAAACATTCAAATTCAATATTCAGGATTTATGCTTCTTGTTTTTTTGCAATCTGATCAATAACACATGCAAATGATTGCACAGGGTAGTTGAGCAGATAAGCCAATTTTGACAAAAGTTCTTCTCTTGAAGGGATGTTTGCAAGTTCTGTAACATACTCTCCATTATTCCACTTTTTGTCGTACCATGCTCCCAAGAATTTGAAAGCAGTTTTTGTAGTTTTATCGCTAGCAAATTGTTTTGCATATTTGTTCACTACTTTAAGTGGTGCATATTCATCACCATTAGCGTATAGAACAACGACAGGTCCTTCTAGTTCATCCAAAGCAACTGTTTCGTATCCAGCCTGCTCAAGAGCCTTCATAAAAAGTCTCTTACGAACAACATTGAATTTTCATTCAGCACCAAGTACCTCTTTACGAACCTTTGTAGATTCTAGTACAGGTACAGCATTCTGCTGAACTACTACAACGTTGTTGGCAGCCTTGAGATCAGCAACATATTGCTCGATGAGCTGTTTTTTTTGGTCTCTAGAAATCGCCATACTCACGTAGATAAGAAATAAAAATAACCCGCTTTGAGGTGGGTCATATTATATATCTACAAAAATCTGATAATTGATTTTCGTTGAAAAGTAATAATATAACCTCGGTAGGATTTATGATTTTGCTACATTTCTGCATCAAAAATTACCTACTGTCTCAGGCAAAGCTAACGTAAATAATATATAAAAGAAAGAAAAATGCAAGTAAAAATTTAGAAAATTATAAAATCAAATTAAATTTTAATTTATATTTACTCATCGCAGAAATCTCCTTTTTCACAATTTTCATCTTCTCGTTCAAATTCAATCACAGAGTGGTCAATTCATTCTTTTTTTAGTAATTCTTTCATATCTTTTTTCAGATTTATTATATCTTTAGTTTTCAAATTTTTATCAATCAAAGCATGGATAGTTAAGTAATTTTTTTCTCAATTTAAAGTCCAAACGTGCATATGATGAGCATCTTCAATTCATTCCAACCTTTTAATCTGCTTTATTAATTTTTCATAAGATATTCATTTGGGAGTTTTTTCTAGGAAAATACCAGTAATTCATTTCATCAAAACACAAGCATTGAATAGTATGAAAACACAGATACAGATTGATAGAATTGAATCGATAAAATTCCAATGAAAGAAATAAATCAGAATGGCTCAAATCAATACAGCTACCCATCATAGTACATCTTCTAATAAATGTAGAGTTATAGCTTTTTCGTTCATTCATTTTCATTTTGCAGTTTTTCGTGCAGCGTAACCATTTATAATTAGTCAAATTACGGCCAAAATTAGCATTCAGATTGAATTTATTTCCTTTGGTTCCGAAAATCTTTCAATTGCATTTTTCATTATAAAGAAACTTCAAAATACGAGAATCAAAACAGTTATCAAAGCTCATAAAATTGAATATCTAGCATATCCATAACTGTAATTTTCATTCGCCTTTTTCTTGGAAACTTTCTCAAAAATATATGCTAATCATATTGCTAAACTATCTCCCAAATCATGGATAGAATCAGAGATTATCGCAATACTATTTGTCAAAGTTCCTCAAATAAATTCAATCGTAGCAAAAATTAAATTCAAAAAGAAAGCTGTTCAAATTCAATGCTCAGAATTATGTTTATGATGAGAATGCTGATGCATGATTTTATAAAATGATTAAATAATTGCTGAGGAGGGGACTCGAACCCCCATGTATTGCTACATACGCACCTGAAACGTACGTGTCTACCAATTCCACCACCTCAGCATAAACACAGTTATGATATAATAATTTTACAAATAAAAAAAAGAGAAAACTCTGACTTGATTTTTTATTACAGTTTATTATTATGCTAAATGCCACGTTATTCGAAATGGGTGTGTAGCTCAGTGGTTAGAGCAGTCGGCTCATAACCGATTGGTCGCTGGTTCGAACCCAGCCACGCCCAAGTTAAAATTCTCTTGAAAAGAGAAAACGAAAGTGTATACTTAAAAGGTAATAATGAATATGCGGGTGTAACTCAATTGGCTAGAGTTCCTGCCTTCCAAGCAGACTGTTGCGGGTTCGAGCCCCGTCACCCGCTCCATCATCATAAAAGTATTCAACCGAGAGGTTGGATTTTTTGTTTTTTGTTGAATTCTTGGATTTTTACCATATAATATCATTATACAAGATTATTTTACTTTTTTATTTTTTTATGATATGAAAAAAACTTTATCATTAATTGCAATCCTTTGATTGTGAACAGTTATCCTTACTGGATGTAATTCCAAAAATGTTTGGGATGTAGATTATGACCTTTCTACTGAAATGGGTCGTCAATTACATTGTTATGCAGAATTTCAAAGAGATCATCAAGCTAAACAATATTGAGCAGAATGGGTTCGTGAGATAAATAACGGATATTGAGCAATAGTTGAATGAAAAGTAAAAGCAGATGAAAAAGAGTATTACGTAGTATGTAATTATTCAGATGATATAGCTGATTGGACGTTGAATGCGACTCCAATAGATGAATGAATAGCTACTGGAAATCCAGCTTCAGAATATTGTATAGTTAATGGATGAAGTTTTGAAATTATATCAAATGAAACTGACATATATTGAGAATGTACATTACCAGACTGAACTAAATGTGAAGAATGGGAGTATTATAATGGAGAATGCTGAGCATGAATTGATGAAAAATTTCAATCTCCAGATTTTGACTTGGAAACACCAGAAGGTCGTCAATTAGCTTGTGAGGAGAGAGTGGGTTATTACTTAAACTATAATGAATGGGAGTTTACTTGGGAAGATGAAAGTGAAGGATGAGCTTCATTTGTTAGAAATGGACATGTCACATATCTAAAACGAGGAGAAAATGCTGAAGATGATGTAGAATGTGTAATTGATATGGTAGATAAAAGTGTAACTGTGAATTTTTCAAATCACATATATAACGGTAAAATACAAGAAAATATGGAATAATAAATTAGTAATCGGTAAAGAGAGAATTCTAAATCAGAATTCTCTTTTTTATAACTTTTATTTCTTAGATTGTCAATTACACAATTGAATTTTTGAATGAAATCTTTATACAAAAAAAGGATAAAACTAAAAAAATTTAATTCTAAGAATGTTTTTATGAAAATTTTAAAATCATTTGATACGAGAATAGATGCTGAGGAACTTCTCGAAGCAACTGAAAAATATGGAGAATGAAATGCAATTCTTGTAAAAAGACATTGGGTTAAATTGATATTGCCGTTAGTTCTAGTTTTCCTCTCTATGATATTGTTAAATTCAATGTTGTATATTATTTATATCCATCTCTTTCAAGAACATAAAGTTTTATTCCGAATTTTAACTATATTTTATGTCTATACATGTATTACATGGAGTTTGTATGCAATACTCTGAATAATGACAAATATAATCTGACAAATTAAGGCAAAGAAAAAATATATAGATGACATTTCAATTGCGGAATTTAAACAGAAAACTTTTGAAAAATTTTTGAAACGTACATTTGTTACGTTTTCTTTTCATGTTTTAGTTTTCATATTTAATGCGATTGTTCCGTTTGTAATAAATGAAAATTCAACAAGAGGTGTAGCTATTGCGATATGAGCGCTGATTCTAGACTTAGTGTTTATAATAATTCTCAATAGGGTTATTTATAGAATTATAGAGTATGAAATGAATTTCGATATTTGTACAAAAGATGGAGTGATCTCATACAAACAGGACTGATTTTTCAAGACTAAAACCATGAATATTTCTAGGGATGCCATTAGAGTGATTCAGCATTCTAAGGAATGAATCAAAAGTGCTTTATTTCAATATGGTAATATAAATATTTATACAGATTCAGAAATCGGAAATAAATGAAGTAAAAATTTGGAATTGTCATATATTCCAGAGCCAAAACGTTTAGCAAAAAAGCTGAATGCAATGCTGGAAAAATCGTGAGAAAAGGCGAATAATGTTGAAGTCTGATACGAATGTTGATAGCAAAGAAAAAATTTAAGATTTTCAGCTTGATTTTAGTTGTAAAATTACTACACATAAACATGTGATTTTTATTTTTTATTTTTGTAGCAATGAAAAAAAATTATTTACTATGAGTTGCTGCATTGTCTGCTGTAGTATTACTTGCAGGATGTGGAACTAAAGAATTAACTCCAACTGAATTCTGTGAAGAAAATGGAGGAGTATCTCAAGAAGGAATCTGTTTGTTTGAAGATGGATCTTACTGTGCAGAAGAAGCTTTCCAAAGCGGAGAATGTAAAGCTGGAGAAATGATTCTTAATCCTATCGAAGAAGAAGTTGTTGAACCAGAAGTAGTTGAAGAAGAAGTTGCTGAACCAGAAGTAGTTGAAGAAGAAGTTGCTGAACCAGAAGTAGTTGAAGAAGTTACTGGAGAAGTAGCTGAATAGTTCGATTTATACATAAAAAGAAAGGGTGTAGTCTGAATTACTCCCTTTTTTTATTAAAATTTCTTTTAATAGTATTAGAAATCTAGATTTTCATAAAATATGGCAGAAAAGCTAATAGAAAAATGAATGAGATGGGCAGTAGCAGAAAATTTAAAAAAATTTGACTGTTTTAACAAAGATATAGAAAAAGAGATGATAGAAGAATGATATTGAGATATTATAGTTAAAAATCCAGAAAAACTCTAACTTAAAAAAGAGTAACAAATACAATAAAAAGCTGATTTATTGATTCAAGTTAGCTTTTTAAAATTACATATTTTATACTATTAATTACATATTTTATACTATTTATAAATTAACTTACTTTACTATTTATCCAATTTTATAGTCTCTTCTTCCCCATTTTGCATATTTTTCATTTTATATATTCACTCACTCCATTCTCATTCTCACAAAATTACAACATAAGGAATTCATTTCTTGTCTGCATATCCAAATTGTTTTCCTAATTTTTCAGGTTGATAGTATAATTCACAATTTTTTCATTTTTTTTGAAATTCGTTTATAAGCTTTAAAATTTGATTTCTTGTTCATTTAAAATTCAAAAATAGGTATTCAGTCGATGTTTTTTGTTCAATTTTTTCATTTTCTTCTCCAAAAATTTTGGACAACAAACGAGAAATTCATATAGATCCTCCAAATCATGCATAAATATCTTTTTTTGGATTTAAGTATCATGTCAAATGGTCATATTTTCCTCCGCCACAGATTGAACCTAGTCATTCATCATTTTTCAAAACGGCTTCAAATACAGTTCCGCTATAATAATCTAGTCCACGAATGATTTGTAAATCTACTACGTAATTCAACTTTTCTCATGTGCTTTCTTCCCAGCTTTCGAAGAAATTTATAACAGATTTTAATTCAGCTAATCACTCGAAGAAAAGTTTATTTTCACTTAATTTATCTATTTCTTTGATTTTATCCACTGTATAAGTGCGAGAAATTATTTCATTTATCTTTTCAGCATCTGATTTTTTAATTCATGCATCAATCAATGATGCTATAAAGTTTTCTGCTCAGATTTTTTTTCTTTTATCGATATATGAACAAACTACAGGAGTTTTTTCCTCTCCAATCAATTCATTCAAAAGTCAGATTATTAATTTTCTATTACTTATATGAAATATGGCTTCATCTTTTACTTCCAATTTATCCAAAACAGCATCCAATGCGTGCATCAAAGTTAGAATCGTTTCTCCGTCATAGTAAAGCACAGTTTTTTCATTATCATTTCTCCAAATTACATCTATGTCACATTGCCAAAATTCACGATAACGTCCTTTTTGAGCTCTTTCTCCACGTCGTACAGGCTGAATCTGAAATCTTTTGAATGGAAAAGTTAAATCATTTTCCCAATCCAAAACATATCTGGCAAAAGGCACAGTTAAGTCAAAATGTAGGGCATAATCTTTCAAATCGCTAGCTCATTGAGCTAATCCATAAAGTCCAAAAATTTGTTTTCATGTTTCTTCACCATTCTTTGACAATAATACAGCATTACTTTCTACGGCAGGAGTATGGATATGAGTATATCAAAACAGTTGAAATTGATTCTGAATTTCATTAATTAATTGGTCGAAAACGCGTTGTTCACTAGGGGAGTATTCCACAAATCCTGATGGACGTAAAGACATAATAACATAAAAAACAAGTAAAACATTCTAATAAATGATATTTGATTATTTATAAAATTCAAGTTAAGTTTCTATTTATTTATAAAATTTCCTCTAGTAGAAGTTTTTTTTGTATCATTAGATTTCTTTGCAGTTTTTATGATCTCAGACTTTTTCTTTAAATTACTCTCAGAGTTTACTATAATTCTTTTTGATTTTAATGTATTTGTAATCGCGTTTTTTGTATCATTAATTTTGTTCGAATTATTTCATTCAGATTTTCTCTTAATATTGCCTCTTTGTACAATCTCTACATTATGAGCAACGCCCAAAAATTCAGATTCAATTTTCTTTTTTACGTTCTTTAGTTGTTTATTGGATATAATTGCTAGAAGTGTGGTAATTAGTAGAAAGAAAAAATACATTACAGCAAAAATCCAATTTACACTACATGGAGCAGAATATTCTGGATGTAATGGACATTCCATAAATGAAGCAAAAACATCAATCGTTCATACAATCAAAATCATAGGTATCATATAGGTAAACAATTCTCTCCAAAAATACCATCGATTTCTTTTTGTTGTAAGTTTCATTCAATTTTTATAATATAAACTACAATTTGACTATAAAAATATTATTTACGATGTCTAGAGAAATTTTTATTAAAGAAAGATTTGTTTTTGAGACCATTTTATTTATAAGAAAATGTTTTAAAGTCAGATTTTTGATGAAAAAAAGACGAATTATTACATTATTACTTTGCATATTACTAATCTGAATAGATCAATTAACTAAATATTTTTTTTATGATTTAGAAATTTGAAATCAGATTTTTTTCTTAGAACCTTTGTTAAATGATTGAATCTCACGGTGAATTTCCATGCCAATGGTAGCGATTCTTTGTGTTAGTATAGCTTGTGTTTGTTTGTTCATCTATCTCTTCCATCAAAAATACATTACAACCGTGGAATTTGCACTACTTTTCGCATGAACAGTATGAAATCTGATAGATAGAATTTATCTAGGATGAGTGAGGGATTTTTTATCGTTTGGAAGTTTCCCAGTATTCAATATCGCAGATAGTTTCTTGACTTGTGGAGTGGCTTGGATCTGTATCAAAGAAATTTTCCACTTGCAAAAGAAAAAGAAAAATCTACCATAAAACTCAGTTTTATTATTAACCATTTTTTTGTGATGACAATTGAAGGAACAATTATTTTTATTTCAGAAGAGACAATCGTTGGTCAAAAACAACTCCCAAAAGTTAGTTTCGTTATTGAAGAAGATTCTGATAGAGAATTCAAAAACTCTTTGATGATAGACTTATTAGGAGAAAAAACTGAATTAATCAAACAATACAAGGTTGGAGATCATGTAAAGGTTTTCTTAAATTATAGAGCTAGAGAATATGATGGAAGACGATTCAATAGTATTGGAGCTTGGAAAATTGAATGATGAGAAGGTTCTTCAAATAGTGGAGGAGATGAGCTTCCTTTCTAATTAAAATTAATTAAATTAAAAAGCTAGCCGCGAAGGTTGGTTTTTTTTAAGATTGAAAACTAATCTAGCATTTATATAATTAATTCATATGTAAAAAATAATTTACAATTATTAATTCAGATATGAGTTGGAAATATATAGTCCATGTCCCCTCGAAAATATAGCTTAAAAAGGTCCCCCTTTGGTAAGGGGGAAGGAGCGTAGCGACAGGGGGATTTAATCCCTCTGGTTCACTATGTTCACCACCTCCCTTGCCAAAGGGAGGCTGTATTTATCTTTCAATAGTCAATAATTATGGCAAAAATTACAACTAGAGCAGAAAATTACAGTGAATGGTATAATCAGCTTGTGCAACAGGCAGAAATGGCTGAAAATTCAAGTGTTAGATGATGTATGGTTATTAAGCCTTATTGATATGCCATTTGGGAAAATATTAAAGATACATTGGACAGGATGTTTAAAAATACATGACATCAAAATGCATGTTTCCCATTACTAATTCCAAAATCTTTTTTTAGTAAGGAAGCTAGTCATGTAGCATGATTTGCAAAGGAATGTGCTGTAGTAACACATTATAGACTCAAAAATGATCCAGATTGAAAATGAATTATTGTAGATCCTGAAGCTAAATTAGAGGAAGAGCTTATCATTCGTCCAACTTCTGAAACTATTATTTGGGATAGTTATAAGAGATGGATAAATAGTTATCGTGATTTGCCAATTCTCGTAAATCAACGGGCAAATGTAATGAGATGGGAAATGAGAACTAGAATATTCTTGAGAACTGCTGAATTTTTATGGCAGGAATGACATACTGCTCATGCAACAGCAGAAGAAGCTAATGCAGAAGCGGTAAAAATGCTGGATGTATACAGAGATTTTGCTGAAAACTTTTTGGCAATGTCTCCTGTAGTTGGTAGAAAGCCTGCTCACGATAGGTTTGCTTGAGCATTAGAAACTTATGCCATCGAACCAATGATGCAAGATTTTAAAGCATTACAAGCTGGAACTTCGCATTTTCTCGGTCAGAATTTCGGTAAAGCTTTTGATGTGCAATTTACCAATCAAAATAATGAATTAGAATACGTTCGATGAACTTCTCGATGAGTTAGTACTAGATTGATTTGATGATTAATTATGTCACATAGTGATGATAATGGATTAGTTTTGCCTCCATTATTAGCTCCATATCATGTAGTTATTGTACCAATTTTCAAAACTCAGGAAGATTTAGATGATATTATGAATTACTTAAAACCATTAATCGAAAAAATGGACAATGCAAGTCTAAATGCTCACTCTAAATACATAAAAGATTCTATAAAAATTAAATATAAAATAGATAATGATACTCAAAAAACTCCAGGATGGAAATTTAGTGAATATGAGATGAAATGAATTCCTTTAAGAATTACAGTAGGAAAAAGAGATTTAGAAAGCTGACAAGTAGAAGTATTCAATAGAATTACGGAGGAAAAGACAATGATGAAATTAGATGACTTAGTTGAAGACCTAGAAAACATTCTATTAAAGCAGCAAAAGGATTTGTACGAAAAAAATAAAGCATTTAGAGAGGCTAATACTTATTATGTAGATACATACGATGAATTCAAAGAAAACATAGAAAAATGATTCATTTTTGCTCATTGGGATTGAACAGCCGAAACGGCAGAAAAAATCCAAGAGGAGACAAAAGCAACCATCAGATGTATTCCAAATGAATGATTCGTAAAACAAGATGATAAATGAGTAGATATGATTAGCTGAAAGGAGAGCAAGTGAAGAGTGTTATTCGCAAAAAGTTATTAAAATATAAAAGGCTACACTTGATGTGTGTAGCTTTTTTAAATTTAAGACCTAATCGATAGAATAAAAAATTGTTAGGATAAATTTGATTTTTTTGATAAAAACATATATAATAACATAAAGTGTGTTAGAAAATAATGATAGACTTTTATATATTTGGTACATATCTATGGAAGAATACGATAATATAAAGTGACCTGAGGATATTACTCATGTCCAAGAACGTCCTGATGGGTCATCAGATGGATTGCCTGAAGCAATGGATATAGATTTAGGACATGGATATAAAGAATGCTCTAATTGGAATCCTGATATTACTCAAAAGTGAGATTTAGAAGATCTATTTCGTGAAACAACTGAACCTACAGCAGAACAATTAGTTGAAGTATTCAATAAAGCAAAAGAAGAACTATTCCCAGGGAAATCTGAACTTACACCAAAAGAGGAAGCTGAAGTATATAAGATGATAACTAAAAAATGAGAAAATAAGTAGTATTTTTTATACGACTTTTAAATCTACATCATAAAGGATGTGGATTTTTCTTATTCCTTTAAAATCTTCACAAAAATTTGCAAAATTTTAGGTAATGAGTTATAATGGTACAAGTTAGATTTTAATCTATAATATTCATTATGGTGTCACAAAAATACATGGAAGAAAATGGATCTATAAAGGATCATTGATATATGGAATCAAAACACATTTCACGAGATGAATATTTTATGGATATTGCGAGAGTTGTGGGAGAAAAGTGTACATGTGATCGTGGAAAATGTGGTTGTGTAATTGTAAAAGATCATTCAGTAATATCATCATGATTTGCAAATGCACCAGAATGATCAGATGCCTGTGACAGGGTAGGGCATCAGATGTTTTCAATGATTAATGATAAGTGAGAAAAGGAAGAACATTGCATGAGAAATAATTGTGCAGAACAGAATGCAATTGCTAGTGCGGCTAGAAAATGAATAGCTTTAGAATGAGCGACTTTATATGTAACTATGACACCATGTACAATTAGACATTGTGCCCATATGATAGTAGCATGCTGAATAAAAAGAGTGGTTTGTGATAAAAGATATCAACATTGACAAGAAAGTGAAAAAATTTTTAAACATGCCTGAATTGAACTTGTATATTTAAATAAGTATACAGAAAAATACTAAAGCTCAAATTTAAATTCTTGAAATTTTGTAGAAAATCAATATAATGTCAACCTATAAATAAACAGATAGTATAAACAAAACAAAAAAATTAGTAATTATGGAGATTTTTAGTATTGGCGCGGCTTTACGTTCTGAGAGAATAAAGACCGCAAGGAGAATCAATCAATGTGAAAGTTATAAAAAGCTCGCGATTTGTATGGAGAATATTAGCGAGCCAACGGTCCACGGAAACATAATCACTTTTGAGTGTGATGATGATTTCCAGATCGACAAAAACTACACTTCTAAGGGATATGAGAAGGTATTCCCGTACAAAAAACAAGGAAATAGAGTTATTATCAGTGTGCCTGATAGCTACATTCTTTCCAAGCCAATTTTGTACGGACAATAAACTCAAAACTTATCCGCTAAATGATTAACCTTTGCCCCAGTTTTTACTGGGGCTTTTTTCTTGCTTGAAGATAGTTAGCATTTTATTACACTCAATTTATTATATCAAACAATAAAAATCTGGCTAATGAATTACGAACAATTTAAGCATAAAGATAAATCAATATTTCTTGTAGATATGACCAAAGAATTGGATTATCATTTTTCTGAACTTGTAAAATCAGCTATTGAAAAACAATTAAACATGAGAAAAAAAATCTGAATTATTGTAAATAAAAAGTGATATGCCCCATGAATGATTTGTACGAAATGTGGGCATATTCCTTACTGTGAAAGATGCTCAGTTCCGATTTCTTATCATCAGCAGGCTAATTGAGAATTGGTGGGACTGTGTCATATTTGCAAAATGCAGTACAATTTTTCTATCACTTGTCATAAATGTGGAGAAAATACAGTGAAAACATATGGACTTTGAACTCAGCAAGTGGCTGAATATGTTCAGAATGAATATAAAGCAAAAACTTTGATAGTAGATTCAGACCATGCAAATTCTCCCACAAAAGTGAAAAAGCTGATGGACCAGCTTAAGGAAAAACAACCACAAATCGTGATTTGAACTAGTCTTTTGTGCCAACCAAGTAAAGAATATCCACTCGATATGATTACATTTCTGAATGCGGATTTATGATTAAACATCCCTGATTTTAATGTATGAGAAAAAAACTTTCATTTACTTTACGAATGTTTCTCAAAGTATGACTGTAAAAATTTCATAGTTCAGACTTTTAATCCAATGCAATATTCCATTCGTAATGCATGTAGAATGGATGAAAAACGTTTTCGAGAAGAAGAGAATAATTTTCGTGAAATGAATAAATATCCACCATATGCGGATCTGTGTGTAATTTTATATAAAAATGAAATCGAAGAAAAAGTTTTCAATAAAGTAGATCAGCTTTATAAAGAGCTTCTCTATCTCGCACAGAAATATCAGATGAATGATTTGGAGATTTATTCAACGCCACCTTTAATTTATAAAATGTTTGGGAAATATCGTTACAATATAATTTTAAAATGAAAAGAAGTCAGAAATTTTATGGATATTGTATATACAAAACTAAATCTAAATGCGAAGTGATTCAAGATTAATCGGGATGCTGATAGTATTGTGTAAAGGTTTTTTTATACTTCTTGGTAGAAAATATTACAAAAGAATTGATATTTAATGTAATTTTTTTATTCTGTCGGTGACTTATAACCAGAATTTACCAATTTTTTGTAATTAAATGAAAATCTTAAAATCATTGGATACTAGGTTAGATGCTGAAGAACTATTGGAGGCAGTAGATAAGTATGGAGAATGAAATGTGATTTTGATAAAAAGACATCGAATTAAATTAGTTTGGCCATTATTATTAATATTCATTTCTATTGTGTTGCTGTGAGTTTTACTGTACGTAATATATTCACACCTATTTGAAGAACATAAAATAATTTTTCGAATTTTAACAATATTTTATGTATATACGACATTATCTTGGAGTATTTTTGCGATATATTGATTAATGAGAAATATAATATGACAAATAAAAGCACCTAAAAAATATATAGATACAATTATAATAGCTAAACGTAAACAAGTAAAATTTGAGAAATTTTTGAAACGTACTCTTTTAACTTTTTTAGCACATATTTTAGTGTTTTTGTTTAATGCCACGATTCCTTTTATTGTAATTAAAAGTACATGAATGTGAAGTATAGCAGTAACAGTTTGAGGTTTGATATTGGATTTTATATTTATACTGATTGTTAATAGGGTTATGTACCGGATTATGGAATATGAAATGAATTTTGATATATGTACTAGGGATTCTTTTACTGCATATAGTCAAAAGGGATTTTTTAATACAAAAACAATGAATATTTCTACTCCTGCGATTAGAGTGATTCAAGATTCAAAAGAGTGATTAGCATGAGCATTATTACAGTATTGAAATATATTTATACATACTGATGGAGATTTAGATGCTAAATGATGAAAAGTTTTAGAATTACATTATATTCCGGATCCTAAGTGTTTAGCAAAGAAATTAAATTCAATAATTGAAGAGACTAGATGAGTATTATCTTAAAATAAAAAAGCTTTACGCTAGAGGTAAAACTTCGTTGATTTATCAATTTACTCCTGGCCGGAATCGAACCAGCATCTAACCCTTAGGACGGGCCTATTCTATCCATTGAACTACAGGAGCTTAGCGAATACAATATATTAATTTACCACATAAAAAACAAGTTAAAATTCTGAATTATTTTTTGTTTATTCAAACAGCACACACGGCTCCACTAGTCCAGCACCATTGTAAATTATATCATCAAGTTTTTCAGGTTACATCTACGCATTCTCAAATGAAATAAAGTCATGGAACGTTTTTACATTCAAAATTATCGTTTAGATTTTTAGTTTTTACTCATCATCAACAGACTTTTGCTTCATCTAATCAACGAACATGTACAATATTAGATGAAATAATATATTCTTTTAGTTTATTCGTGTGAAATCATAAGAAGGCCAAGAGTCTCTTCGTGATTTCTTTGTCTGTAACTTTCATTTTTACCATATATTTCGTTCTAGTAGGCGATTCTCTCATAAATAGTGAAGCATTGAAAACAGCAGGACCAGAAATTCACCAATGTGTAAATAAAATTGGTCACAACTCTTCATAAATCACATTCTCTCATTTAAGCAATTTTAAATCACTGATTACTGAAGATCATGAAAGTAAGGAGAAATCTTGTTTTGTTTCAAATCCAACTAAAGCAGGGTAGTATGGTGTAATTTTTAGTCAAAAACTTTGAGCTATGTCTATAGCAACAGAGCTGGCTCATAATTGAGGGAAACTTGGTCATCATGTGGCAATTATAAACTTTCTCGTTTTATAAATTCAATCATTCGTTTTTATTTCAAAAGTATTATCCATCTTTTTTGCGGTTAAAAATTCTGAGTTATACTTTATTTCCACTCATTTGTCTGTAACAAGCTGTAATAATCTTTCATGAAAATCTTTTACTTTACCGGATTTTAATAAAACCCTTCCATTGTTTTCTTTTTTGATTCCAATTTTTTCTTTACTTAAAAAATCTAAGAAATTTTTCACTCAAAATTTATCAAAAGCTGATTTTACGAAATCTGGCTCATCTGTTGAATAATCCTTTTTTGGATTTATGTCTAGATTAGTTATATTTCACCTTCATTTAGCAGATAATAATAATTTTTGAGCAGGAGAGTCAGATTTCTCCAAAATTAAGATAGATTTTCATCCATTTATTTTATTTACACAAAAAAGTCCTGCTGCTCATGCTCAAAGTATTATCATATCATAAATTTTATTCCCCATAACGCCAAAATCGATAAATTCTTACAATAATTTTATATGAATTCTTTTGAAATATGCAATGGTGTATTTTATCTAATTGACAAAATGTTAATTTATAAATAAAACACATAAAAAGTCTGTTTTTTTTTGACTTTTGAAACATTTCTGAATATAATTACCAGTGAAGACTTTTTATTTATATAAAAACAAAATGTCAGAAAAAGATTTAAACCTGGAATGAAATGTTGATATAGAAGATTTATCTTCTCTTGATTTAGACGGAGAATCTTTGGAAGGTTTTGATGTAGATGATGTATTAGATGAGCCTATTTCATCAGAAAATGATGCTAGTACGGATGATTTGATTTCAGAATCACCAACACAAAGATCGAATATTATCGATGAAACTACATTTTTGGAATCTTGAAATAATATTCATATAAAGAAAAATGTATTAAAAGATGAAGATAATCTATGAAAATATTTAAGACGATTCTTTATTTCTTCTGTTTTAATATTATTAGGAATTTTAGTTATAGTTGTTCTTTATTTATTTAGTACATATATAAAAGAAAGTAGCAATCCAAACCCAGATGTAAAAGAACAGGAATATATTAACAAATATAAAGATAAATATAAGCGAGTGAAAGGTTTGATATGAAGTAATAATACCTACGAATCTCCAATTGTATGATCTAGAAATGAGACAGAAAAAGTGAATGAAATTATAAACGCAACAGATATAGATTATATAGAAAAGAAAGATTTACTTTCAAATTATGTATCAGATTTGGTACGTACAACAGAAGATAATGCCATAAAGGCAGAAAATTTAAAACAAGACATAGCTAAGCAGTGATTCTTGCCAGAAGAGTTAGGAAGTTTACTTTCTGAAGATCAGGCAATAGACACAATACAAAGATCTCTAAATGCACTTGAGGTTATCAAGTTCTCTACAGCAACAAGAGTTTTCTTGTACATGAATAGTGCTCTGTCAACGATTTCGGAAATGATAAGAGTGAGTTGAGCAAACACAGAAAGTCTTCGTAAGCTTTTTGAAGTGCTTAGTTCAAGATGAGAAAAAGATATATCTTCATACGTATATATGTGTTACTTAAATCCATTTGAGGTTAATGCAAATTGTGATGCTATATGAGATCTAGATTTATATTATCAAATAGCAAAAGATAATTCTATCGATATTAGATTATTCAAAAATGCTATGAATGCAATTAGTCAGCTGCTTGAGAAGGCAGATACAACACTATTCTCAATTACATTCAACTGATTTAATGCAGAGGACAAAAACATAAAATTCAATATTGAAGTTTATACAAACCAAGAAGATGAAAAAGCACTAATGGCTCAAGGAAAGAAAAATCCAAATATATTCATTTTAACAAGTATTATTAATTTACTTAAGCAGTCTAGTTTTATTATTTGAGCAGAAATAAACACAAAAGAAATAAATGTAAACACAAGAACTTTGACGCAATGAGGAATTTCAAGACCGGTGAATTATTCAACTATGGATTTTACGGTTCCAATCCAGAAAAACACAGAAAGAGAAATTTTTGATTATATTGATATAGATAGCATGAAAAAATTATTATCAGATAGATGAATTAGAGAAAAATCTGAAAAAATAGATGAAGAAAGTCTAAATATTATCGATGAAGAAATTAATGAAAATTATCAAACAAAAGAAAAATCAGATTTAGAAGAGGCTCCCATAGACATTAATGATGGATCCAGCCAAGATGAAGCTACAGAATTTGAGGCAATAGATTAAAAAATTAAAATTTTATATTTCTATTTATTATTAACATGGCAAATGAAAATCAGGTTATAGTACCATGAACAGATGAGAATAATGAGCAACATAGTATTCTATCCAAAATTAAATGACGATTCCAAAAGTCTTTGAAGATTGGATGATGAGAAAATAATCAACATCACACTACTGCATTTCACTTTACGCATAAAGATTCGATTATTTCTGTATGGGTTGCAGTAGTTGTTATTTGTTGAGCTATCTATTATTGAAAGGTTGTATTTGATGAGTATTCAAATATAAATAGTCGTGCGGACGAATTGAAAAATCTCTCATCTTACAATATTGTCAAACCAAATAATGAAAAATTATCATCATATACAGAATGAGATAGTTTGGATACAATTAATTCCATTATTTCAGTTAACAATAGGATTGATGAAGGTTTATCTGAAAATGAGACATTTAAACAAACACAAAGAAATTATTATGAAGTATTATTACAAAATATATATTTACCGTCATTAAATATATGGAAAGACCCATATACAAAAAATTTCAATATGTCGGTTTTGTGACAAAAATATTTGGAATCAGATAAGTTCCAAGATTTGTACTTGATACAATATTGGAGTGATTTTGCGAAATATGTATGAAATGATGCTGATTATAACACAATAAATCAAATTACAATATGAGAGAAAACTGTACTAGAGTGAAATTCGGACTATTTTTATATCCCAATTACAATTTCATTTTCTTCCCCAAATAAACGTTCATTCTTGTTATTAGTAAACAAGCTTTCTATGACATCAAATCAAAATAATATAGCATTATTAAACGAGTTTTTCTTTTATTTGTTAAATGCTATTAGAGAAGATAAAAAAGAGTTGATAGATAAGTACATGCAAGAATATTTAAAAGAGTTTTCATCAAGCTCTAGCTGGGAGTTTGCTAATAACATTTGAGATATGTCGGAAGAAGACCTTTCAAAATATAGAGATAGAGTAATTGGATATAATCTTTATCATTGGATAAATTGATGAGGAATTGGACAAAATATAGGTCAATTAGTAGATGATTCTGTAATAGAAAAAGCTATAAAGAATAGTGCTTTGTGTAGATGAGAATTAGATCAAAAATGTTTGTATAATTTTAGAGAAAAATACAGAAATTTACCATACTTAGCATATAGAATTTGATTAGAAAGCAAATGAAGTAGAACATCAGGATTGTTAGAATTTTTAAAAGATTTACCACCTGCAATAGCAATTACAAGCTTTGGATTCGAAAAATACTCAAATTCTAGTTTCTTGAACAATAAGGAAGAGGAATATGAATGAAGAATCACATTTAATGCATATGGAAGAAATATATTAGATTCGGAACTAGAAGAAGCTAGTTCAATGCTATGAAAATTGTGTTTTTGAAACAATTCGGACCAAAAAATATCTCCAGATACGGCAGCACAATATGTGGATAATGCAATAAGTTTATTATGACAAAATCGTGAATATTCAAATGTATCATCTTTATTGGAATTACAATCATTATTCACATCTTTACAAGAATCGTATAATGGTATGTCAAATTATGATAAGATGATTAAATTATTTGAAATTCGAAGAATGATGAATGATGCAAATCTATGCAAATAATCATAGTTAATAATACTAAAAATAAGTCTTCTCTATGAAGACTTTTTTACTTGAAAATTTCAAAAATATGGATAATTAGAATAAGTATACATTTATATCAAATTTTAACAATGAAAATATCTGTAGTTTGTGGCTCAAGAGCAAGAGATTTAACGTTATTGTTAAAATTTCTTAAAATGTTAGATTTGCAAATTTTTAAAGATTTTGATGTAAATATAGTTTGTGACAGAAATTTTACAGGAAAAGAAGAATTAGATTTTTTTTCTTTTTTTGAGAAACAGAATTTAGAAATCATAAAACATACAAGTTTTTTTACAAACAATAATAGTGAATTTAATCCAAATCATAGATGATGAGCCAGCTATGTGCGTAATTTTGGGATTAAAAAAGCGAAAGGTGAATTTATTCAATTATTTGATGATGATAATGAAGTTGATTCAAAATTTTTAGAAAATTGCCTAAAAAAACGAGAAGAGCTTACAGAAAAAACTAAGTCTGAGTGTGTGATTTTACCTAGTTTGTATTATAGAGATACTGGTCAAATTCAAAATCAATGATTTTCATACTTTAACTATCGACAATCTCGCCCAGTTCTCCATTTGTTAAATTGAAAAAGAAAAGCTCAGATACAAATGTTCAGTTGAAACTGAATTTTTAGTAAATCCTCTACCATTGGTAAAGCAAAATATGATGAAAAAATCGCACGAATTAGTGAGGACTTGGACTATACCTTATCTCTACATGAACAATGAATTCAGCTACGAGTATTTTCAGATTTGAAGGTAAGTCACCACGAAAGAGATAAAACTAGGCTTGAGCAAGCTCGAATATGATCGTATTCACAAGCAAAACAGAAATCAAGAAATCGATTTTTATTTACAAAAAAACACTGAAATAAAAAACAGCTTTTTCAATTCTATATATGCTGATTGCCAGGGTGTATACTTCGATTAAGTACAAAAGCAATTTTATTTTGAGGGAAAGATAAATTCAAAATCATAAAATGATTGCTAGCTGGAGTGAAGGAGTGATATAAACTCATACATAAAAAATAAATTTTAAACTAGATTTTCCATTGAATTTTGAATACTTTTATCTATTACTGTTATAGTTAAGCTTTTTTACTTACTATTATAAATAAAATGGCAGAAAGTACATTAAATGTCACAGAACTTAAAGAAAGATTTGTGGATGTGTCTGAAGTTATGCAAGCTGACATTAAAAAATTGGTACAATACCAAATTACGAATAAATCACAAGCAATTTTAAAGAAAATTTATGCAAAAAACGCTGATGCAAAAGTAACTATAGAATATACTATTATAAAAAATAAACAGTGAAAATATGAATCTGATTTTGTGTTTGTTTCAGATTGAGATAAATTTGTTGTAAGTTCTCATCAAGGATTTAAGGTTGCAACAGACCTAATTTCTCATGCATTTGATAAATGGAAAAGACATATTCTTGGATTCTGGGGAAAATTATTCAATAAATAGTACGAAAAATTAAAAAACATTTTATTTTTGTTTAAATTATTATGGCAGAAGCAACTAAAACAATCAGTAGGGAATGATATGAAAAACTAATCGCAGAATTACAGGAACTTAAACAAGATAAACTTCCTGCTGTGTTAGAACAAATAGCAGACGCAAAGGAATTATGAGATCTTTCAGAAAACTTTGATTATAAAAATGCTCTTGAGGAAAAAGACCTTATAAATTCAAGGATTAAGCAGATTGAAGAACTAATCGATGGAGTAGAGATTATAGATTCTGACAAGAAATCAGGAGAAAAAACCGTTTGATTCTGATCAAAAGTTATCGTTCAAATTGAAGATGATGATCCTCATGAAGTAACAATTGTTTGAACATGAGAAGTGAAATATCAACATGGAGAAACTCTTATTTCATTTGATTCTCCAGTCTGACAAGCAATTAGAGGTAAAAAAGCGTGAGACACCGTAAAAATGAGATTAAATAATGAAAGAAAAAACGTAAAAATCATTTCAGTTAAATAGTATTTGAAAAAGGCGGATCTTGATTAAAAGATTCGCTTTTTCAATTAAATTTTAAATCTGATTCAGGGCTATGTTATTAGATTTCATATTCCCACGTACATGTGCATGATGTTGAAAAAAATGAGATTATTTATGTCAAGAATGTAAAAAAGAACTTTATGCACATCCAGAAATATGTCCATTTTGTCACCAAAAATCCTCAGATTTTAAAGTTTGTAAATCTTGTTCAGAAAACCAAGTATTAAAATGAATTATTATTTGATTCGCATATAAATGAGTGGCAAAAAAACTAATTCTCAAAGCAAAATTTGCTCATAAAAAGGATGTGATTTCATTTTTAGCACAAAGATTGGCTTTATTAGTGTATACGAACCAACAATTAAAATCAAAATTTGAAAATAATCAGCTTTTTATTTCATATATTCCATCTCATTGGAGGAGACAATACTATGAGAAGTGATACAATCAGTCTGAACTATTGGCAAAATCGCTTGCAAACGAACTTTGAATTCCTATGTTAAAACTGGCTTCCAAAAAGAGCTATACAATTTCTCAATTACATTTGAATCGTGAAGAGAGAAAGAAAAATCTGAAATGAGTGTTTTATATTGAAGATTTATCAAAATTACCAAATTGAAGCACTGTTTTGCTTATCGATGATGTAACTACAACAGGTTCGACATTGTCAGAATTAGCGAAGACAATACATAGTGAAAGAAGTGATTTGGATTTTCGATGAGCTGTAATTGCAAGAAATATGTGATAATTTTTAGTTATTGATGCGATAAAAAAATAAGAAGGTGGTGCAATGGTAGCACGCTGGTCTCCGAAGCCGGAAATGCGGGTTCAATCCCCGCCCTTCTTGGTTGAATTTCAGGCAATAAAGCCTGATTTTTTTTGTTTAAAAAAGTGGTCGATTTTTTGCATTATTTGACATTTTGAATATAATTGTAAACGATTTATAGACTAATTTTGAAAAAATGCCTGATGAAAATACAAATCCAGTATGAGTGACTCAAACTTCACAAAATAATCAAACTACAATAAATCCATCTTGAGATGATTTTGTGTTAGATTTTTGAGATGGGAAAGTTGAACAAGATGATAAAATTTCAGAAGTAGAAATTAATGATTTAGAAGAAGAAAAACAGCAAGAAGAGAATTGAATAGATGCAGATTTTAATGATAATCTTTTTGATGAAATAGAAGATAAATCAGAACCTAATGATGAAGTTCAAGAAGATAATATTGGGAAAGAGGAATCTAGTGGTGATTTCGACATTTCATTAGATAATAACGAAGAAATAGAAGACAATAACGAAGAAATAGAAGACAATAACGAAGAAATAGAAGACAATAACGAAGAAATAGAAGATAATAACGAAGAAAAGGAAGACAATAACGAAGAAAAGGAAGACAATAACGAAGAAAAGGAAGATAATAACGAAGAAAAGGAAGATAATAACGAAGAAATAGAAGATAATAACGAAGAAATAGAAGACAATAACGAAGAAATAGAAGACAATAACGAAGAAAAGGAAGATAATAACGAAGAAAAGGAAGATAATAACGAAGAAAAGGAAGACAATAACGAAGAAAAGGAAGACAATAACGAAGAAAAGGAAGATAATAACGAAGAAAAGGAAGATAATAACGAAGAAAAGGAAGATAATAACGAAGAAAAGGAAGACAATAACGAAGAAAAGGAAGACAATAACGAAGAAAAGGAAGATAATGACGAAGAAGTGGAAGACAATGACGAAGAAGCGGGAGACGATGACGAAGTAGAAGACAATGATTATAATATTTCATTGGATGAAAATCCAGATTTAGAAAACGAAATTAATAATGAAGCTTCAAATTTCTCAATAGATGAAAATTCGAAAGATGAAGCGAAAGATCGTACTGATAACGAAATATTTTTATCAGATGATGGTAAAGATTTTTGAGAAGTCACTCAAAATGACGATAACTTAAATTTGAATGAATGAAAATATGCAAATGAAGAAAATCATGATACCTATGTTGATTCAGGAATCTTTAATAATTCTGATATTAGTGATGAAAGTTTTGGTAATGAAAATTCTGATAATTTTTGAGAAAATGAAAATGATACAAATCAATGAAATGCATCAGATTTGGAAGAGAATGTTACAAACAATGATTTAAATTATACGATGGATATTTCACAAGAACCATTGAATCAACCAGAAATTTGAGATTTATTATGAAATTCTTCTACTGATTTTACGAGAATGGAACCAGAAAATAATACCGTAGAGACGGAGAATAATGAATCTTTGGAGGCAAGTCAAGGATTAAACAATATACAAGAAAATGTTGGTTTTGAGGCAGAGAATAATGAAAGCAACAACATAGCTGAAGAATCCCAAAATTTAATAGGTAGTGACACAGAAAATCAAAGTTTTACTTTAGATTATAATTATGCTGATTGAAATGGATTAGAAAATGGAACTGATAATTCTAATTCTAATGGAAATGAAATTTCTAATGAAAATATAGAAGAATCTAACAATTCAGAAAACAATGTAGTACCAGAGGAAAATAATATAACTAGTGATACAAATCAAATAGAAAATACAGATCAAACCGCGATTCAACAAATTTCTACTTTGTCATTAGATCAGATTTTAGATACAGAATTAAATAATAATCCGCAATATGCAGATAACTCAAAAGCAGTACCAATCAATGTTTCAGACAATAAATGATTGTTTGATAATAAAAAATTAATATGAGTTATCGCTTGAGTTGGATTGTTTTTACTAGCAGGATTTGCTGTAATAATTTCTCCATTAGGCTCATCAAACAAAAATTCATGAAATGTAGTAGATACAGGTCAAATTGTAGAAGAATTTGTGGATGATCACCAAGTGGCAGATTTGCCAGAAGATATAGAAGAAGACTCAAATACAGATGAAAGAATAGAAGAAGATTTTCAATGAGATACATCAGTTCATGAAAGCAAAGTAACGATTCAAGATGATTTCCCAGATGTAGATTGGGATGATGAAAGTAGCAGTAGTACATCATATGATGATTATTGGGATTCTGAGTGATGAGATGTGGAACCATATGTTTTTAGTGAAGAAGATAATGAAAATCAAACACAAGAACTTAAAATTTGAGACGTTTTACCGATTATCTCAGATTATAAATCACAAGCAGAAATATATCATACTCAATGAGATGAAATGCAGGATAAGAAACTTATAAAATATTCACTTCAAGCGATGAATCTCTGTGATGATTACCAAGAACAAATCCAAAACGGAGAATCACTAGATGAAGAAAGTTTTTCATCATTTAAATCAAAAATTGATAAAATATTAACCAAAATGGAAGAGTATCTTGGTTGAGATAGTTATACGGAATCTTACGAAAATGATAATTATTACTACGATTTTGAATAATAATAAAAGTTAAAAGATTATTTACACAAAGAGAATTTTAGAACATAGTCATAAAATCAGAATCGATTTTATATTTCATAAAAAATTTGTTGTAAGGATCATTAAATTCCTTACATATTAGAATAAAGTTAATCTTTAATTTTTTTGTCAGTAAAAAGATATGAAGTTTAAAAAGCTGAATTTAAGCGATAAAAAACAATGATATTCTTTTTCCAATACATTGAGCTCTCATTTAGAAAGATTTATAAATTATCTACAATATACCAAAAATGCATCTCCAAAAACGATTGAAAATTATTCACTTTGGGTTAATCGTTTTATTGATTACGTTTGAGATATAGACGCCAGTGAAATTAAGATGATGCATATTCAAGATTTTAGAACATATTTAATTAAACAAGGTCTCAGTCCTAAAACAGTGAATTATCATGCAGTCGGTCTAAGATCATTTTTTAAATTTATGCTTCGTAACGATGTAGAAACTCTTTCTCCAGAAAAAATTGATTTAGCAAAAATACCACCAAGGAGAGTCTCTTATTTATCAGAGCAACAGGTCCAAGATATTTTGGATGCTCCATCCATATTTGAAAAAAATCCATTAAAAATTCTGCGTGATAAAGCGGTTTTAGCTACACTATACGGAACATGACTTCGTGTTACAGAATTAATTACATTAAAAACTAAAGATATAAGGCTCAGTGAAAATCAGTTCTCAGTTATCTGAAAAGGTTCTAAATTACGCTCTGTATTTTTAACTCAAGACGCCAAAGAAAAACTCAAAAAATATATTCTTTCTCGCTCAGATGATTCAGAATTTTTATTCATTTCACTTTCTCCTAATAGTTATGGCCAGCCACTGTCAAGAAATAGTGTAGAAAGTTTAGTTAAAAAATATGCAGAATTAGTCTGAATAACCGAAAAAGTGACTCCACATACTCTTCGTCATTCGTTCGCGACATCATTACTGCGTAGAGGAGCGGATATTCGTTCAGTGCAGGCTTTACTCTGACATTCATCAATACAAACTACACAAATTTATACACATGTAGATGATAAATACTTACAAAAAGTCCACGATTTATTAGATAAAAAGCCAGATTTTGATAAAAATATTGATGTGAGCGATGAAAAATTTGCAGATGATTTATTTAATGAATAGATATATTTTAATAATAATAGGTAATAACCAGCATCTAGGTATAAAAAATCTCTTGCAATTCTAATTTATTTTATTACAAATTAATTACCTTTTTCACAAAAAAGGCTAAACAGGGAAAAATATCTCGTCTCCTTGGAGGGGAGATATTTTTTATTTCCATAAAAAAAGCTAACATTAAAGTCAGCCTTTTAATTATGTATTTAATATATTATTACAAAGAACCTAGAGTGGTTACTTTACCATCCTTATTTAAGAATCCAGCAAATCATCAAACTAAGAAATAATAAACATCATCAATATATCCAACTCTAGCATCTTCAAAATCTCGACGATAATCTTTATTCACATCTTCAGGATTAGTTATAAAATTCTGAGACAAAACTTCTTTAATTAATGCTGTAGAAGTTTTCATGGACAATCCTTTCAATCCAAGGAATGCATCATATTTTTCTTTTCGATTATTCTCACGAGTTCATTCTTCAAGGATTGTAGCAATTACCATAGGCAATACTAATTCCTGTTTATTAGATCTCCATACAAATACTCTAGGATTTTCTAATGCGGGAGTATAACTTGTATCTCATGTAAATTCATATGAAGCGATTACTGAAACAGCGATATTTTCCGGATTTACTTTAGTCAAGCAATCTTCATATAACCTCTGTTCTTCATTACATTTTTTACCATCGGTGGCTTTTGTACATGAATCAGTCAATTCTGGATCCACATTCTTTGTAATCAATGAGCTACATTTAGTTTCAGCAGTTTCATGATCTTTATAATCAATTTTGTATAAATCAACCTTTGTATTATCTTGCTTTAATCCACCATATCCATTGTCAGTAGTAGAATATCCAAGTCAGATTAAATATTGAACTCCATTTTTAGCATCTGAATATGGATGTAGATATGTAGAATATCCAGGAATCTTTAATTCTCAAATAATCTTTGGTTTACTTATATCTTCCATATCTACTACGAATAGAGGATCGATATTTTGATATGTAACTAAATATAATTTATCTCATATATAGCGTGAAGATTTGAAATTCTCTCCTGGTTCTATATTCAAGAGACTTCATTTTAGTTTCAGATTTTTATCAAGAATGGATAGATGAGTAGCATTTTGATCATACCAAGTAGTAGTCAAAATTCTGAAGTTTCCATTATCATCTTCATCCATTGAATATTGATTTAATGGAGTACCTGGAATAATAGTAGAATCTTGATATTCTACAGATTTTCATAAATTAAATTTATGAACTAATGTATTTTCATTTCTATAATATCGAGATGAATAACATCATCTTAGAGTGCATCTTATAGGATTAGAAAAATATATTGGAGATGGTAGATATAAAGAAGACTGACTCATATGGATTTCGTCTACATTTCCAAATACTAGATTCTGTTTAGGTGTAGCATCTAAATCACTCAAAGAAATCTGAGAAATTAATGTAAAATTAGGATATATTCCAGTCTCTTTCATAGTATTCTCTGATGGTAATAAGTAGAAAATACTATCACAAGGCATAGAAATTACTTTTTTGTTGTAAGTCTTTTTTGAGTCTGAACTCTTTTTGAGAGTAATATCAGTTATTTTTGGTTGCATTTCGTTGAATACAACAGGTTCATCTCTTCGTGCTATATCATACCAGCTTAAATTAACAGAAGAGATGAGATAAAGCTGATCATTAATCATTCTAGCATCCTGGAAATATCCATAAACTTCAGTCAGCTTTTCTAATTTTAGATTTTCTAAATCACTGATATCGTATACAATTACAATACTACGATTTGATCATAAAACAGATTCGGATTTATTTGCATAACGAGTACCTAAAATAACTAATTTATTTCCATTCAAAAATAACTGGATATCATTTAAGCTGTCTGGAATGTTAATTTTCGCTGCGATTTCAGCATCTGATAAATCACTTTGAGTAGGAGTTTTGATTATTGAAATATATCTATTATTGTATTCTGCTTCTGAATAGTAGAAAAGATATTTTCCATTCGATTTTAAAAGTTCTGGCTCATCTACTCAGATTCTTTGAATATTGGTAGTAGAGAAATCTGTAATTTCTCACATGTCAGCTCATTTGATGGCAGAATTGGATTTATAATTCATATTAGATGTTTCTGCTACAGCAACATCTTCTACAGCAAAATCTCTTGCACCATTTGTATATAAAGTAATAGGGGCGTCATACCAGTGCTCAGAACGTTTAGGATTAAGTTTTTTATATGTTTCTAAAAAATCATTCATAACTTTTTCCATAGATTCGCATGAGTTTACTTTCGTAAAAGTAATTTTTTCACTCAAATCCTGAGCTTTCTGAACCATTTCTTGTTCAGATTTTTTATTTAGCTCATCTTCAATTTGTGAATCAATGTTTATAGCTGATACACTAACAAATCATCATAGTGTAACCACTGAAGCAATAGAAAATAAAATGTTTCTGGCTTTCATGTAGATATATTAAAAAAATAAAATTACATATAATGTATATACATATAAACGAATCGTTTGCAAATATTGTGGCAATATTTTACATATTTTTTAAAATCCATCACAAAACTATACTCGCAGTTTCCATTCTAAGCACATTTTTTCCCAAATCAATAACTTTTGCATTATCGAAAAGATTCAAGTCTTTTTCTGAAAATCATCATTCAGGTCCAATAATTCCACAAACATCATTACTTGATTTTTTAGTTAATTCTCAATATGGAAGTCAGTTCATATTCGCAATAATTACATTTTTTCAATGAGTAAATCCTTTCAATTCATTTTCAGATTTTAAAAAGTTAATCTCGGGAAGTTGAATTCATCGTGATTGTTCTACAGCTTCACGAGAGATTTTATCTAAACGTTCAGCCTTTTTTTCATTCCATTGGCGAATCACACTATGTTCACTTACTCGAAAATTGATATTCTGGACTCAAATTTCAGTCAATTTCTGTACGATTAATTCAGCTTTTTCTCGTTTGTTTGGCATTGCAATTAGCATTGAAATATTTTTTTCAGGGAAAGAAAAAATCTGACTAGAAATGATTTCACCAGTCAAATCTTTGTCAGTCCAATTTTGAATTGAAAGTTCATATCTAGTCGTTCATTTACTATCAGAAAATTGGATGCAGATTTTATCTCATTTTTTTATGCGAAGAACTTTACGGAGTTGAGAAAGCAAATCAGGTACAGAAAAAAGTTCTAAATTATTTCATTTTACACGAACTTTATCTGCATCAATATGGAATAATTGCATCTATTATAATTATGATTTCAATTGTTTCAATAATTCAGCATTGACAGCTTGAGGGTTGGCTTTCCCCTGGGTTTTTTTCATAACTTGTCAGACGAAGAATCAGATTACACTTTCTTTTCATCATTTGAATTGTTCAACTATTGCAGGATTTGCAGTTAGAACTTCAGCAACGATTCATTCCAATTCTGAATTATCCATTGCAGGAGCATCGAATCATTTCTCTTTGATTACTTCGTTTATAGATTTACCAGATTGTAAAACTACATCAAATACAATTTTCAACTGATTATCAACCAGTTTTTTTCCCTTTTCTACTTGTAAAAATTCCTTAAATAAAGGCAGGAATTTAGACAAGAATCATTCTAAGTTTCAGCAAGATTTCAAGAATGATGTTTTTTCTGCAAATAATTTTTCTGCATCCACTCACTGTTTTTTAGCTTCCTCTGAAACAGATTTTAGTAACGTTATTTCATCTCACTGAACGAAATCCAAAGCACATTTCATAGGTCAGACCATCCATTTCGCTACAGTTTTTGGTTCAAATCATTCGTTTACCATTGAGAAGAAAAAATCAAATAACGATTTGTCCAAGAGGAGAGCATTGATATACTCTTTATTAAATCAGAATTCTTTACATTTAGTGATATAATCAAAAGGACGATCAATTTCGACAGTATCAAATTCTTTCAAATCATTTTCAGACAACTCCAAAGCTGGCATATCTGGTTCCGGGAAATAACGATAATCAACTGCATCTTCCTTACTCCTCATCATGTATGAAGTATTTTCATCATCAGCTCGGCGACGAGTTTCCTGAGCAACAGATTCTCATTTAGAAACCAAATCTCGTTGACGTTGAGATTCAGCTTCGATGGCTCTTTTTATTGCAGAAAAAGTATTGATATTCTTCAGTTCTACTCTCGTTCCAAGAGAATCAGATTCATTTTTACGGATTGAAATATTTACATCCACACGCATTTGTCATTTTTCTAGGTCAGCATCTCATAGATTGTTCCATTTAGCTAAACGCTGAATTTCTTTTGCGAATTCTACTGCTTCATCAGCACTAGAAAAATCTGGATCTGTAACTATTTCCAGTAGAGGAGTTCAAGCACGATTGAAATCGACCAGACTTTTCCCATTTTCGTGAATCATTTTAGCAGCATCACATTCCAAATGAGCCTCATGAATTGTGACAGTCTTTTGGCTTTCATAGTTATTCAAGAAAAAAGAAACTTTTCATTCAGTTATGATCGGATGGTAGAACTGAGTAATCTGAAATCACATTGGCAGGTCAGGGTAGAAATAGTTTTTTCTATCGAATGAACTTTTTTTAGTCAGTTTTGAGTTTAGAGCTCTAGAAAAATGGATTGCTTTTGTGACTACTTCTTGATTAAGAAGAGGCAAGGCTCCAGGCTGTCAGGTACAAACAGGACAAACATGAGTATTTGGTTTCGCAGAAAAGTTCTGTTCGTTTTTACATTTGCAGTATATTTTAGCATTTGAATTTAGTTTCAAGTGAATCTCTAGTCAAATCGTGGTTAAGTAATCCATAATTTAATTACAAAAATAGGGATAAAATTCTGAAAATAAAATACTATTCTTTACCATAAAATCAAGGAAAGCTTGCAATAAAACATTGCATATTTATAATCCATGTGGCAAATTTAATTCTGTAAATCTTGCAAAATTATGACATATAATCCATACGATTTCTATTTCAAGAAGGCTAAAAAGGAATGATATAAAGCCAGAAGTGCATTCAAACTGGAAGAAATTCAGAATAAATTTCATTTAATTTATAAAAATACCAAAACAGTCGTAGATATTGGTTGTGCACCAGGAAGCCGAATGCAATACACAATTTCATTACTCCAAAAAATGCATGTGAAAGATTATCAGGTTTTTGGCTTTGATTTGAAAAAAGTGGAAATTCAGCTTCCATGAATGTATACATACGTGCAAGATATTACTGACCAAAATAAAGTAAATGCAATTTTCAGTGAAAATGGGATTGAACAAGTGGATTTTATCCAATCCGATATGGCTCCAAATACGATAGGGGACAAAGAAACAGATGCAATCAGGTCAATTGGACTTTTGGAGCAGACTTTATGGGTTTATGATAAATATCTCAAACCTGATGGGAAATTCTGTACCAAAATATTTATGGGACCATGATTTGATGAATATGTTGCGAATCTCAAAAAAAAATATGGATGAAAAAATATCAAAGTTTTTAAGCCTGAAAGCTGTAGGAGAGAGAGTAAAGAAACTTATGTAATCAAAATTTAGTTTATCATTTGCTATCGATAAATGAAAAACATTGCAGTAATTGCATGAGGGGACTCATCAGAGTACGAAGTATCATTACAAAGTGCGAAAAATATTTGTGATGCGTTATCATCAGTAGAAGAATATCGTGTTTTTCTGATTTTATGTAAATGAAAAAATAAATGGATTTATGAAGCTAATGATTGAGCCTCTGTAGAGGTAGATAAGAATGATTTTTCCATCATAATTTGAGCAGAAAAAATATTTTTGGATTATGCATATATAACTATCCACTGAACTCCATGAGAGAACTGAGAAATTCAATGATATTTTGATATTTTATGAATTCCATATTCAACATGATGAGTATTGAATACCTCAATATGATTCGATAAATATTTTTCAAAAACTATTGTACAATCCTGTGGTGTATTTACTCCAAAATGAGTTTATATCAAAAAATGAGATGAATTTGATGAGAATAAGATTATATCAGATTTATGATTGCCTTTGTTTGTAAAACCTAATGAATGATGATCTAGCTTTTGAATTTCGAAAGTTAAAGAGAAATCTTTATTAAAACCAGCTATAGATAAAGCATTCTCCGAAAGTGATAATATAATTGTAGAAGAAGCTGTGAATTGAAGAGAATTTACCTGTGGATTATATAAAACGAACTGAAAGATAAATGTTCTGCCAATCACAGAAATCATAACCAATCAGGAATTTTTTGACTATGAGGCTAAATACAAGTGAAATTCAAAAGAAATTACACCAGCCGATATCCAAGAAGATTTAAAAAATCTGATAGAAGAAACGTCAATTAGAGCTTATGAGAGATTAAACTGTAGCTGAATAGTTAGGATTGATTATATTTATGATGGATGGAAACTTTATTTCTTAGAGGTGAATCTAACTCCATGAATGACAAGTGCTAGCCTAGTTCCACAACAAATTAAAGCAGGATGACTATCATTATCCGGAGTGCTGAAAGATATAATTGAATGATAATTTAAATTCTATGTTATATATATGCTACTTATCTGAGATATACATTTAACTTCAAGAATAAAAGATAAACTCTTGAATTCACTTAAAACCTTTATTCAGGAGCATAACGAAGAAAAAAATCTGATTTTTCTGGGAGATTTTGTATATCATTTTAGTTATGATAGAAATGCACTTCTCGAGCTTTACGATTTATTTCTCGAACTATACACTCAGTGAAAAAATCTCTACATTTTAGCATGAAATCACGACCGACTAGGAAATACATTCGTTTTCGAGGAATGAAGAAAGGCCTTTGAAATTCTTTCTAGAATAGGAGATAAAGACAACGAAATCTGTTTTATTACGAAGCCGATAGTGAAAGAAATCGAATGAAAAAATATCTGTTTTTTGCCAGCGATGCTTGAGATTGATGAAAAAGATTTTCCATGAATAGATGACCTAAAAGATGAGAAGTATACCGAAGAAATGAAAAGTAAAAATAAAAATCTGACTTTTTCAACTCAGTTAAACTTGGTCGTTGAGCGATTTACCAAAAAATATTCAGATTTGATTTTGATTCACCACTATTATGTGGAATGAGTATCGTTTCCGTGACAAAAGGCGAAATTCAGTTTTAGAGATAGAGCATTGTCTCAGCATTGGCTAGACCAAGCGAATTTGCAAATCATTTCGTGACATTTGCATCAGGCTTTTGCATACAAAAATTATCTTTGTACATGAAGTCTGCGAGCTACTTCTCCGCTTGAAATTGATCAGATTAAATATTTTTGGACTTGGAATGATGAAAAATTTACAGCTCACGAAACTGGAATAAATTATTATTTCACGATGGAGAGAAAAACAGGAAATGCTGATTTGTTTACTCAGTCTTTTCAGGCGATTTCAGAAAATGATATTATCTCGCACTGGAAATCTTTGCAAAATTCGGACAATTTCAAGGATGCTTCGTTTACTGTGGAAGCAAATTATAAGGATAATTTAGATATGAAAAATGTTTCACTTTCGTTGACTGTGGAAAAGCTTCAATATGATAATATGGATGAGTTTGTGGAGCCAAAACTACAGCAATCTCTTCAAAATGTTCAGCTCAAAAAGGATACGAAATCTACGGAAAAATTATTGGAACAATTAGAAAAACCAGATTTAGCAGGACAGTTAAGTTTTGGAAATCGATTAGAATTGCTCAAAAAGTTTCTCAAGAAGCAATATCCAGATGATTATGAAGAGTATGAAAAGTTATTGCAAGAAATGAAAATTTTGTAGTGATTCTCGCATGCCCCTCTCCTATTAGGAGAGGGGATTTTTTAAAATAAATATCTTTCTTGATTTTCAAAAAAATATTTCTATCATGAAATCGCACATAATCAAGTAAAACGAGTATTTGGTCAGACCAAACTTTGTTTTATTAACCAAGAAATTAAGCATCCTATTGGTGGTTTAGTCTTGGTTGAGAGAAACTAGTTTTTGATCAAATACTTGATTATGTGCACCCATCATTAGGGTGCTTTTTTTGATATAAAAAGTCCTTAATGTCTTTAGATTATGAGCATTAAGAATGGATTACAAGCCGTTTGTAAAACGGGTCTGATGAAAAAGACAGTTATTAGAACAATTTAAAAAATTATATCCCAAAGATTTCAATGAGTATTATGAACCATTCGTAGGAGGGTGAGCGGTATTCTTCGATCTCAGGATCAATTTCTGATCGGAGTTTACAGCTCACCTTTTTGATTTAAATGAAGAATTAGTAGTTACATATAATGTTGTAAAAGATGATACAGATAAGCTCATTCAATTATTAAAGATTTTTAAGAGTAGGCATTCAAAAGATTTTTTTATGGAAATTAGATGACGAGATAAAAACGAAAATTTTAAAAATGAAAAATCAAAAATAGAAAGAGCAGCGAGGTTTATTTATTTGAATAGAACTTGTTTTAATTGAATGTATAGAGTTAATTCAAAATGAGAATTTAATGTCCCATTTTGAAAATATTCTAATCCTAAGATTTGTGATGAAGAATGACTTTACTTAGCAAAAGAAGCATTACAAAATACTACAATAGAAAATGCAGATTTTTCGGTAGTTGATAAACAAGCTAAAAAATGAGATTTTGTATATTTTGATCCTCCTTATGATGTTTTAACCGATACGGCTAATTTTACAGATTACAATAAGTGATGATTTGGTAGAGATGAACAAGAAAGATTATTTAGTACTTTTGATAAATTGAGTAAAAAAGGTTGTTATACAATGCTTTCAAATCACAACACTCCATTTATTCGTGATTTATACAAAGATTATAGGAAAGAAATAGTCTTGGCAAAGAGAATGATAAATTCAGATGCAACTAAAAGATGAGCGATTGAAGAAATCGTAGTTTTAAATTATTAAAATTAAAAAATGAAAAAGGGTGGTTTTTGAGGTGGGAAAACAATTACTTGATTAAATTTTGAAGCAAAAATTTCACTTCAAGACAGACTGGTGGCATTAAAATGATATAGAATTGAAAATAATACTTCTGTTTATTTTCAAAATATAAAAGTTGCAGAAATATACCAAAAAAATAATTTGTATAAAAATTTATTAGAACCAAATTGAATTAATTATAAAAATTTTATCTCAAAAAAATTATTACCTGATAATGCAATATATGTAATAGTAAAAAATACTATTTATATTATAGAAATTAAATATCAAGAAACTGCGGGTTCTGTTGATGAGAAACTACAAACATGCGATTTTAAAAAGAAACAATATGAAAGACTATTAAGACCACTCAAACTTATAGTTGAATATTGTTATGTTTTAAGGTGAGATTGGTTTAAAAAACCAGAATATAAAGATGTGTTAAATTATATTCAAGCCGTTGGTTGTAAATATTTTTTTGACGAAATTCCTTTAGATTATTTATGACTACCTATTCCAGATTAAAAAATCTTTCAGCCTTTGGCACCCACAAAATCCCCTCGGCTTCGCCGTATCCCCTTTAAGTAAAGGGGAACAATTTTTCTTTATTCAATCAATTTCATCAATTCCTCTTTTGCAGTCTCGAGCTGATTATCAGTTCAGTCTTCTTTATATTTTTCATAATCTCGTTCTACCTCAATATCAGGAGTAATTCATTCTTTATCTATATTTACATCATTTGGAGAATACCATTTTCAAACGGTATATTTCAAACTTGAACCATCCTTGAAATCTTCTACAGCTTGAATGCTTCATTTTCCGAAAGTCTGCATTCAGATTATAGTTTTTCATTCTTCTTGAAATTTTAGAGCGATAATTTCCCCAGCACTTGCAGTGAGCTGATCTACGAGAATTACGATTGGATAATTTCAAAGTTCTCATCTTCACTTTGAAACATGATCGATATCTTCATATGCTTTATATTTACTTTTTACGAGTAGAGTGTCTCTTGGGAAGAAATGTCCGAGCAGTTTTACAGCTTCTTCTAGGTATCATCCACTATTTCCTCTCAAATCCAATATAATTCCATCGATTTTTCAAGCTGTTTCTAAAGCATCTCTGACTTCTTCCAAAAGTAGGGCAGTAGTTTTGTTGGAAATAATAGAAACCTCTAAATAAAGCAGATTTTTACCATCTTTTTCAATTATTTCAGAAGTTACAGATGGGATACTTACCTCATCTCTCACAATAGGCACCCAGAATCTTGAAGGTTCCTCTCATTTTTTTCATTCCCTTTCAATGAAAAGATTTACTTCAGTTCATTTTTCTCCTCTGATTAATTGAACTACTTCCTGAGCAGTCAAATCTTCTAAAGTCTGATCTTCAACCATATAAATTCTATCCAAAGGTAAAAGTCAGGCTCTTGCGGCAGGAGAATTTTTCAAAACTTCAGATATTACTACATAAATTTCTTGTTTCTCAATTACTGCTCAGATTCCTGCAAATCCTGCATTATCTTCGAGTTCATTCATCAATTCAGTATTATCTTCCTCTTTCAAATAAACTGTATAAGGATCATCAATCGCTCCCACATATCAAACTAAAGCTCATTCCACCATATCAGCCTTTGAACCACTTAATACATCTTCATCGTAATATTCGTTTCCCAAAATTTCATCAATTGCTCAGAATTTTGTATATTTGGATTCATGTTTTTCAATTAATTTGTTGAAAACAGCATTCTGTTTCCACACCATCAATCCTCATCAGATTATCATTCAGAAAACTATGAAAAGTATAGCATCCAAAACGTATATTCTATGTGATTTCTTGTTGTTCATCATCCTTAATTCTCCAAATAAAATTACAATACTTAATTATAGTATTTCATCATCAAAATACAATTTCAAAAATCTATCTATTTGTGACATCTTCATAAATTTCCAAAATCTGACTATTTTTTACAAAAGCCACATCCATTCTGATATATTCAACCCAATCTTCATTCATATCTTGCAAAAAATTTTCCAAAGTCCTCTGTAAAAATCAGATTTTTTTCTCTGTGATATAATTATCTAGTTCATCCATATTATTCACAGTTTTAACCTCAATTACCACTAATTCTCATCATTTTTTCATTAAAAGATCAATTTCTCATCATCTGATTGTATAATTTCATTTTATCAATTCATATCAATTGCTGAGATAATACTGCTTGACTAGTTCTTCATTCTTATAACCGATTTTTTTATTGCTTCACATGCCTTTGTTCATAAAAATTCAAAACAAGATTAAAATAAAAAATAAAACAACAAAAGCAATAAAATATTACATTAAAAATGTCTCAGATTTTTTGCTTTTTAAAAAATTTCGATTATAATTGTAACGTCTTTGTATTATATACCTAGATTTGTAAATGGCAGAAAGTAACGTAGAATCAGTTAATTATAGGGATTTACTCAATAAAGCAATTCTTCAATCTGATATTGTGAAAATTTTTGATTATCTTTTGACTATTTGAGTAGAAGAAGGTGCATCAGATATTCACATTGAGCCTTTTGAAAATTATTGTAGAATCAGAATCAGAATTGACTGAGTATTGGAAGAGTTGGTGCAATATCCAAAGTCTTTTCATGATTCCATTATTTCAAAGTTTAAGATTGAATCTGGACAGATGAGACCCGATGAAAAAAGGTTACCTCAGGATGCCAGAGTTTCTGCTGTTACACAAACAAATAAAGAAATCGATCTGCGTGCCAATACCTTGCCTACAGTTTGGTGAGAAAAATTGGTAATGCGTATTGTGGATAAATCTAAGGAAATTCCACCTCTTTCTTCACTTTGATTAGAGTGATCAAATGGACGTATTATGCAAAAGAATCTAGCATATCCAAACTGAATTATTTTGAATACATGACCTACTGGATCATGAAAAACTACAACACTATATTCAGCTCTTTCTGATATCAACAAAGTTGAGGTAAATATTACAACATTCGAGGACCCAGTCGAAAATAAAATGCTTTGATTAAATCAGGCTCAGGTTAGGTCAGATATTGGATTTACTTTCCTTTCATGACTAAGATCTGCACTGAGACAGGACCCTGATATTATCATGGTGTGAGAGATTCGTGATAGAGAAACTTTGGAAATGGCGATGGAATCTTCCATGACCTGACATCTTGTATTTTCTACAGTGCATACCAATTCGGCTGTAGAAACTATTACCAGAGTGTCAAAAATGGGAGCAGAACCTTATATGATTGCCGGTACATTCAATCTCGTAATTGCACAAAGACTTTGAAGAAAGGTTTGCACAAATTGTGGTCAAAAAGTAAAAATCAGACCAGGAGATGAAGTAAAATTTAAAAATGCTAAAAATTCATTTCGTGTATTTGATAAGGATTTATTAAAAAAGGAGCTTCAATTACGTAATATTTCACAAGAAGAGTGGAATGATTTCTTCGTAAACTGATACGTAATGGAATGAACATGAAAAGATCCAAAAACTGGAGAAATATGTCCAGTATGTAAATGAAGCGGATATAAATGAAGACTTTGAATTTATGAGATGATGGATTATACAGATGATATTAAATGAATGTTAATTGATGGGAAATCTGCATTTGAAGTTGGAAAATTTGCGCTCAGTAGATGAATGATTGATTTGGAGAGAGATGGAATATTTAAAGCTATGAAATGAGAGTTTGACCTACACGAGGTATACAGATTTGTTAAACTTCAAGATCTATAATGTTTTACTATTTTACATTAATTAATGTGATTCCTTGAAAACTTACAGAAAAAAATCGACTGAATAATCATTGAGATTAATAAACCAAATTTAGACGCAAAAGCGAATTTTTTTAGGTTGTTAGCAGTATCTCAAAAAGCCGGTCTGTGAGTTCGTGATTCACTAAAATCCCTTCAACAATGAGAAAAAAGTAAGTGAATGTTATTGATTATAAATGATATGATTGATAAATTGACAGAGTGATGATCTTTGGCTGAAGCTATGGAAGCCCAATCATATTTTTTCAATTCTGATGAAATTGAGTTGGTTAGGTCTACAGAAATTACCTGAAATATGGTGCAAACTCTTGAAGAGATTGCAGATAGCTTGGAATCATCCCAAGAAGTTAATGCAAAAATAAAAAAAGCATCAATGTATCCAATTATGATGATCGGTTTAACTGTGGTGGCTGTAATCGTACTTTTAATTAAAGTGTTTCCAACAATTACAGACATGTATTGAGATCCAGAATCACTTCCATGAATTACGAAGTTTTTCTTATCAGCTTCTGATTATCTTCAGTGAAATCGGTATAAACTATTAATATGATTCATAATAATAGTTGTTGCATATAATGTGATGTATAGTAGATGGTTATTATTTAAAATATGAATTGATACGTTGTTATTAAAACTTCCAATCGTAAAGAATGTAGTAAAACAGTTTTATATGAGTAGATTTACATCGTTGCTTGCTCAATTTTATGAGGCATGAGTGAGCCCAATTATCTCATTTAAGCTGTTGGCATGAATCTTTGATAACTTCAACTACAAAAGAAAAATGATAGAGGTTAGAAATTCAATCAATGCATGATTTTCAATTTATGATTCATTAGAATGAACAGATTTATTTGACCCAATCTTAATCCAGATTATTAATGTATGAGAAAATACATGAGCATTACCAACAGTATTGAGTAGGATTTCACCATTTTATGAAAGTTCGCTAAAAAATAATATCGATGCATTAATGGCGACTCTCGAGCCTTTATTGATGTGATTTATTGCATGAATAGTATGAACATTGCTTGGAGCAATTTATCTCCCAATGGCCGATATGGTAAATCAGATTTGAACATAAAGAAAATAAAAAAACAAAAAGCTGATCATCCAAGGTCAGCTTTTTCATAAATTTTAATTAAATTTTAGTACATTCACATTCCTCATCACATTCATGCACCTGCATCTCATCCGTGATTACAGTTACATTTATCTTCAGGTTTATCTACTACAACTGCTTCAGTAGTTAATAACATAGCAGCAGTACTTACAGCATTTTCAAGTGAAACTCTGATAACTTTGGCAGGGTCAATAATTCCAGCTTTCTTCAAGTTAGTGAATTCTCCAGTCCTAGCATCAAATCCATAATCCATATCTTTTGATTCTTTAATCTTTTCGACAACCCAGTCTCATTTAAAACCAGCATTGTCAGCAATCTGTTTTAATGGATATTGAATAGCTTGCTGAATAATTTCTACAGCTACTTGTTCTTCCTGGTCTTCCAATTTTAATTCTCAAAGTTTTTTAGAAAGCTGAACTAAAACACTTCCACCTCCAGCTACAATTCCTTCTTCGATAGCAGCTCTAGTTGCATTCAAAGCATCTTCGATTTTGAATTTCTTATTCTTCATTTCCATTTCAGTAGCAGCTCATACTTTGATTACAGCTACTCATCCAACTAATTTAGCCAATCTTTCAGCCAATTTCTCTTTATCATAATCAGATTTTGTGATTCAGATTTGAGCTCTGATTTGATTTGCTCTATCATTGATTTCATCAGTATCTCATTTACCATCTACAATTATTGTTTCATCTTTATTTACGATAACTTTGTCAGCTTTACCAAGCATATCTATAGTAGCATCTTCGAGCTTAATTCCTAATTGATCAGTAATCAATGTAGCTCAAGTTACAGTTGCGATATCTTTCAAAATTTCCTTTTTTCTATCTCCAAATCCAGGAGCTTTTACAGCTACTACATTAAGCATTCCTCTAATCTTGTTCAATATCAATGAAGCAAGAGCTTCTCATTCTACATCTTCAGCAATTAATAGCATATCTTTCTTTCCAGTGGCTGCCATAGATTCAAGGAGCTGAATAATCTCTTTCATTGATCAGATTTTTTTATCAGTTACCAATACATATGGTTTATCGATTACACATTCCATTCTCTGGCTATCACTAACGAAATATGGAGAAAGATAACCTTGATCAAATTGCATTCCAGTTTTGATTTCTTTGCTCAATCCAAGAGTATTTCATTCCTCAACTGTAATAGTTCCATCTTTACCGATTTCTTCAAATACATCAGCGATCAAATCTCCAACTTCTTCGTCCTGTGCTGAAATTGTAGCAACTTGCTTAATTTGTTCTTTGCTATCTCCAATTTGCTGAGCAGTATCCTGAATATCAGCTACTAGATTGTCTACAGCTTTATGAAGTCATCTTCCAAGTGCGAAAGGATTGATTCATGAATCGATATATCTTAAACCTTCCTTGGCAATTGCGTGAGCCAAAACTACTGTACTTGTAGTTCCATCTCAAGCTTCTTTATTTGTCTTTTCTGCAGCTTCTTTAACCATTTCTGCTCATACATTCTCTACTTTATCTTCTAATTCAATTTCTTTAGCTACACTTACTCCATCGTTTGTTACAGTTGGAGCACCAAATCCTTTATCCAAAACTACATTTCTTCCTTTTGGTCACATAGTTACTTTTACTACATTTGCTACGGTTTCTACTCATTTTAAGAGTTGTTTTCTTGCATCATCTGCATAATGAATATCTTTTTTCATCTTTTTTACTAATTACTGAAATAAAAATCTGATTTATTTGCTTTCTTTAGCTAGTAAAGAATTTTGCTTAATTACCAAATACTTAGTTTTTTCTCCATTTTCTTCATATTCGATTTCATCAGGAGCATACTGTGTGAAATATACGATGTCTCACTCTTTCACATCCATAGCAGATCTGCTTCCATCATCTAAAATCCTTCCATCTCCAACAGCAATTACCTCTCATTTTCTAGGTTTTTCTTTGCTATCTGGGAGAATAATTCCAGATTTAGTTGTGTTTTCTTCGTTGATAGGTTTGATCAATACATGATCTTCGATAGGTTGTAATTTCATTTTTGCTTATCTTAATAAAATAAAATATCACTTAATTTATTTAGGTGCTATTTTTTTATTCAATTATTTTACAAATGCAAGAGATTTTTTAAAAAGAAAAAGTATCGAAAAAAATCTCAAAAAATTTGACAATTCCAATTTTTTATATATTATTATGTGTAAAAATTTTATAATTTAATTAAAATCAAAATGGCTAAAAATCTAAACAAACCAACAGAAAATTTTGAAGGTAAAAGTGAGATACAGAAAAATGTGTTATCAGAAAAAAATGTAGAATTTGAATGAGAAAAAGTGAAATTTCCTGAAGTTGAACTTGCTAATATTGATGAGGCAATTAATTATTTAAATGCACAGAGAGATCTTTTAATGAAAAAACACAGAGAAAAAAATGAAAATATTATAAATGAAGTTGATGATATGTTAAAAAAGTGTGTGGATAAATGACTAAAAAAAGAATACTGATGTTCAGATGGGGATATAAAACATTATTATACAGATGTTATTGATTTTTTACGTAGTTATAATTGAGAATTAGCGCCATTAATGAAATCTATAATTGATAAATTTAGAGAGATTTGTTCTCAATATTGTGGATGGGGGTCTTTTTGTGAGGAAATTTCACATAGAGCTGGTGTACCAATAAATAGAATGAAAGATTTAAGTGATGAACAAATTTTGCAGATTGTTAAAAATGATATTGATAATATAGATAAACTTAATAAAGCAACGTGTTGTAATTGAGCTAATGAGGACCTCTGAGTTGCAAGTGTATATCTTTGAGTTATAAAAAATGTAGTCGATGAATATGAAAAAAATTACAATCCTGCAAAATATTTGTAAAATCTATTTTGGGATATAAAAAGCTCCGACCATTTGGCCGGAGTTTTCATTTATTCAAAATAATTCATATTACTTAATAATCTTATCAATAATTCCATAACTTTTTGCTTCTTCAGCAGTCATCCAATTATTTCTTTCCATATCTGCTAGACATTCATCATACTTTTTACCAGTTCTTTCTGCCATAATTCCAGTCAGAATTTCTTTTACCTTCATCATTTCTTCAGCCTCAATCTTTATGTCAGTAGCTTGACCACTGATTCCACCTCATGAAATCAAAGGCTGATGGATCATTACTTTACTATGAGGAAGTGAAAATCTCTTTCATTTAGTTCCTCCAGCCAAAAGAATTGAACCCATAGAAGCTGCTAATCCTACACAGACTGTAGAAATATCACATTTTACATATTGCATTGTATCGTATAGAGCCAATCCGCTGTAAACTTCTCCACCTGGAGTATTGATATACATTGTGATATCTTTGTCAGGATTTTGTTTTTCCAAAAATAAAATCTGAGCGATAACTGAATTTACCAAATGGTCAGTTACAGGCTCTCCGATAAAGATAATTCTATCCTCTAATAATCTAGAATAAATATCATAAACTCTTTCTCAGCTTTTTGATTTTTCGATAACGCTTGGAATTAATGCCATTTTTTGCAAAATATAAATAAAAACTAAATCTGAATATAAGATTAATATTTCAGAATGCAATAAATATTTTCTTGCAACTAAGCACAAAAACATTATTCATTTTATATTGAGTTTATTTTCAAATCATCATATGAAAAAAGAATCAATAAAATATTGAGGATTTACTATAATTGAATTGTTGACGGTAACAGTAATCCTTGGAATACTTATACCATCTATAATCACGATTTATAGTTTTATGATAAAATCAAATAAAGAATTTAATCTTAGACAGACATCTATTCAGCAGTGATATGAGTTTTTTGAGAAATTAAATATTTTAATGCAGGATTATACGATAGATTATGAGGAATATTTTAATCGTCAGATGGTATGATGTGTAAAAAGCTGATCAACATTGTTAACATGAGATAATTTTAAGTGGAATGTTTGATTGTCCTGATATTGTACAGAATTTACTGCATATTGAAATGAAAATTCAACAGAAAGTAAAAGACAAGATTTTGGAATTATGTCATGAATGTATCATGATATATATAATTGTACATCATTAAATCCGAAAAATATTAGATGACTTCGTAATACTGTATGAGCTTCGAATTGTTGAAGGTTTTGAAGCAAACAATCTTTTTGACAGTATGCAGCGCTATTTACAGATGTGAAAGAAGCGACATCAGATGATGACGATGAAGAACTTTGACAAATATTAAACAACAATATTTCTGGAGCGATAGCAGATTCTAATAATATTCAAGAATTATATCTTATTTCACATGACTGAAAAAATCGTCTATTTTTCCGCAGAAAATTAGTTACACATACATGAAATGTTGCACAATATAAAATCCAAATGCTAAGACTTAGATGATTCGATGCATGACAAAAACACAGTTTTACTGAAATATCAGAATGAAGCTATGACAGGCATATAGATACACGAGCTTGTGATACTTCAATGTGATTTTATTGAAGTGGTGCAAGTATTTGATGAGCATACGCTGAGTATAATTTACCAACAGATGTAGATGATTGTTGGGTAGATTTAACATACTGAAACACAAGTGTACCTACACGAAATTTATCTATTTCACCGTTGAATGATCCAGATTTATATTGGGCAGATTCATCTCACCAAATAAATCCATATATGAAAATATTATTGGTAAATGGTGTTTATTTGCCAACATCAAATTCGGATAGTTCTATAAATAGTTTCAATATCCCAATAGAAACGACAATTAATATGAAGGATTCCTATAAGGAGTAGTTATAAATACATACAATAATATGATAAAATCTAATTTTTTTGTAATTTTTAAAATAAAATTTGTACAAAGTTAGAAATATCAGTTTTCCATACGGAAAAATTTATCAAAAAAAGTCTTCAAAAATTTGACAAAATTTTATTCATGAATATAATAAAGTGGTCCACAAGGAAGGGATGCTTTCTACATCCTGGTGTAGTAGTGCATTATTATTACATATCTTGATATGTTCTGGTAATGAGTTACATTATTACATCAGCATGTAGGAAGTAGATATTTAATACAATGTATGGAGTTTACTTCTCTTAGTGATATTTAATCACTGAGCTTTTCAGAGAAATTTATTTCTCATAGAAAAGAGTAAATTTGGTTCTTTACTATTGGTAGTATGAAAGTATTATTCATACTCATCATCACTTGCTTATCTTACGATAGGTAAAGAATAGGAAAATGATAACACATTTTCTTTGATATAAAGGATCAACAAGTTAATCTTTCAAATAAGCTAGAACAGCAAATTTGAAAAGTATTTGAGACTAACCCACGAATCAAATCGTAGGAATATCTCATCTTACAAGTCCCCACATGGAAATGTGCAGAGAGATAACTTGAGAATATTTAAAGGTCAGTTTAGATTTTATCTAAAGAAGAGTTAAATATTCCATTACCACCTAAGTATTAAGGATAGCCTTATACTAGGTGATAATGTATTCATACATTGATAAGTATTTGCTTCCTTTCCTTTTTTCTTGCAATGATGGCAAGATTCCTATATCCTTGTGTTGTAGGACTGTACGGTTATTAAAATATAACCTTAACAACTATTTCATAAGGATATAGGAAGTGGTCTTTATCATTCCTTGGAGCATTCATTTGTTTCAATTGGTATATCGAAATAGCAATATTTCTATATATTGCACCTGATTTTTATCAGATTTATTTTTCTATTTTTGTTTGGTTAATCCATTCGAAGATGTGAAAAATTTATAAATCTGTATGAAGATACAGGGTATTTGGTAGAAAGAAATTTCTGCTAAGTGATTGAAACAGTTCATCAGTTGATGAAAAGAATAGATGCATCTATCCTTTTACTCCATAGTTATGGGTGAATTTTATATCTATCCTAGATAGTGTAAAATTATCTCTAACTCTGAAAGTTTTTGTAAGACTAATCACTTACAAAACTCAATTGATTGAATATATGAGTGTATTGTACTTTAGAAATTGGCTCTAAACAACGCTGTTTAGGTGTCATCACTTGCCTTTCCTATGATAGGTAAAGAATATTATGAAACTAATATTATGTTTCATGATTGATTTCTAAGGTCGACAATATGTCTTTCAGAATTATTTCCATTATGGAATATTCTGGGCAGATTTAGTAAGCACCATTCAATGCCAAAAGTATTGAAAACTTACACTTCAAACATTTGCTTGTCAAAAGTATTTGGGGATATATTGGAAAAAGTAATTTATTGCTTTTTCGTCGGTATTATATCATTTAGACAGGCTCTAATATGGTAATACTGATAATCCATGGAATTGATGCCTCTTCCTTATTTAACATTTGGACACATTGTTCAAGTGTGAGGAAGAGTCAGTCTTATAGATTGGCTCTTTTTCTTTAATTTAGATTTTTTTATTGTTTATTATTAGTTAATTTGTAATATACCTATAATTTAAATATCAAAAGAAAATATGCCACTTTGTATATGAGTCGATTGTGATGAAGTCCTTTCAGAGACATTAGATGAACTATTAAAACTTTCACCACTCAAAGAAAAATGAATTAAAAAATCTGACATAACATCATATGAGATATATGAAGTAGAAAAAGTTTGATTAACCAAAAAAGAAGCAATTCAAGCGTTTTATTCATTTTTTGAATCTCCAGAATATCGAGAAGCTCAACCAGTTTCCTGAGCATATGAAAAGTTATATGAACTAAAAGAAGCATGACATAAATTATATGTGGTGACAGCGAGGAATAAACCTTATGAGCAGGAAACTAGGAAACGAGTAGAAACCCATTTTCCATGAATTTTTTCAGATTATTTGTTTATGAATATACATACAGAAAATGAGATCCCAAAATCTCAACTGTGTAAAGATAAATGAATTCAGGTTTTGATAGATGATAGTGCAAGAAATATTCACGACATGAACTGAGTTTGAATGCCATGATTTTTATTAGATAAGCCCTGGAACCAGTGAGTAGAAAACACAAAATTACTACATAGAGTTTATTCTCGAGATGAAATAGATTTATCACAGTTTTTCAAGCTTGATAACTAGAGTAATTAAATCATAAAAATAAATCAAATTTCTCTTGCTTTTTTATAAATTTGTTATACTATAAATTAATATATACTTTTTTTTATTTCCTGATCATTTATAGAAAAACAAAAATAATACCAATATTTACTCAGTAATTTTTATCATCATGGCATTGATAAACAATTCTGCAGAATTAGCTTTGGAATGTTCGCTTGATAAATTATGAGTTGATTACGATTGATATTATAAATGAAAATGTTTTTTCTTGCACAAAAAATGAACAGATAAATATACCTGTATCTGCATCAGGTATTCCAAATTACACGATATAAAATCTGATAAATATACCCACGAGATTTTTCATAAAATCAAAAATACTCAGTTTGACGACAATAAACTGTATTGTTTATTTTCTACACATGAAAGTGCTCCTGATGTAGTAAAATTTTCATTGATTTTCACATGAAAGGAAATCAAAGAGCTGCTCGCTAAAACTACAAAAAAAGACTGAACAAAATCTGATTATCTCAAGATTTTGATAGATAGGAGACCATATTGGTCATTAAGTGGAAGGAAAAATTGCTGTGATGTTACATGATATCTATGTGTGAAGAGATTAGAGTGGTTGAAAAGTAATTATTTAGATAAATAATTATAATAACACACTTGAAACCAAACAATAAAACATTATTTTCATATTCAGAATTTAATTCATTTTTTCTATTTCATGCAAAATATAATATTTTGTTCATATAATCAGGATTTACTTCCATACAAGGCTACAGAGTGAGCAATCTGACGAGATTTGAAACTTGCGGAAGATATTATAGTGCCACAGGGTGAAGTGGTCCTGGCTCCGACATGAATCAAATCAGCTTTGTCTTTATGATGGTGAATTAAAGTTTACGCTCGCAGCTCATTACCTATCAAATTCTGACTTATAGTAGCAAATAGTGTGGGAATAATTGATGCAGATTATCGCTGAGAAATTAAAGTGGAGTTGACTTCATTAAATGGAGAAAAGAAACTAGAAGCCTGAACTAGAATAGCTCAATTAGAAATCTGTCCATATTTTCAGGAGTGAAAAGCTTTTCCAACCGAGACTCCAAAAGTTGAAATGATAGTAGACTCGGATATTTATGAAAGTTTTGCAGAGAAATTTCCTAGCGATAGGGGAGTGGGAGGATTTGGAAGTACTGCTCATTAATTTAAATAATACATAAAAATGCAGGAAGATTTTTTGTTAGATAGTTATGATTACGATTTGCCAGAAGAAATGATAGCGCAGGTTCCAGCTCAGCCGGCCGAATCTGCCAAACTTCTCATTTTTTCACAATCAGATTCATCGATTCAGGATTATCATTTTTATGATTTACCAAATTTACTTTCTTCAAATGATGTTTTGATTTGTAATAATACCAAAGTTTTTAAGGCAAGAATTCCACTAAATCAAACTAAAATAATTAGAAAAAGCTGAGAGATTCGTTATGTGGATTGAGAAATCTTTGTATACCAATTGCTTCATGATGGTAGATTAGAATGCTTAGTTTCCGATGATAAGAATTTTAAACCATGAGCTGAAGTTTTTCTCGATGAGGAGAAATGAATTTCACTCACGAGTGATGAATACGCAGAGGATGGAATTATCTTTTCAGTGAAATGACTCTGAATTTTTGATTTTTTGGAAATGTATGGTCAGATGCCACTTCCTCCATATATTCGTTATGAAAAGGAAAAAGAAAAACGATATCAAACGGCTTTTGCTCAGGATTTAGGTTCAGCAGCAGCTCCTACGGCATCTCTCCATTTTTCCCAGAAATTACTTTCAGATTTACGTTCAAAGTGAATTGAGATAAATTTTACGACTTTGCACGTGGGACTTGGAACTTTTAAACCAGTTTATGAGGAGGATATTAGAAAACATAAAATTCATAGAGAAGCGATAATTATCGAAAACTCACTTTTCCAGCAAATTTATGAGCGAAAAAATGGAAATAAAAATCTGATAGCAGTATGAACTACGGTGGTTAGACTCCTAGAAACTTTGCCATATTTACGAGCATCTTTATCTTCAATCAAAAAGGAATCAGTTCTTCCAAATGTTGAAGCTTTCCATTTTCGAGAATCTATCACTTCTGATATTCAGCCAGCAGATTATGAGAAATACGTCCACGATGTTTCTTTGCAATCAAACCGTATCGTATGTGAAACTCAGCTTTTTATTTTTCCTGGTTGGAAATTTCGCATAATTGATGAAATGATTACTAATTTTCATCTGCCAAAATCTTCGCTTTTGATGCTCGTTTCTGCATTAATGTGAAGAAAAAATGCTTTGCAGTCTTATGAACATGCAAAAAAGAATTGATACAAATTCTATAGTTTTGGAGATGGTATGTGGATCAGAAAATAATACTACATAATGTTTTATAAAAAACGCAACAGTATTTAAAAAAATTGTTGTAAATAGCTTCAGTTTTTTTGCTTTTTTTTGGAAATTGAATATAATAAGTACGTGTTTTATATCACAGCAGAGATGGGCGATTTTGGAATATTCTTACTTAGCTTAATATGTGCATGAGGTTTAATGGGAATCTGACGGTTTTTCCGAAGATTTTTTATTGTACGTAGAATTAAAACACACAGATATGGTCAAAGTAAAAAAATCAGATTTTTGCAAGTTCGTGTACCCAAAAATGCAGTAGCAAGGAGTGCAGACATCGAGGCAAGTGATCATGTTTCTACAATGAAAGATAATATCGCTCTTATGAATCAAGTTTATAAAAATTTTTATGCAATCTCTGATTCAAAGTTATTAAAAAAGAAACTTTGAGATAATTATATTTCCATGGAAATTGTAGTGGAACATGAAGTTATCAAATTTTTTGTATGAGTGCCAGAAGACCATGTTCTAACGATGCAAAAAATGATTGCATCATTTTATCCGTGAGCATTAGTAGAGATTGTTTCCCAGCCAAAACTTCTCGAAGCATGAAAATTTATGGCAGGGGGAGAATTTACCCTTACAAAAGAAAGTGTTTATCCGATTAAAACATATGAAAGCTTTGAAGCAGACCCGATGGATAGTTTGTTATCTGCTTTTTCTCAGGTATGAAAACAAGAAAAAGTCTGTTTTCAAATTCTAGCCGAACCACTATCTGAAAAATGGTTAAAGAAAATGAGAAAACAATGAGAAAAGATTAAAAAGAACGAAAAAATGTGATTCGCTAAATTTATGCATGATTTATTTACTAGTGAAAAGAAAAGAGAGCAGGAAAAAGATAAAGAAAACAAACATAATTTTTCTCAGCAACAGCTTTCAGACTTTGATAAAAAGATGGATGATGAGCTATTCAAAGTAAAAATAAAAGCTATAGCTACATCCACAGAAAGGAATAGACCAAAAAGAATGTTGGATGATTTGAGCAGACTTTGCAATCAATACAATTATTTAGGTCTTAATGCTTTAAAATTTGAAAAAGTTAAAGATAAAGATTTGGATTTGTTTGCTAGAAATTTTGTTTGAAGAATCTTTTATACACAGAAAGATTTTTTAAATAAAATTATTCACCCAGCTAAAAACAATGTTTTGAATATTAAAGAGCTTTCATCATTGATTCATTTTCCACATGGAAGATTTAATCAGAATCCTAGAATTGCTCGACAGAAATTTAAAATTGTTCCAGCTCCAGATGATATCCCATGAGATTGAATTTTGGTTTGATATAATAATTATGGATGAGTACAAAGAGAACTTAGAGTAACAGATGAAGACAGATTTAGACATATCTATATTCTGTGACAAACTGGTACATGAAAATCAACTTTAATGCTTTCACAGGCAATTGATGATATGGATCATTGAAGATGATTCTGTTTTATTGATCCACATGGAGATGCTGTTGAGTTCTTGTTGAAACACTTTCCAAAGGAAAGAATTGATGATTTGATTTATTTTGATCTTTGAAATACTGCATATCCAATTTGATTAAACCCATTAGAAGTTTCTCCCGACGATCCAGACGAACAAGATGTAGTAACAAACGATCTCGTAGAAATGTTTATTCAAATGTATGGTCCTGAAATATTTGGGCCGAGAATTCAAGATTATTTCCGTAATGCATGTTTCCTATTAATGGATCAGCCAGAATGATGAACGATTGTGGATATTATGAGGCTTTTTACAGATGATGCATTTGCAGAAGCAAAAATTAGAAATATTAAAAATCCAGTGGTTGCAGCTTGGTGGAATAAAACGTATAAAAAAATGTGAGATAGAGAAAAAGCAGAAATTATACCATTTATTCAGGCCAAATTTTGACCATTTACAACTGGTATATATGTCAGAAATATTATCTGACAACCAAAGTCTGCATTCAAAATGTACGATGCTATGCAGGAAAATAAAATTATTCTTATGAATTTAGCGAAATGAATCGCAGGAGAAGAAACTTCTAAATTAATTTGAAAAATCATTTCTATGCAGGTTAAACTTTCAGCCTTAAAAAGGGCTAAAATTCCAGAGTCCGAAAGAAGACCATTTTATTTATATGTGGATGAGTTTCAAAATTATGTTTCTCAATCTTTTGAGTCAATTCTTTCAGAAGCCAGAAAATATAGGTTATGACTATGTGTAGCACACCAGTATGTTGATCAATTAAAGCAAGAAGGATTATGATGAAATATGGATCTTTCAAAAACAATATTCGGTAACATAGGTACAATGTTTGTGTTTAAAGTCTGAGCCCCAGATGCAGAATTCTTAGCTAAGGAATTTGAGCCAGAGTTTACTCAGACTGATTTAACAAGTACGGAAAAATTCATGTGAGCTTGTAAAATATCAATTCATAATCAACAATCACGTCCCATGACATTTAAAGCAAAAGTTCCATATTCTATTCCTCCCAAGAACTCTCCAGAAAAAGTACAAATTATTAAAGAAATATCATCTTTAAAATGGTGAAGTAAGAGAGAAATTGTAGATAAGGAAATTTATTTCAGAGTTGGAGTGTAATCATTTATGGATATTTTATAGAAGAGATTAATCCTTTCTAAAAGGGAATGTCTATGATTCTTGGAAGGAGAAATTCAAAAAGAATATAATATTTAATATGATTAATGACTTAATATGATGAAAATAAAAACTACATCAAATAAATTATGATTATTTGTTGCATGTATGTTGGGGATGGTTTTTGCTATAGTTTGAGTAACGGCTCTTTATAAAGGAATTTATTATGGAACCGTGATATGGCCAATAGTTTACGATGGATTTCAATCTTGAGAATTAGAATGACCATTGCCAATTCTGATAATTTGATTTCCGCTGTTAATGTTTGTATTGTTCGTTTTTGTGTTTCTTGGAACTTGATTGTCGGTACTTATTGTGTGTATAAAATGATGGATTAATTTATTTAAAAGACAAAATATAAAAAGGAATAAAGAATGAATGAGAAAAATAGATGCAAAAGTTGTCTCATTTAAATTGTGTTGAGAGGTAAATAAAAATGGACAACATACATCATCTATTTACTATTTTACAGCTTCTGATTGATCAGAAAAATATGATAGTGAAGAATTTAATGCTATAGTTACGTGACGATGCTGAGATATAAGAGAAACTCTCGAGCTAATGAAAATTCATTATAGTCCTCAGAATAAGGAAAACACAATTAAAGCCTTGAATGAAAGGTTACAAACAATAGCAATTGGATTGCAAGAAACTAGTTGAATAAAAGAGACTCTCCTTAGATGAGCCTATGCAGCTACACAACAAGTGAAAGAAAATATAGAAAGCGGAATGGTTTCATATATGGAGTTTAAATGACATAAGCTATTTATTGGGGACAAAGTGGAAGTATATATAGATCCAAATAACCCTAAAAAATATTGGATAGATACAAATTTTTTATATTCTTAATATGTTCAATAATAAATATTGCTAAATCGTCCTTGAATTTAGGGGACGTTTTTTTAATTTATTAGGTATTTAATAGTAGAAAATTAATGCTAGAAAATCAAACAATAATTACAATTGATGAAAATAGTTCAAATCAGCGTTTTGATCGTTTTTTACGTAAATATTGTAAAAACTATCCAACTGTAAAATTGACCGATATTTATTCTGCAATTCGTAAAGGAGAAATTACTATAAATTCTAGGAAATCCAAAGAAGACTATCGTCTCCAGATTTGAGATCAGATTTCTTTTCCTGCTGATTTATTCTGAAAAAAAGAGCACGTTCAGTGAATTTCTTTCAAAGAAAAACAGATGAAAAAGCTGACCAAAGAGGAAATTCTACCACGAATTTTGTATGAAGATGCAGAATGGGTAGCTTTTAATAAACCTACATGAGTAGTAGCTCATGAGAGTAATAAACATTGGAAAGATTTATCTATGAATGATTATCTTGCTTGTTATACCAAAGAATATGAAAGTTGAACTTTTAAACCGGCTTTTTGATATAGATTAGATAAAGATACTTCATGAGTGCTTATAGCCGCCAAAACGTATGAAGCTTTACAATATTTCAATCAGATTATTCGTGATCGTGAAATAAACAAAGAATACCTTACAATTGTAGTTTGAAAAACTCCTGAACATTTAATCATAGATAAACCCCTAGAAAAGAGTTATAATGCACATTTTGACCGTGCTCAAATGAATATCGCAAAATTCTGATGACAAGAATCCAAGACTGAAATTTTTACAGTGAAAACTTTTTTTTATCATGATTTAGGTCAGCTTTCCTTACTTCGTGTAAAACTTTATACAGGTAGAATGCACCAAATTCGCGTTCATGTTGCTAGTGAATGATATCCAGTAGTGGGGGACTTGATTTATTGAAATCCTGCTGTAAATAGAAAATGTAACAAACTCTTGCATATTCAAAGACAATTACTACACTGTTACAGATATAGTTTTTCTGATAGAAATGAAAAACTGATACAAGTTTGTGCTCCAATGCCAGAAGATTTTCAACTAGTTCTTTGAGCTCAGATGAAACAGGTTTCCAGTCTATTAGAGAAAGAATAAAAGATTTTATTTCTTACAAAAACAAACATGAAAACTTTTCTTTGGACAACTTTGTTCTGGATTGTTGTAGCTATCGCTGGTGTTCTTTGTCTAGGTTTTGGAAATTTAGGAACTCAGGTTTTAGATAATGAATGGTTGGCTTCGGTCATGCCAGAGAATCTTCAGACTAAGGTTTGTGACCCAGTTATTGCAACTGCTATGGAAACTGTTGATTGGTGCGAAAAAGCTCAAGAAGCAGAATGTAGTTTAGTGACTTCAGTGGAAACTTGAGATTTACAATGAATTCAAGATGCTATAAACGATTTAGTGACAAAACAAACATTAATGCAAAGTGAAATCAAGGATGCATTTGCTTCACTTGAAAGGAGAATGTGATGATTAAACGGGGACATGGTTCCAGCTGAAAACTCATTGGAACAACAATTGATACAGCAAAGAGAACAACAGAAAAAAGAATTACAAGCTCAAATAGAAGCATTACAAGCTCAAATGGCAAGTTTATAGTATAGATTTGGTTATATAAAATAAGGAGTCGAAAGACTCCTTTTTTAAGATTTAAAATTATCTTTGTTATCCAATTTTTAAACTACCATTGCTAGATTCAAAAAGCTCCTTCTCAAAATCAGAAAGTAATCATTGATTTATAGTCAGATTTTTTTTTGTTTTTTCATCGCATATTTCTCCAATTAATTTTACGTCATATTTTTCCATTAAATGAGCAACTAAAGAAGTCTGACTATATTCATGAACTAGTTCAAAATTCTTCAAAATTTCTTTTTCTATAATATTACAATTTAAAATTGCATCCTTTGTAGCTTGTGTATAAGCTTGAATTAATCATCCAACTCATAATAAAGTTCAACCAAAATATCTGACAACAATAGCCAAAACATTCAAAAGTTTTTCTCACTCTAACACATTTAAAATTGGTTTTCATGCGGTATTTGTTGGTTCTCAATCGTCATTAGCTTTCGTAGTTTTCGGATCTATCAAAATATTTCCAAACAAGTCTTCATGAACTTGGATTCATAGTCTCCAAGCAGAACAGTGGTGAGTCGCAGAAAAATGCTCTTTTTTGATTCACTCTAATAAAGTTTCGGCATTTTCTTTATCTTCACATGGGAAAATATATGTTAAAAATCTAGATCATTTAATTTTTGGAATTTCATGTTGAAAATCGGTTTCTATTGTGCGATAGGTTAATTTAGGCATTTTAAAATACAATATAAATAATTATTTTCTTCAAAAATCAGCAGGGATTTCTCACCACTCTTCCGTATTTCGTTTTAAAATTTTGTTTTTAATTCAGTTCTCTTTCAGCCAAATTTCTGCATTTTCAACTGCTTTAAAAAGTTCTCCAAAATCAAAATTTCAATCTTTTATTTTCAACTGTGTTTTACATTTTCACTGATTTACTCGAGATATTGCAATTCTAGAATCACTATAAATCACTTTATCTTTTTTATTCTGTAAATATTTTAATCAATGAACAATGGCGAGAAATTCTCAAACATTGTTCGTTCAAATAGCGAATTTTTCATGGAAAATTTCATCTCATGTTTGCAAATCGATTCATCTATATTCCATTTCTCATGGATTCCCAGAACAAGCCGCATCAACAGCTAGACTTTCAGCAAAAAACGGAATATCTTCATTTTTCACTTTTTCTCTTTTTGTTACACCTTTGACTTCATAATAGTTTTTCCATCACTCTTGAAACGCAATTTCAGCATCTTTTTTGTTTTCAAAACTTTTATATTTAGCATCTGAAAATCAATTCACGTTTTCTTTGCACTCATCTCGTGAATCAAAAATTCAGATTTTTTTTCATTTTCGAACTACATAAAACTTTTTCTCGTTTTTTCACATTTTCTGACAACTTAATAAATCTGATTTCAATATAGGATTTGTGGCTTTTTATGCAAGGAATTTTTAATTAATTATATAATTTAAAAATATCATTAAAAGGCAAGAGAAAAAGATAAGGGAAACATGTTTTTCTAGCAGATTTTTTGACTTTTTGAAATATTTTGAATATAATTAGAGGTGAATTATATTTATTATGTATTTATTATATTCATGAAAAAATTTGTAAGACCACTAATCTCATTAACTATAGTAGTTATTGCAGGTTTTGCATCTTTAGTTTTGGCTCAAGTAATATCCTCCAGAAATTCTACACATAATAAAGTACCGGATTATTACTATGCAAACTATAAATTTAATGATGATTGGGAGGGTATTTTGGATTGGTTTACAAAAGCTAAAGCAAAATATAGTATTGGTCAAGATTTTTCAAGTTCAGAATTCGCTGAACTATCAAGGCATTTTGACAGAGTTTTCCCGTATTTAACAAAGGATTATTCAACAGTTTATGAAAAATGTTCCATATTAGCAAAAAGTTTAGCTAATAATTATTCATACATAAACATGGAAGCTTTAATGTGAAATTCATGTTATAATTCCCTTACACAAGCTATTAATAGAATAAACTCTTCATATACAGTGCAGCCATCAGTAACTTCAAATCCAGCAGGATGAATGGCTCCATTGACTGTGACATTTGATGCTAGAAATAGTTCTGATCCATCTCAAGAGACAATCCCTGAGAATAATTTCTACCGGTATTATAGAGACGAAAAATGAGTAGATACTCCCATTTGAGAAAAACAGGTTTTAAGTTATACATTTAAAGAAGCAGGAAAATTTATAGTACATCTTGTGGTACGTAGCTCAAATGTAGATAAATGAATTTTGGATTGAGAAAGAAATTTAACCATTAATGTAACACCAAAAGCAGCAGATATAGTAGTCTATGCAAATACAAGGAGAATGGTATCAACAACTCCATTAAAAATCTGAATTTCCGAATGAGAAAAATGAGTTGTTTTTGATTGATCATTGACACAACCAAGATGATGAAGAAAAATTCTAAAACATAGATGGACAATTACAAATTCTTCTGCTGGATTTTCATATGATTCCAAAAATATAGACGGAACGCCAAGTTATATAAATGTTCCACTTAATGGAAATTGATTATTTAAAGTAACTCTTACAACCGTAGATAATGAAAATAATACGGTATCAGAAAGTTTTGATCTATATATGTCAGATCCGGTTACTGTAATAAGACAAACTCCAGAAAATTGAACAACTTCCACTATCTTTAACTTTGACGGAAGTGCATCTTATTCACTAACAAGTAGGTTAAATACTTATATTTGGGAAGTTTTTGATTGAAATTGAGACTCTAACAACGGAAATAAAGTAATGATGGTACAAGGAAAGGAAATGAGATTAAACGAAAATAGGAAATTAAAGCCAGGGAATTATCTAGTTAGACTTACAGTTACAGATGCAGCTTGAAATCAAAACGTTGAGACAAAATACCTAAATCTCGAATCAACAACTCCGACTCCTCAATTTACGGTTACTCCAACTAGTAAACGAACAAATCCATCTGAATTTACACTGGATGCAAGCAATACATCCGATATAGACGTAGATAATTGAGTAGATTCACTAGAATATTCACGAAGTTTCTCCACATCAAATGATAATGTTGAGATACTTTCTACGAAAAATAACAATCAAAGAATAGTTGTCAGATTTGACGAAAAAGGGAAACATACAATAAATCTTACTGTAACAGATCAATATTGAAAATCTGCAACAATTTCTAAGGACATAGATGTAAATTCAACGCTTAGACCAGAGCTTAAACTAATACCATGACCTATTACATGGCAACAAATGCTACAGTTCAAATCAAGTGTTAATAGGGAAGTATGGAATTATTCACGAGATTTTTGAGATGGAACTGTCCCTTTAGAAAGCAAGATTGCAACAGAAACAGAGCATAAATACAGCAAAAAATGAATTTATGCAGTTAGATTAACAGTCACAGATCAAGATGAAGATACCAATACTGTATTAGAAAAAGCTTTTATATGAGAAATTAATCATCCAATTGTAGCATATCAAGTTACAAATAATGAATGATTTCAGATTCAATCAACAGAGTTATGTACAGTCAAAAATGAATCATGAGTTTCTAACGACGAGATGGCATATCCAGTTGATAGATATTCTAAAGTTACTATCAATCCATCGACTTCCGTGAATACAAAATGAACATCAAATTGATTGGAATATGTTTTTGAAAAGGAATCAGTAGCATGAGTAGAAAAAGCACAAATCACTAGCCAACTCACAACTAGTTTTAATGAAACGGGGTGTCATTATGTGGACCTTACTGTAAAAGATTCTAATGTATGAAAGCAAGATAAAACCAGAATATGGTTTTATGTGAAAAATGCACTACCTACAATTGGGAATGTAACAGTTAGTTACCCACAAGCATCGGATAATTATAATTCAAATCCATTCGCATCTGATACTAATTCAACTCAGCCAATATTCGGGTGTTCAGGAACAAGTAATATCACTGTAAGAGTAGCAGCGGAGGATATAAGTGATTCAGATTGAAATGTTTCTAGATTAAGATTTTATTATTATAACACAGATGATCCAAGTAGAATACTAGAATATAAAGAATCATGGTATGAGGTTCCATACGTTTATTTTGTTATACCTAAAAGAGCAGGAGAGTACAAATTTGGAGTTATGGTATATGATAATGATGAGTGAATGGTAGATAGTAACGAGTATTTGGCAAGCAACCCATCTTTATACATACCAGCAGTATGTGAAGATACTAATGTCCCAATAGTAACATTAAGAGTTGATCATAATAATATCCAAGTTTGAGATGAAATAACATATAGTATAGTATCAAAAATATCAACGGAAAATGATGATTTTAAAACAGACAGAACATTTTATTATGATTTTACATGAGATGGAATACGGGATTTAGTTACAAAAAAAGATTCTGTTACTCATACATTTACAGAAGCATATGAAGATTGATTCACGCCTAGAGCCGGAGTAGAATACAGATGAAAATTATGACAAGCAAGATGAGCAACTATTTTCGTAAAAAATGGTATAAGACCAGCTCTTTTATATAATGCTATTTGAAATATCGTAATTTTCAGAGATTTAAGTGTGTGAATAATGCAAAGAAGAGAAATCTGCTTTGAAAAGTCAGAATGTGAAGCATGAAACGTAAAATTTAGAAGAACCCATATTTCTCCAATAAAGCCAGAAGAGATGACATGAGGTACTAGCACTCCAATTACAGAACATGATTGTTTTATACAGAAATATGATGAATACTGAGCACATAATGTATCTATATATCTAAAAAACAGGTATTGAGTTGAGGTGACTACTTGATTTATAGTAAAAACTTCAGCTAACTCAGAGAATTGAAGAATTGCACCTTGAGTAAATATAATCACAATTCCAGAAACAACATTTAACAACACAAATCCAGAAATATTTTTAAACAAAGCGATGAATAATATCGTTGTTATGTATATAAACAATGAAAATGGAGGAACTTGTTATGTAGATAAAGATATTGTATTTGATACTGACCATGACGGAAAGTCAGATAATGATGTCGACTTGGAGTGTAATAAATTAGCTAAGATAGAATATGATCCTGATTATGAAAGTACTGTGTGAAGAATATATTTCACAAATAATGGTAAATTAACTTTTAAAAATTTTTATGTCACATTTGAAGGGATTATTATGGAACTCGATGAAGAAAAGAAAGAAATTTATGATGATATTACACAATTGTTTAACGGAATTGAAGATATATCGTTAGAAAACACAAATCTTAAAAGATCATTGGATAGATTACGTAAAAAGCTTACTAATAGATCTGAAGTTACTTCACTAGTTATGACTATCAATGATCAGATAAATGAATGATGAATAAAAATGGATCAATATCAGAAAGAACTACTAGAATCAATTCTTTCACGCTTGTCTAATGAAGATACGATTGTTTTTGTATGAATAAGTGAATATGAAAAGTATAAGAAAGAAATTCTTGCAAGAATACCAGATTCTCAATGAACGCTAAAATTCACTGTAGAAAAAAAATTCAGAAAATTTGAAGAAAATGTAAGTTGATCAAAAGAAGACATGGCAAAAGAATTGGAATCAATACGGGAACTTATAATTAAGGACGGTAAGAAAAATAAATGGATAAATGATGATGAATGGCTGATTAATCAACGGTTTTGTAATGTGTTTGACTATTTTGACGTTTTAATATATACAAAAAAATGTGAAACTAGCTCTCAAATTGTGGATAATTATGATAAATCTCAACAATCAGATGCTCCTGAAAAATCAGAAAAGAAATGATTTCCTTTACGATTAAAAATAATATTAATAATTTTACTATGATGATTGCTAGTTATGTGATGAGTCATAGCATTCTTTTCGATAAAGGCTAGATTAAACAGTTCATCTGAAAATGATGAGGATGAATGATAAATATTAAATATAAGAAATAAATATTTATTAAATAAATAAGTTCTTGAAAAAAGATTTGATTTTTTATTTGATATTGTTACATACAAAAATGAAGCCATAGTGATGGCATTTTATATTCTGATTTCTTATAATAATGGGAATGGATTTGAATAAGGTTATGCTTATTTGAAGAGCAACTAATAACCTACAAGTTAAGACAATTGAAACAACATGAACTCCTGTTGTAAATTTTACTGTAGCAACCAACAGAAAGTACACTAACAAAGAGTGAAACACAATGGAGGATGCAGAGTACCACAGATGTGTTGCTTATGGAAAGTGAGCTGAAGTATTAGGAAAGTACTTAGTGAAAGGTAAAAGAATTTATGTAGAAGGTAGACTTAGAACTAGGAAATGGCAAGACAGCGAAGGTGCAGATAAGTTCTCTACAGAAATAATAGTTGATAGCTTCATTTTTCTTGATTCAAAAGGAGAGTGATCTGAAGAAGATAGTTTTTGAGTAGAAAACAGTGAACCAGAGCCAGCAGGAATGGATGAGGAAATGCCATTCTAAAGTATGAATATTATATAAAGGCTGAGTGTAAAATAAGAATTTAGATTTTTTGTTGCACTCAGTTTTTTTATTTTTTCAACTTGTTTTTTTAGATAATTCTCATATACTTACAAAAATGAGCAAAATTTTTTGTTTAATCAATTTATAATTTAATTATAAAATATAACAAATATGTCATCTTTTCGAAAAAAACACGCAAAATTTTGGGCTGAAGTTTTTGATTTGTTAGTGTTTTTAATTTTAGTATTTTGAATTGTTTTGTTTGTTAGGCTATATATAGCGACACCATATTCTGTAATTTGATCTAGTATGGTCCCAAGTTTTTATCAAAAAGATCGAATCATAGTTGAAAAATTTACTCAACGTTTTAGTACTTTTGAAAGAGGTGATGTGATAGTATTTGTTGCTCCATGAAAGACTTCTCCGTATATTAAAAGAATTATATGACTGCCAGGAGAGACAGTATTGTTCCAAGATGGAGACGTATATATTTGTTCAGATAATATACCATCATGATCCGCAATACAAGATTCTAAATGAAATAATTGTGAAAAATTGCCAGAACCTTATTTGCCAGATTGATTGAAAACTAATGCAACATGTGGGAAATCAGAATTTAAAATTGAGTGATGATATTTTGTGATGTGAGATAATAGATGAAGAACAACAGATTCATTATGTTGTTTCTGAATAGAGTGTTATGAATGAGCAAACTATATAGTAAGGGACAAAGATTTGATAGGTAAAGTATTTGTTAGATTATATCCAAATTTTGCAAAATTTTAAACAGATATTTAAATAAATGAAAGGATTTTTATTAAATAATTTTTCAGTTTTTTATTTTCTTGAAATTATAAAAAGTTTATATATATTGAATGTGGACTAAGTAGTGCGAGATCGGGTATTGTATCAAATTTCCCACTCTGCTCCAGGGAGCCGGTATCATCTTTCCTAGAAAGATGCGAGCTACCCACTTTAACGACCTAGGGGGGAGAGATCTATTCGATTACGGCTATTTGGTTCTTTTTTTGACTTACGAATCCTATTATGAAAAAAATAAATGAATCATTCACATGTATTAATTGCAAAAAAGAGATTCCATTAGCATCTAAAACGTGTAGGAATCATTGTCCTTATTGCTTTGCATCTTTACATGTAGATTGAGACACTCCATGAGATAGATCATCTACGTGTAAATGAATAATGTATCCAACAGAATATCAATTAAAAAATTCAGATTATAAAATCCTTTTTATTTGTTCAAAATGTGGGAAGAAACATCGAAATAAGAGGGCAGATGATGATGAGATTATAAAATTGCCAGAATTGATTAAATCTTATGAAAAATATTTCTACTAGTTATTTTTGTCCAAAATATACAAAATCTTATCCAAAGCATCACTATTAGTTGATCTTGGTGCATTTTTACGAATATTTTCGTAATAATCTTGTTCGTTTTTTATCTGTTTTTTTATCCATTCAATTTTTTCTTTTGAATAAGTACTTCGAGAAGGAGATCCATTTACTCGGTCAATAAACGAAGTATCTCGCGTTTTACATGTAGATTCTGTATAAGTTCACATCAATTCTCACATTGAGCATAGGCGAATTTGAGCTTCGCATGGAGCATCACTAAATCAATTTGCATGTTTAAATGCTTGTATAAATTGTCAATGTTTTACTTTCTCTCATCGTGGAGCTGTACAATTGGGATATGGCCTACTTGTCTGTTCTATTCATTGACCTTCAGCCCTGATGTTATCAGTTTCTCTATAATCTGTGTATATGTTATTAGGCCTCTCAAAAACAAAATCTCATCAGATTTCATTGCTTTTTACAGTGACAGATCCATCAGAATTTTGCCTAGTACTTCATTTAAATCCGTTATCAGTAGTTTCAGTTGTATTAAGTGAGTTTCGTTGTTCATAAGTATAATTTTTCCTAATTGAACATCACTGTTGTGTATAAGTTCAAGACAGCTTTCATTTCCAACAAAATCTTCTCTCTATATTACAAATATCTGGGGCATTATCTATTTGTTTATAGGCTAATACACTATCACCATGTTTAATTTTATATCACCAAGGAGTCATACAACTTGCATAAGTATTAATGACCGTAATTCCAGAAGAGTTAGAATTTTTGTTGTTTAAATAGTTATTTCAACTTGTGCCGAAATTATTACTATATGTAACGGTCTTATTGTTATAATCAAAGAATAAGTCATTTCGAGGCGTTAATACCGGTAAAATTCGATTTTTTTCAATAGAAGTGAATGATTTGGCGATGAGTAGGCCATCATCTTCAATATTATCTCTTTCTTCACCATAACTTCATGTAATAGTAGTATCAACACTAATAGTATCAATTTTATTATTTTCAAGATGCTCACTTCTTTCATCATTTGCTTTAATATCAGTTTCGTCAATGTGAGTATCAATTCTTTCAATAACCAAAGATGAATTATTGCCAGATAAAATTTCTCTTACTGTATATAGATTTTCAGTATCGATATTTTCAGTATTTCACACAGAGATTACTAAAGTTCCAGAATCCTTAGAATTTTGTTCGACTCATAAGTCAGATATAATTTCGCTGATAGAAATCTGATTATCTTTTATCTGTTCAGTATTTTGGTTTACAATTTCTTCATTAAGCGACTCTCATTCTTGAGAGTTGGCAAAATCGCCCAGAGAAACAGAATCAGCAAATTCTTTTTCTTCTCATTTTAAATTATCAGGTATTTCATCATCAAAAAGGTAATCCCAAGTACTAGGAGCTCAATGGACATGATCATTCATTACATATTCATTTCATTCATAATCATGGAAAACATAAATCATTGTGCTTTTATTTATTGTAGTGGCTTCATCTTTTACTGTATTCGTTGGATGAATATTGAACGCAATAATGCAGCAACAAATCAGAATTACAAAATCTATATAATGCCTAAATCTCATTCAGATTAAATTTTTTTCTTTTTTCTTTTTTATTCTCAATTTATTCATAAATTTTTTTAGCGAGAAATAAAATACAATCTCTGCATAATTATAATCACAAACATTAAAAAATGCAAATTTTTATCGATAATTTTCTCTTGAAATTATTATGATAAAATCCTACAATGAAGTTATATTTATGTATTAAATAATTGTAATGAAACTATTCTCTCGAAAAATCAGATTAAGCTGTATTATATATGCGTTATTCAGTGCGTTTTTTTTATGTTTAATGTTATGAAATTTTTCATCTGCATATCAGGAAATTTTGATAGAAAATCGTGGATGACATCCAATCAGAGTAATCAAAGTTGTGCTAGATTGAGAGCACTTTGTAGTTTCATCTGTGGCAAAGGAATGATGAGAGACAATACAGTCTCTTACAAAAAAAGTTTGATGAATATCTTCTATAAATTGAGCATTTTTCTGTCCAAAAGATTATTCAAATTGTGATACAACATTTAGTTATTATGAAAGAATATTTAAATGAGATGGTGCTAGTTATAGTAAATTTTGGCCAGACACAAGTATTAGATGAATATTTGGATTTACAATAGATGGAAGTCCATTATTTGTTCAAAACAAAATCAGCGATGGAGATGTATGATTAGTTAGTAATATAAACTCTGACCGTATACGAGATTTATATTTTTGAATCTCAAATTTTCCTGTACTATTGATAGAATGAGATGATGTAACAGCATGAGCTTCAGCTTATATTGACAGTAAATTGACATGAAAAGGAAACAGAAATTTCATCTGTTCTACCAAGGATGGAAAAACGATATATATGTGATATATTTGAACCATAGGTGTATGGGATATGGCAAAATACTTAAAGGAACAATTCTGATGCTATAATGCATTATTCCTTGATGCTGGAGCTAGTTCAGCCATGGTCTATTCTGGTAAAGTATTATCACAGTGATCTAGAAAATTAATTACAGACGCTTTTGTAGTTGTAGATAGAGATGCGTATTTAGCATTAGAATGAACACCAAGTGAAACATATACTCCTTATGAACCAGATTATGAGATGTCCGATTCAGATCGAAAACAAGTTGAGAAAACAAACAAAGTAATTGATGCTATTTATGCGAAGTATGGGAAATCAAAATATCAAACTAAATTGATTTCGATATTTAGGAATTTTGTAAGTAAAAATACTACATCAGCAAAGAAAAAGGCAATCTATAACAAAGTTTTAATACATTTATTCACAATAGGAGATTTATAAAAAATCCTGAATTGCTCAATTCATTCAGGATTTAATGAGAAAATCTTTTAGTTATTTAGAAGTTTTCTTCACCTTTTTCTCCGTAGTTTTTTTAGGAGTTACATTTGGCTTTCCTCAAAACTCTTTTTTACAATAATGAATCAAATCTTTTAGTGGACGATCAAAGAATCACGAAACAAATAATAATCAAAGAATAAGCAAGACAATTCATCCCAAGAAAAGTCTTAAAGCATAAAGAGCTCGAATCAATAAAATAATACCTACAACCATAGTAATTTTTTCTTCAGTTGTAGATCTAGTCCATCGATTTCAGATGTCCTCAGCGGTGTCTTTTACATCATCAGCAACTCTATCAAATTCAGCAGAAACTTTTTTCATGTTTTTGTCGAAAGAAGATTTTGGCATTGTTTATGTTTATGAAAAAGTAAAACTAATTTCATAGTAGAAATTTATATCAGGTAGTCAAGAGAAAATAATTATATAATTATAAAACATTTATCCTAATATTCCTCATTTTTCAAGTTCTGATACTTTTGAAATATCTAGTCATTCCTTAATTTCAATTCTTTGCTTTCATTTCTCTTGTTTAGATTTAGCTATAACGATTTCAGTTGGATCTATTTTTGTATAATTCGATTGGAATTTTTTTGGTACATCCAAAAAATTATCCTTAATTTTTTTAGCAATAAAAGCTGGCAAATTTAATTCTGAAACATTAAAAAATGCAATCACCATAAAAATTAAAAAAATAATTATAGCAAGAACGACTCAAACTCATTTTGCGCCAGAATTACTAAATGCGGAGAAGGCTCATAAAGCAAAAACAGTTCCAATAGCTAACACAATTAATTGTACAAAACTAATAGAAAATCACATAATAGAAAAAGCCACTCATGCAAAGAATCATTTTTTTATATGTTGCGGAAACATAATTTTCATCGACATTCTATGTAGGAATTAAAGATCCCTACACCAATTATATTTATTTTTAAAAATTACGCAAATTTTTCAAAGGATTTTTAAGCTCATTCTGGCAGTTTAGTGGCCTTGGCAGACAATGATATTTTAAATTTTACTTTACTAGAGATTATAATAAATATAATTCAATTTATAAACATCCAGAAAGGAATATGATTTATAAAGCTAGTCAAAAATCAGAATGTACTCGAAAGACTTCTTTCCAAATCTCATAGAACTTGAATTCAATTAGCCCTAAGTGCTATATAAGGACCTATAATAAAGCTTAAAACAGTAATAGGAACAAGTATGATAAAATATAATTTTTCAGTAGAGCTATTAGAACCGAAAGAAACCTGGATTCTTCAACCGATATAAATTAACCAAATCAATCATATAAATAACAACAAGACAAAAGTTAATTGTCACGAAGATAAAAAGCTTGCATATTTTGCATATGAAATTCAGATGAAAACAGAATCAGGTGTCTGCATGAGCCGATTAACTCATTGTTGGATCAGATTTCAAAAAGCGTAGCATGTGATTCATGCTAGATAATTTCAGATGATTATTTTTGCCATTTTATCGATTCACATCAGGACAGCCCAAAAAGTTATGGCAATATATCAAGCAACAATTATATATCAAATCCAATCCATAATACTTCTATAGAAATAAAATATTGATTTATTATTTCCATTTTGTACTATAATTTTTGTTAAATGATATGCAATATTAGTTTTATGTATCGATAAAATTTATATAAAAAATCGAAATCTGTTCTATTTTTAATTAGATAAACATCCCTAAAATAATAATCAAATTTTATTAACATTTTCCAGGATTATGTATAGGTTAAAAATAAAAAAGAATGCATTTACATTAGCCGAAACAATCATAGTTTGTACAATATTTGCAATTATGGTTGTTTGAATTATTCTCTGAATAAATAGAGCTTTTTTATTTATGAACAATACAAGAGTCTTGGTTAGAGCCACAAATTTTGCTAGAGAGTGAGTAGAAATGGTTTATAATATTAGAGATACTAATTGGAGAAAATATTCTGGAGAAAAAGATAAACATCGATTGGATGCCTGAACAGGTACAAGTTTGCTAACGTGATGAATATACATTATCAAAGAGTGAATAACGTGAGCAAGTAATGATTCATATGTATATGCAGAGTATTTAACATGAAATGAATTTTTTTATGACGATATGGACGTCTTTTTTGACGAGGACAATAGAAATACAAGAGAAAAAAGTAAAATCGCATTCCCATGAATATATTCATATTATTCTGGAGGGACGATAGCTACATGAAATTTGGAAGATCTATTAGGATGATCAGGGATAGAATTTTATAGGATACTACGCGTATATGGTATTTATTGTAAAAATAATAGTGAACCTAATCAAGTCGTTGATTCTAGCCATTGTAATAATGATTCAGATCCTAAAGAGATGCGTTTTTGTGTAAAGGTATTCTACGAATTTAATGGATGACATCATGCATCAGAACTTTGTAGCATAATGACGAATTTTATGAAATAAAAAATTAAATTGAAATGCAGATTACGGGGATACAGCAGACCACATTAGTTGATTATCCATGAAAAGTAGCAAGTATAGTTTTTACAGCGTGATGCCAGTTTCGCTGCCCATTTTGTTATAATCCACAAGCAGTACTCCCAGAATTAATAGCACGTTATCGTAGTCAGCAAATTCCGGAAGAAGCAATTTTTAACTTTCTGAAACAGAGAGTGGGTTTGATAGACTGAGTAAGTATTTGTGGATGAGAACCTACAGTTCAACCAGATTTGTATGATTTTGCTGAGAAAGTTAAGAAAATGTGATTTTGTGTAAAACTAGACACAAATGGACGTGATTTTGAGATAGTGAAAAAAATGGTAGAAGACTGAATTCTTGATTATGTAGCCGTTGATTTAAAATGACCACTTTCTAATTATGAAAAACGAACTTGAGTTTCAGAATTTTGAGATTTCCTAGAAAATTATAAAGCATTACTTGATTACTTAAAAACTTGAGTAGTAGATTATGAATATCGTTCTACGTTAATTAAATGATTTCATGAAAAGGATGATTTGGAAGAGATGTGAATGTATTTACAGTGAATAAAAGCTCGATATCTACAAAACTATTTACCAGAAGAAACATTGGATCCAAATTTTGTAGGGGAGCCTTTTACGTGAGTAGAGCTTCAAGAATTAAAAAATATTGCTAACAAATATGTTGAATTTTGCTCCGTTAGATGATAGGTATTTTAGTTACTAGTATTCATTTATAGGGAAATTTCACAATAGGGCATTTAATCCATTATTTGCTAATGCTCTCATTTCATCTTCTCCTGGATAGTAATATACAGGAGCAATTTTTTCTACACGTTTTGTAATTTGTTCACATATTCGCTTACTTTTTGCAATTCATCCAGTCAATAATATAGCATCCACATCTCATTCAAGAACTGTCATCATTGATCATATATATTTAGCAACTTGATAACAGAAAGCTTCAATTATAAATTTATGTTTTTCATCTCAAGCAAGAGCCTTAAGCTCAGCTTCATATGCATTATTAGTTCACAAAAATCAGACCATTCATCAATGTCCATTTACTAATTTCATCATTTCATCTTCCGTGTATTCTCAGCTATAGCACATACGAATTACATCATCTACTGGTAAGGTTCAGCTTCTTTCAGGAGAAAATGGTCATTCTCATCAAAGGGCTTGATTCACATCTACAACCTTTCATTTTTTATGTGCTCAAATAGATACACCTCATCACATATGTACAATAATCAGATTTAAATCTTCATATTTTTTTCATTGTTCTTCTGCAAATTGACGTCAAATGGCTTTCTGATTTAAAGCATGGAAAATAGAAACTCTTTTAAACTTTGGATGTCATGAAACACGAGCAATATCACTTAATTCATCAACAACAACAGGATCCGCAATAAACGCCTTTGCGTGTTCAGATTTTTTTGCAAGATCATTTGCAATTAAAGCTCAAAGATTGCTTGCATGCTGTTTAGTTTTTGGAGAGAGTAAATCATCTATCATAGATCCATTTACCTCATAAACTCCAGATGGAATAGGTTTTAAAAGACCTCCTCTTCATACAATTGCATCAAACTCTGCAATTTCATATCATGAATCGCTCAATTTTTTGATAATGATGTCTCTACGAAACGGAAATTGTTCAGTTACAGATTTAAATTCTTTTAATTCTTCAGAAGAATGTTGAATGTTTTCTTTAAAAACTTCCTCTTTTCCATTGAATACGGAAATTTTTGTAGATGTAGATCAGGGGTTGATTACGAGAATAGTTAAGTCATCCATCGGAAATATATTTATTAGAGTAAAATAGTTTTTATAAAATGAATTTTACTTTTTTCCTTAATTTCTTCAAGATTCTCTTAAAAAATCTGACTTTTGTTGAATTTTTGAGGTGGATAACTATAATTAAAGTGTACATGGGGGTGAATTTTGGATTTGATGGAAGGATCTCGTGTGTATAGATAGCCACTCCTCGATGATTCCTAGAGGCTAATCATGGATCAAAAAAATAATGCTAATGATAGCGGAAAGTCTCTTCTTGCAAGAGCTGGATTAGTTAAAGCTTACGCTTACTGCTAATTCATTAACCTTCATTTTGACTCCTGCTAGAATGAAGGTCGATCTATAGCAGGAACTTTATAGTTGGATTGATAAAAAGTAGATAAGTTTGATTCTTTTCTTTCACTATCCCGTTAATCTAACTTAAAAAATTTGGATGAAAAGAAATCTATAGTGGTAGAAGTTTGTATGCATGCCTTTTAGACTTGGGTTCGACACCCAACACCTCCAGGTTTGAGGTTTTTTGAGTTTTCAATCTGCTGAAAATATAGTTATAAATTAGAAATTTCGGGGGGTATTGTTCTCTATTTTTTTGTTAATAAATAATTTCATAAAAATAATCTTTTTAAATTTTTAATAGAAATCTTTATGTAAAAAGATCTTGAGTACGAGAATCGCTAAATAACACCTTAGGAACAATTGCTTCGTGACCTAAGCTAGCATAATCTCAAATTACTTCAAGATTAGGTTTGTTTTGATAGTTACTTATATATTTTTTTGTACCACCACCATTTGTATAGAAAATTTTACCAGGTATTTTTGATTGCATTACATTATTATAAGTTCAATATGTTCAATCTAAAATAATATAATTACTAATAGATGAATATTTTCCAATTAATTTATTTACAGTAGCTCCAGCTCTACTATGTCATATGATAGTTATTTTAGGATTACTACCGGTTAATTTCATTGGAGAAATCATACTTTCAAAATTTTTAATCACTCTATTATATCTAGCGGATTTTTGATTTCAATTTATTTTATCAGCATCTCCTTCAAAAATAAATCGAGCTTTTTTAGAATTTTTATCTGTAATATTTTCTTTAAATTTTTTCTGTTTCATAGTTTCTTCAATTCCACTTCTATCCCCAGGCATATAAATATTACTATCTCAATCCCACTTAACAGGTATTATACCTTTAACTTTACTGCCACTATTTTTATCAGTATAAGAAACCTCAAAAAAATCTTTACCATCAATTTTATCCAAGGATAAATTTGTGGCATTTTTTTCGAAAAATGATTTTAGTTTTTCTGCATTTAAATGTTCTGTCGATGCTTCTTTGTTATCTTTCAATTTTTTGTTCTCTTGTTTTGAATCTGATGTGCTATTTTCTTTACTACTACCATTATCTTTATTTGATGTTGCTTTTAGACTATCTAGTCTTCCTACTTCATTTAATTTTGACTCACTTCATTCTGATTCCTTTTTTAGTCATGATAAATCCGAGGATATTGTAGTATCTACTTCTAATTTGTCTAAAGGTTTTTTAGTATTCTCTATTATCCTACGAAACATCTCAAATATAGTTTTTCGTATATTTGTTCATTTTTCTGGATTATAAGTTTCACTCATGTTTTTTATAAAGAATAAATCACTAATATTATAAGCAGTATTAAAAAAAATGCAAATTTTTCATCAAAAAAGTAATAGAAAAAAATTTTAGTTTATGGAAGGTTGTGATATAATTCAAAAATGATCATTTATGTTATTTCAATTATTACATTACATCCAAAAACAATTAATTAATAATTAATTAAAAAATCAATATAAATTAGATATAAAACAATCGACTATAGTGTAGTTATAACCTACTGTTTATCGATTTTAAAAAATCTCTTGACTTTGAATAGCAGATTCATATAAAAAAGCCATTGCATCAGTTTGTGTTGAAACTAAGCATGACGCGAAAGTGGCGCAAACGATGAAAGAATGAGGTGCGACATCGCCTGGCAATTACATGCCTCAAGCAGAGAAAGGCTGAAGCCGCAATTATGTCCTCCTCCACTGTGACACCAATACCACGCAATTCGGGATAGTCCCCAAATGGCTCATAAGCCCACTTATGGTTATGTCACACGCAGTAGTGCTATCGTGGCCCTTCAAATCTGCCTGCCACATCGATAGTCTCCAAACGTAGCAATTCAGCTACAGGAGCAGTATGCACACTGCATTCCGTGGCGATCTTCTGCCACACCCCCTGGATGTCAGGGTTTAGGGAGCTACTTGAATCACAAGAGCTCCCTTTTTTCATTGATTACAAAAAAACCATTCAATAAAACTTAACAAGTGATATTGAAGTAATCATTACATATAAGTTATATTAATCACTAATATCAGTATCGATTATTGCAGTATAGTCATAATCAGGATACTTTTTTTTCATTTCTTTTTTTATCTCTTTCAACACTTTTTCTGGGTGTTCTTCTTCAAAATCAAAAATTACATCAAATGAAACAGTTTTCCTTGATTCATCCACATAAAATCAATGCATTTGCAAAATTTTATCATACTTTTTAAGGATTTCTGATAATGCATTTTTAATTTCTCAGTATTCTCAGCTATTATTACTAGCATAAACTCAAATGGTCATAATTATTCCCATATGAGAGTATATATCAACAGTGATTTCTCTTGTTAGTCTGTGAAGTTCTTTCGCTGTCATTTCATCATTTACTTGAATGTGAGCCGTTCATACAATTTTGTTTGGTCAATAACTATGTAAAGCTAAGTCATAAACTCCTAAAACTCATTCAAAACTCTGAATTTTTGTTCTGATTTTTTTGGTTAATTCTGAGTCAGCTCTGATTCCTATCATTTCATTTATTGTATCCTTCAATATTTCGTATGCAGCTTTGATAATGAAAATGGAAATAATAACTCACAAATATCACTCCAATCAGATATGAAAGAAAATGCTGATTAATGCGCCGATTAAAGTGGATAATGAAATAAGAGAGTCATTCAGAGCATCAATTCCACTCGCTACTAAACTTCCAGAATTCAGCTTTTTTCATTGCTTTTTAAAATATTTTCATAAGATGATTTTCACAAAAATTGCGACTGTCACTACCAATAAAGTAACGATTGTGTAATTTGTAGTTACTGGATGAATGATTTTTTCAATGGATTCTTCTAAAGCGACTATTCATGCTATTAGTATGATTACTGAGATTATTACAGCCGCAAAATATTCAATTCTACCGTGTCAGAATGGATGTTCTTTATCAGGTTTTTTGCTTGAAAGCTTGATTCAAATTATCGTGACTAAAGAGGAAATTACATCACTCAAATTGTTTACTGCATCCAAAACAATAGCAATAGAATTTGCTAAAAGTCATACTATTGATTTAAAAATCACCAAAGCAATATTGGTCAGTATTCCATATAAGCTAACTTTGATTATTTGTTTATCTCTATTCATTATCTTTTGTTAAAATCCAAATACATCATTAGAATCCCAATTTTCCTTAATAGATTTAATCTGATTTTTTTCTTCACCAGATAGATATTTCTGTTTTTTCTTTCCAATTCCATGTTCTCATGAAACATTTCATCATAATTCTTGCACAAATTTATACATTTCATCCATGAGTTCTTTTTGTTCTTCGTTGAAATGTGGATGCAAAACTCCAATTCCAATATGTCAGTATGCAGGAATATGTTTTTCTTCCAACCATTTTAAAAATTTTTCTTCATTTTCATGAATTTCTGGATCCTCAATCTGTGGATATCAAGCATTTACAGTAGCAGCATAACAAGCATCTCTTTTACTCCAAATTTCTTTAATTTCACCCAAATCTTTGATATCTCAGTCAGAATCATTTTCATATTCCACTAATACATGATATTTTTCATCTAATCAAACAGTTTTAGATACTTGTGGATTGATAATCTCTAGTGCAGATAATTCAGGATTTTTTTTATCTCTGATACTTTTTACATACATTAATGCATTATCCAAATTATCAAAAGACTTAAAATTCAGACTAGAAGCAGTAGGTTTTTTAATCAATTTCAATTTAGTATTGAGAATTATTCCCAAAGTTCACTCAGATCAGAAAAAATCTTGAGCATTATTTCACGATAAAGTCTGAACTTTTACTTCCTTTTGGTCTGAAACTGTAATTACTTCCATTTCTTCCACCCATTTCTCCATTTTTCAATATTTAATAGCTCTCATTCATGCTCAATTAGTTGCAATCATTCCACCGATTTGGGCAGATGCATGAGATCATAATTGAACAGGGAAATATAAGTCATATTTATCTAATATTTCATTCAATTCATCAGTAGTTAATCATGGTTCAACTGTTATACTTGAAGCATTTTGCTCTAAAATTTTATTCAAAGCTGATAAATCAATTACGATGGTATTTTTACTAGGTAAGCAGTTTCCAACTAGGTTAGTTCCTCATGCTCTACAGACTATTTTTTTATTTTCTTTCACGGCATATTCTACGATTTCAATTACTTCATTTCTATTTTTAGGTAAAAATACTTCAGTTTTTTCATTATTCTCAAAATGTGAAGCATCGGTATTGTAGATTAAGTTATGAAGTGGATCGTTGTATGATTGCATAGGGTTTTAGATCGTAGATAAATAGAACAAAATCTGACAAAACTTATTAAAATTACTTTATCTTTTATAAAGAGATACTTCATCAAATTTCTAAGGGTTTATCTTTCAGTTCGTTTATTTCATTTAGACTATATCACTCAGTATAAAGTAGAGATACCATGAAATTATCTTCCATGTCTTCCACTGAGATTGAATCATTTGATATTATAGTTCCATCAATTTTTAATATCACTCTATAAATGTTTTCTTCGGATTTATCCGTAAAACAAATGACATATTGTGGCTCCGAAAATATTTTTAAAGATTCATCGGAGGAACTACCAGAAACAAATCGTATATACGCTATAGATCGATAGAAGTCCTCGTAATCATCTTTTAGATTTGTTGAATATTTTTTTAAAATTGTTTGTCTTGCTAATGTTGCAGCTTTGTTTTTTCAAATATCATATTCCTTTTTTGAGTCCAAAATTTTTCAATCAATATTTCTTATTTTATACGTATAAATAAATCATTGATTAATAAATGAATATATACTAACAACGTCTTCTGTCTTGGTATCAAAAAAGCTCGCTTCAATTATGGCAACATCCATTCAAATATTCTCTTCCAAGTCTCTTTTTCCATTTTTAATAGTGTTTTTTGAAACTCATGAATTTTTGGAAAGAGTAGTTAAAATATCGTCTTTCAAGTACATTTTTGTTCAATTAATAGCATCAATATAATATTCATCATCATCCACAGTATAAATATATATGGCATTTTTGCCTTCTCAAACTTTTCTTAACGTAGAAACACTTCATTCTTTAATATTATATTTGTTTGTTAGAAGTTCTTTTGCTTTATCATAATCGATATAGTCAAAAGTTTCAGAAACGACAACATTTTCTTTTCATGTTACACTGTTTCAATATTGGATTGATGATCCTGTTTTTTTGATAGGGATAAATGTTCAATCTTTTGCATTAATATATGAGGTATATTTTTTTCATCAATAAGTAAATGAGCATTGATACATGTCATGCTTATCATCGAAAAAACTATAGCTTAGTGTACAAATTTCTTTATTTTCTTTCTCGATATTAGATTGCATTTGCTCTAATTTTATTTCTTTTAGTATTGTTTCTAAAGCTTTATTTTTAGTAATTAAAATCTTCTTCTCTTTTATTTTTGAGTCCAACGACATTGAGTAAACGAAAACATCATTTTTAGCTTCAATTGTAATAATATATCAGTTTGATGAAAAACTTTGATTAATAGTGGCATCCCCCCTCGAAACTTTAGCATCTTTTAGTGCTACATTTTCAGCTGAATTAATTCATAAATCTTGAACCTTTCTTATTTCTCATGATGCTATATTATTTCTATAATAGATGTATTTTTTTCAATTAATAGTGTATCTGAATTCATAAGTACAGATTTCCGAATCACCAATGTAAGAACATTCATATCATCTAGAATCAAGATTATCTTCTTTTAATCATTCTTGCTTTTCAATAAGTTTTTGTACTTCATCTTGGGTTAAATATTTTTCACTAGTATTTGACTTAATATCTTTATTGTCGATATCATTTATTGTATTAGAATTGTTTAAGCTTAAGGTTAATCAAGAATTTTGACTTCTCATGAGCATAAGCATTACGTATCCTCTTTTTTCTTGGAGTTTTGACTGGGTATTACTTATAATTCATTCACGTTTTAATTTGTCTAAATGTGTTGCATAATAAGGACTTCAATCAGGTACTGAATATAACATTCTTGATAAAGCTGTTCAAAATTCTGCCCTAGTTACAGTGTCGTATGGTCTAAATTTATTATCTTTCATGTTTATTCACATAATTCATAATTGATAAGCTAATGTAACAGCTCAATCATAATCTTCATTTAATTTATTGGATACATCGGAAAAAATAGGGATGTTCGAATTATTCGGTTTTTTTCATAGAACATTTATAGCATATTTTGATAGCATTTTTGCCATTGCAATCCTAGTTAATGGAGAATTAAGTTTGGCTTTATCTACGTCATTTATGTTCGTTATTCCATTTTCATAGGCAAATTTGTAAGCATCTTGAAAATCTTTGGAATATTTATCTTCTGCATTGACTGGTTTCATAGGTAATGCAAATCAAATGCTGGTTACAGCAAGCAAGGAAAGTAAAAGAGATTTTTTCATGATATTAAATTTAGATGATAAATAAATATGTATTTATTTAGCAGCAATATAATTTATCGGGAGCTTTTGTTCATCCTTCAACTTTTCAGAATGGATTTCTATATTTTTCTATATTCTCAACCATTTCTTGATTCTCTTTTGAAACGAATCAGCTTTTTACTATTTCTTCTCTAGCTTTGATAACATTGAATCCGCATTTAATAGGACATACAGCTACACAAGCTTCACATCCATTACAATATTCAAAAAAATATTTTCAATCAATCTTCACTTTATTATCTACAAATGCATCAATAGAAATATTTTTAGCTCTTGGAGAAGCTATTTCATCTTTCAAAATTTTATATGCAGGACAAACATTTCTACATAATCAGCAATGAGAACATATAGCATTTGGATCTCTAACAACTCTTTCTGCCATTATTTCTCTTTTTTAGCATCTAAAATTATCTCAGAAAATTCTTTCACTTC